>MDTC01110264.1_pt1 | contig 75592 bp, 47 predicted proteins | sample 811181 | NCBI WGS metagenome assembly MDTC01 (sample SAMN05326644, study PRJNA326480) | marine metagenome | isolation source: seawater | place: Pacific Ocean: North | collected 2011
AAAGTGAATGAAGCAAATGACAACCGCATATGTTGTCCGAGCAATCGAGCGTTAAGAGGATGTCGCTTGCGACATACGTATGATCATGAGGGATTGTGTTGTATGTTCGGGTGCATTTTGCGAAGACACAAGTGCAGCTGCCCCTGGATCAGCACTCTAGTGTCTCCTGTATACATCGGTTGATTGTCTTGTCAAATAAGGGGAGTTTGCGGATATATTTAAGATTTCTTTTTTGTTTTGGTGGGTTTCTTGGCTGTGGTTGTTTTCTTGGTCGTGGCTTTTTTTGCGGTGGTCTTTTTCGCAGTCGTAGTCTTGGTTGTGGGTTTTTTCTTGGTTGCAGGTTTCTTGGTGGTGGTCTTTTTCGCAGTTGTAGTTTTGGCTGTCGCCTTCTTTGTAGCTGTCGCCTTTTTTGTAGCTGTCGCCTTCTTTGTAGCTGTCGTCTTCTTCGTTGTGGTGGCTTTTTTGGCCGTGGTTGTTTTCTTCGTTGTCGTCGACTTTTTGGCTGGCGCTTTCTTCGCAGATTTTTTGGTGGTGGTCTTTTTTGGTGCGACAGGCTCTGAAGGTACCACTTCTTCTGTGGGTTCTTTTTCTATTGTCTTTTTGGCAGTTGCTTTCTTTGTTGTCGTCGATTTTTTGGCTGTTGCCTTTTTTGTTTCTTTGCTAGGTGGAGTGAGGGAAACACCTTGTTGTTGGAAGATCTCCTTGAGGAATTCACCTGTGTAACTTGTGGGGTGAAGGGCGACTTCTTCGGGAGTTCCTTCGATCAAGAGCTCTCCACCTCGATCACCACCTTCTGGTCCGAGATCGATGATCCAGTCAGCCGTCTTGATCACGTCGAGTTGGTGTTCAATGACGAGAACAGTGTTCCCTTCATCTGCGAGTCTATGAAGGACTTTGAGGAGCTGTTCAACGTCCGCGAAGTGGAGTCCTGTTGTGGGTTCATCGAGGATATAGAGGGTGCGCCCTGTGGAGCGACGGCTGAGCTCTTTGGAGAGTTTGACACGTTGGGCTTCTCCACCAGAGAGGGTCGTCGCAGATTGTCCAAGAGCGACGTAGCTGAGACCCACATCCTTCAGGGTTTGGAGTTTTCTTCTGATGTTGGGGATGGCGTCAAAGAACGCCAAGCCTTCCTCGACAGTCATACTCAGGATCTCTGCGATGTTTTTGCCTTTGTAAAGGATCTCAAGAGTCTCTCTGTTAAAGCGTTGCCCTTTGCAAGCCTCACAAGTGACGAAGACGTCTGGCAAAAAGTGCATCTCGATGCGGATGATTCCAGCTCCTTCACATTCTTCGCAGCGACCACCTTTGACATTGAATGAGAAGCGGCCTGCTTTGTACCCACGCGCACGTGCTTCGGGGATTTGTGCGAACAAGGTCCGGATGGGGGTAAACAAATCGACGTAAGTCGCAGGGTTGGAGCGAGGCGTCCGACCGATCGGTGATTGGTCGATGTTGATGATTTTATTGATATGTTCGAGGCCTTCGATGCGCCGGACCTCTCCAACACGTCCTTTGGCGCCGTGAAGGTGCTGGGCTATATAGCGGTACAATGTGTCGATGATCAGGCTGGACTTTCCGGAGCCAGAGACACCTGTGACACAAGTCAATGTGCCGAGAGGGATATCGACGTCTTGATGCTTGAGGTTGTTGTGGTAAGCTCCAACAATACGAATGAATTCTCCATTGCCCGGTCGTCTCTGCTTGGGGATCTCTATCTGCCTCTTGCCGCTGATGAATTGTCCCGTGAGACTCGCCTCAATCTCACAGATCTCCTCTGCGGTCCCTTGGGCGATAATCTCTCCACCATGTACACCTGCGCCTGGACCCATGTCGATGATGTGGTCGGCATTTCGCATCGTCTCTTCATCGTGCTCGACGACGAGAACTGTGTTGCCAATATCCCGTAGGTGGCAGAGTGTTTTGAGTAGCCTGTGGTTGTCTCTTGGGTGGAGGCCGATAGAAGGCTCATCGAGGATATACAAGACCCCCATGAGAGAGGAGCCGATCTGTGTGGCGAGTCGGATCCGTTGGGCTTCTCCGCCTGAAAGTGTGCCAGCTGTACGGCTCAAGGAGAGGTAATCAAGGCCAACGTCGAGGAGAAATTGTAGGCGCTCGCGAATCTCTTTGAGGACACGACGTCCAACCTCCAGATCTCTACCTGACAAGTTGAGTTGTTTGAAGAATTTCGCGGCGTCCTTGATCGACATATGTGTGACGTCGGAGATGTTTTGACCACTGACGAGAATGTACCGGCTCTCCACACGGACGCGGGCACCTTTGCAGGTTTCACACGAACGTTGGCGCATAAAGCGTGAGATCTCTTCTTGTCTTTTCTCCGAATCACTCTCTTGATACCAACGCTCCATCGCTGGGATCAGTCCTTCGACGCGCAAAATGTAATTCCATCCATGTAACCAACGCCGACGTCCCCGACGCTTTCCTTTCTTTTTTGGATCCCCAAAGAGCAGGATCTGTTGGATGTCTTGTGGGATCTCGCCAAAAGGTTTGTCAACACTGACACCAAGCTCTTCACAGATCTCAGTCATGACTTCACCTGCACGACTGTCCTTGGTCTTACCCCAAGGAGCGATCGCACCGTCACTGATTGAGAGGCTGTGATCGGGAACGATCAAGGAGGGGTCGATGTAGTTCTCTGAGCCAAGACCATCACAAGAAGGACAGGCTCCTTGTGGAGCGTTGAAGGAGAACATACGCGGTGATATTTCGGGATAGGAGATCCCACAATCCATACACGCGTGATGCTCACTCAACAGCAACTCGTCACCGTCCTTAAGCAGGATACGGATGATGCCTTCACCGAGTCGAAGGGCAGCTTCGACGGAATCTGTCAGGCGGTTTTTCACACCTTCACGCACGGAGAGTCGGTCGATGTACACGTCGATGTCGTGCTTCTTTTTGCGGTCGACTTCGATATCATCGCCAAGATCGAAGGTCTCTCCGTCGATTCTGACACGGACGTAGCCTTCTTTGCGTAGCTGTTCAAGTTCTTTTTTGTACTCTCCTTTGCGACCCCTCACGAGAGGGGCGAGGACGGAGAATCGTGTCTTCTCTGGAAGGCTGAGGATCTTGTCGACCATTTGTTGGACAGTTTGCCCTCGGATGGGTTTCCCACAGTTGTAGCAAAAGGCTTTTCCTACGCGGGCAAAAAGTAAGCGAAGGTAGTCGTAAATCTCCGTGACCGTTCCGACTGTTGAGCGTGGGTTGCGGTGTGTGGTCTTTTGCTCGATCGCGATCGCGGGGCTCAACCCCTCGATAAAGTCGATGTCAGGCTTGTCCATTTGAGGGAGGAATTGCCGGGCATAGGCTGAGAGTGATTCGACGTAGCGTCGCTGACCTTCTGCGTAAATGGTGTCAAACGCGAGGGAAGATTTTCCACTCCCACTCAAGCCCGTCACAACGACGAGTTTGTCTCGTGGGATCTTTGCTTCGATATCCTTCAGGTTGTGCTCACGTGCGCCACGGACCAGGATGTGATCTTTTGCCATCTGGGGAAACCTTTCGTGTTTTTTCTACAAGCAGGAACATTTGATTTGAGCGGAGTATGGACTTTCTCTATGGGACTGATCTTTTTTTCAGTCATTGGAACGCACAATATAGGGAATCCATATACGCAAATCAATCCCTTTTTCTTGGAGGTCTTGAAGGTATCGTCTGGCTATTTTGTCGGGGAGGGTTGCAGAGGTTACTGAATAGGTGATTTGGTTGCCTTCTATTGGGATATAGACTACAATCGTGTGCGTCACGTTGTCGATTGTTGAAGTCCGTGTTTTTCGGATAAACCAAGCAAGGGTGCATCATCTTGTCTTCCCATCTCCCCTACGAAACAATAGGACCCTACCAAGTTCTCGCAGAGGTTGGTCGCGGTGGAGCTGCGACGGTTTACCGTGTCAGTGACGCCGAAGGAAAGATCTTTGCGCTCAAACTACTTCACTTTGCGAGTCACAACGACCAAAGAAGAAGTGTCCGATTTCAAAGAGAGTTTCGACTCCTTTCAAACTTGCACCACCCCCATCTCATTCAGGTATACACGTACGGTGAAGATCACGAGCGGCCTTACTTTGTGATGGATTATATTGAGGGGTGCAACCTGTGGGATTTCTATCGTAATCGTCTCGCAGGGAAAGAAGTGCATGAGCGGATCAAGTTGTTGTTTCCACTCGTCGCGCAAATTATCACGTCACTTGATTTTATCCACCAACACCAGGTGGTCCACCAGGATCTGAAGCCCGCCAATATCTTGTTGAATGTCTCCGAAGACACTGCGTATCTCGCTGATTTTGGGCTGGCCAAAGATCTGACGACAGATGAACTCTTTACACGCCCCGGATTTGTTGGGACCCTCGGCTACTCTGCACCGGAGCTGATCGAACGCAAACGGTTGGATGGTCGCACTGACTTGTATTCTCTTGGTGTGATCCTGTACACGCTGCTCTCAGATCGACGTCCCATCGCTGTGGAAGGACGCTCTTTTCATCAGCTCGTGCAGGCCATCCGGGAGGAGATCCCAGTCCCACTCAAAGAGATCTGTCCTGCGATTCCTCATGAAGTAGGGCGTCTTATCGATCAATTGCTCCAAAAAGATCCGGCATACCGCTATCAAAATACACGGCATCTATGGGCTGAGTTTTTGCCTTTGCTCCAGCCAAGAGGGACCACAGAAGATGTGCGTCCTCAACCTTCCCTCAAATCAACCCAACCAGAACAAGCTCCTAAGCGCGGTGGGTGGCTTTTGCAGAGCGGTTTGGTCGGGCGAGATCGAGAGTTCGAGATCTTTTCACAACAGATCAACTCGCTGCGGGAGAATAAGCAGTTTTATGCGCTCTTGTTCTTCGGTATCCACGGGATCGGGAAGAGTTTTTTACTCGATGAGTTCTCTCGTCACGCAAAAACCTTCTCAGAAGTCGTTTGTGTCCAAACCCACTTTCGAGCCTCCGAAACACCCTACAGCGCACTCACAACGCTTCTGCTCGCGCTCTGTCCCAAGCTCGAAAAGGAGATCTTGCAGTCCGAACAAGCGCGACTGCTCTCCCATATGTTCCCGGCACTCCAGGAGTTGATCCCTCCGACTGGAGAAAGACCTGCAAACCTCAACGATCCCATCACTGAGATCGCCGATCTGTTCCTACGAATGCTGCAAATGCAGCGGCAAAGAAGCCCTCATATCTGGTTCCTCGATGATCTGGATAAGGCTGATCTTGTCTCTCTGCAGATCTTACAAGTCCTATTTCTACGGCTCTCCGTCGAGAAGGATGTCCCCATCTTGATCCTCTCGACACTTGGGTACAAAGATGGTGAGCAAGCTCTGCCATTCCCACTCCCCGAGCGGGACAACGTCGAACGACACTTTTTGTTGCCTCTCAACGAAGAGGAGGAGACGTTGTGTGTGCAGCGGATCCTCGGTCGTAATCCTTCCTACGAAGAGTTTGCGCAGATACGAGCCGCGAGCCACGGGATCCCCAAACATACCACCGAGATCGTCTACTACAGTCAATCCATGGCGCAAGATCTGGAGGACAAGCAATATTGGACTTCTCCTCCCGAAGAACACGATATGTACGCAGATCTTGTCCCTGCCCTTAAAGAACTCTCTTCTGTCTCGATGAACCCATTGCTAGAGCAAAAGCCAGCCTCACAAGACGAGGTGGACTTTATCGAAAGCATGGTCAACGAAGATGTTCTGGTTCCCCAAAATATCGAGGAGTTAGAGCTGGAAGAGCTCCACTTTAACGAGTTCGCGAGAGAAGAACTCAACGCCGAAAAAACGCAGGTGTTGGCGATCTCATCGCTCGCATTGCAGGCTTCCGAGTCCTCCTCACAAAAGCATCAACATAAAGAGACTGTGCGTACACTCTCTTCCAATGCGTTTGAGGAAAGTTTCCAACAACAGGACTCTTCAGGAACTTTTACAAAGACACAATCTCCAACAATGCCTGGTGTCAGTTCTTTTTCTGATGGAGCTGAGAGCGATGAGGTCATCGTGCTCGAAGAAATTGATGAGCTCGATGTTGTTGAAGACCTCGAAAGTATAGAGGTTGTTGAAGACCTCGAAAGTATAGAAATTATCGATGATGTCGAAAGCATGGAGGTTATCGAGGGGGTTGAGGTTGAGGAGCTTGCCCAAGAAGATGTCGAGGAGCTTGTCCTTGAAGATGTCGAGGAGATAGAAGAATTTGACCTTGATGATCTCGCCTCTATCGAAGGAGATACAGGTCTGCTCGCGCAGGCAGAGGATGATCTCGAAGAGTTGCTCTTGGAGGACGCGTTGGTCGAGTTGGAGGAAGAGGAGGTCGAAAAGACAGGGATCTCTACCTCTCCTTACCCAACCGAACCGGGCGTTGATGTTCTGAAACCACAAACCAACCCCCTCTCCAAGACACTCTCTGATGTTGCGATGTCTGATGTTCGAGAAGCGCTTGCGTCGATCATCCCCTCGCAGAGTCTGATGGACGAGGAGGATGATATTGGCGAAGGGACATTGCTTGATCCCGATATTTTGTCAGCTTTGGGAGCTGGCGGAGACGTCACGAAGACAGAGAGAGTACCCACAAAACCTACAGTCGAGGATTTTAACATCCCGGTGGGGGATGGGACCGAGCGTTCGATAAGACCTCCTGTTGCGATTGCGCGTCCTGTTGCGACCGCTCGCCCTGCAGCAAGCGCCGTCGCGATGGCGCGTCCGAGCACTGGTAAGACGGGTGTACACGCTGTTGGGGGGAACGACAATGTTCTGGAGGCACTCTTTCAACGCCGAATGGACATGTTAGGACGAACACACCGCGATTTTCTGACGCGAACTTCTTTCCTCGCTGAGGAGTTTTCCCTGCGAGAGTTAACAGATGCTCTACAAACGACGGATGAGGTGACACTGGACTTTGTGAACAACACCCTTGCGCTTCGTCTGTTGGAAGCCAAGTCGTCTGGTTTATCTGAGAGATACGCGTTCTTGCATCCGGTCTTGGGGGCCTTGTTACAGCGAGAGCTTGGTGGAAAAGAGAAGAGGGCATACTCTCTCCTCGCCGCACGTGCAATGTCGAAAGAGCGTTTACAGCAAGGGAGCGAGGACAACGCGGAGTTGATCGCGCGGCGTTTTTATGACGGACATCATTTCGTCGAAGCTGTGCTGTGGACGCTCCGCGCGATCGAGCAGTTTTTGATGGCTGGGCTTGATGGACCTTATCTCCGAATGTTGGCGTTTTTGTCCCCTGTCTTGCAAAGATGTTTCAAGTTCTCCAAACAACAAGAAGTCTTGTTGGCGTTACCCAAGTTTTTGGAAGAGAGGAATCCACCGACAAAACAGGCGCTGTGTCAGCTCTCTTTTCGGCTCTTGTGGGTGGGGATTTTGCGCAAGATTGGTGAGGAGCGCATCGCAGAGCGGCAACGAGAGGATCTGCCTTCGTTGTTGGCGGCGTACTGGGACACACTTGATGACGCATTGCACGTCACACGTGAGTATTGGGAAAACGATGAGTATTTGGTTCCGTTGTTTGAGTTTTCAGGATGTTCGTTAGAGGACGTCGGGCTGTAGTCTGGTGTTTGCACATATGTAAGGGATGGATGATCGATGCCGCAACGTTTTGAGGGACGCCGCTTGGGTGCATTTTTGACCGTGGCTTTGGGTTGGCTTGTGGTGATGGTTTGTTCGCCACTTGTTTGGTATGGACATATACCTTGGTTGAGTGAAGGCCAGATTGGTTGGTTGTTTACATTGCCTCTGTTGCTTCTCTCTGTGGGTTTATTCGCGAATGGTTTGTGGATGTATATGCGTTCGAGTGGTCCAGACGCGGTACATGGTTACGAGTTGGCAGAGTTGATGGAGGAGCTGCAGAGGGGGGGGATGATCGCGCTGCATTTTATTCCCTTTTTGGGTGCGGTCGGGATCATCCAATTACTTCCTGGTTATATGTACACAGATGTGGGGATTCACCATCCGTTTTTGGTTACATTGTACGCGGCGTTGCTCTTGATAGGCTTGTCCAGATGGCTCTTTCGTCAACCATTTTGGCACGCTATCATTGGGGTCGTGGTTGCCTTCTTGTGTTTGTATTTAGGACACGTATTTCATTGGAGCTTGCCCTCTTTACGGGCTTTTGTTTGGCATGGTCTGTTTGTGTCTTTGGTGTTTTTAATGGTCTTTGCGTATATGGGGATGGGGTTGCGCTGGTGGTTTCGTCAGACATCTTTCCGTGCATCGTTGCAACAAGGATTTTATCTCACATGGTTGTTGGTGACTTTGGGGGGGTTGCTCGTCGTTGTATGGCAAGGAGGAGTGGCGCTCAATAAAGAGCTCGCGATTCGGTTGATGCTGTTTGGTCTGCTTGTGTTGATTTGGTTAGGGATTCGTTCTATCGCCTTGTTTTGGCAGATGACATTTTTGCCTCGCTCCTTTGAGACGTTGGGTGGGAGTGGGTATGTCTATGCAGGGACGTTTCCGATGGCGTTGTTGGTGGCCTGGATTGGCTGGGTGATTTTTGGTGGTTTGCCACACCAACCCACATTCCAAAGAGACCCGATGTTGTTGTTGTCTTTGTTTGTGATCCACTTGCTTGCTGTGAGTGGCTTCTCAGCGTTGTCGAGTGTGCATCAAGACGAACTGCGTCATCAGCATCGTGTGTGGCAATTCTTTCGTCCGGTGTTGGTGTACCTTGTGGTCTTTTTGCCGTTTGGTTTTGCAGGGGTTGCGTTTTTTCGTGCGGGGATCTGAAGGTGCGAATAGAAGAAGGAGTGGGGTGTTATTGAGGGACGATCTTGTCTTTGCCCATCCACTGACGTAGGACTTCTGGGACGACAACGCTTCCGTCTGCTTGCTGGTAGTTTTCGAGGATGGAGATAATCCCACGGCTTGTTGCGATAGCTGTCCCGTTGAGGGTGTGTGCCATGAGTGGTTTCTTTTGACCTTCTCTACGGAAGCGTGTCTTCAAACGACGAGCTTGGTAATCAGTACAGTTCGAGGTGCTGGTGACCTCTCCGTATTTTCCTTCCTCACCACGGCCAGGCATCCACGCTTCGATGTCGTATTTTCTGTAGGCTTGTGCGCCGAGGTCACCACGACAGCAATCCACGACTTGGTAGGGGACTCCGAGTCCCTGGAAGATCTTCTCTTCGATGCGCAAAAAGTCTTCGAGCGTGTTGTTGGATTGTTCGGGCGTTGTAAAGGCGAACATCTCGACTTTTGTGAACTGGTGAACGCGGTAAAGTCCTCTTGAGGCGCGTCCTGGTGCGCCGGCTTCGGTACGGAAGCAGTGGGAGATACCTGCGATTTTGAGGGGCAATTCTTCCTCACTGAAGATCTCATCCTGATACATCCCGCCGAGGGTAATCTCAGCGGTTGCGATGAGCGCGAGATCCGTATTCTCAATGGAGTAGATCTGGGTGGCTTCGCCGCGGGGGTTGAAGCCGATGTTTTCGAGGATTGTTTTTCGTGCCATGTCTGGTGTTGTGTGGACGATGAAGCCTTCTTCTTCGAGGATGCCGAGAGCGTATCGGATCAACGCGAGCTCAAGCCATACTGCGTCACCACGCAGAAAGTAGAATTTGGAACCCGTGACTTTTGAACCTCGTTCCCACTCGATCAAGCCGAGTTTGTCCGAGAGTTCAACGTGGTCGAGTGTGGGGAAGTCGAACTTCGTGGGTTCGCCCCAGTATTTGAGCGCTTTGTTTTGTTCGTCGGTGGCGCCGTGTGGGACGTCAGGGTGTGTGAGGTTGGGGATCTGTATTTGCAGTTCGAGGAGTTGGGCCTGGGTCTCTTCGAGTTTGCTTTCGAGGTCGCTGACGTTGGTTTTGAGCGTACGTCCTTCTTCGATGAGTGGCATACGGTCTTCTTTTGTGAGGGACTTGTCCTTCATCTGGTGAGCGATTTCATTTTGTCGTTGGCGTGTGGAGTCGACTTGTTGGATCAGCTCACGACGTTGCTCTGCGAGCTGTGCAAAACGCTCCATATCAACGGGCATATTGCGCTCGTGGGTGTTTTTTTTGACCTCTTCGAGGTTGTCGAGGATGTAGTGAAGATCGAGCATGGGGACTTCCTTTCTTCATTCGATATCAACGAAAGATACATTCTATGGATGAACGCGATGTCGCGAGAATCACATACGTCAGGTCAAGTCTTTGACTTGCCTTGCGTGCTTTGTCAAGAGACGGGTGGCAAACGCGACGTGTTCTGTTTTTAGTTTGTGTGGAGAATAGGGGCGTGGAGGGTGCAGGTCACGGGCGGGATAGGCCCGCGACCTAACTAGAGCGACGGCGGATACTATCGGTGAGTCGGATGATCAGATCGCGCTGTGAGATGGCGAGCTCTTGGAAGATATTCCAGAGGATCTTGTATCCTATTTCGGGGCTCTGTTCGAGGAGGTTGCGAAACTCTTCGGGTTTGAAGATGAGGATGCGCATCCCCTCTCGTTCACATCGCATCGTGACAGTGCTGACCGCGGGGCCGAGGAGTGCGGCTTCGCCGAAGAAGCAACCTTGTGTATATGTCGCGAGCCAAACCTGTTGGCGGGTGACCTGCGCGCGCCCGTCGAGGACGATATAGAGTCCTTCGAGGGGTTGTTCTTCTTCGATGATGGTCTCAGCGCCGATAAAGGATTTGACCTGTCCACTCTGCAAGAAGGCTGCGGAGTCCATAAAGTCGAGGCCTTGGAGAAGTCGCAGAGAGGAGAAGATATCCGGTGCGACATCGAGCTGTGTGGCCGCGACACTGTCCCAAGGGGAGCTGACACGAAGCGCGATCGCGGTGATGTTGTCTTTTCCGCCGCGTTGGTTGGCGCAGGAGATGAGACGTGGGATCAGGCGGTCGCCGTCTTTTTCTTGGAAAACGGTGACGACTTCATCATCGACGAGATAGTTGTGCAGACCGTCTGAGCAGATCAAGAATTGATCACCTGGTTGCAAAGTCAAAAAGCCGATGTCCAACTCTATTTTGGGACTCACACCGAGGGCTTGCAATAATACGTTTTTTCCGGGAGCGACGCGTGCTTGCTCTGGTGTTAACTCACCTCGTCTCACACGCTCTGCGATCAGAGAGTGGTCTCTTGTCAGCTGGCGGACTTGGTTGTCACGAATACGATAGAGTCGGGAGTCTCCGACGTGAGCGACGACACCGATCCGGCCACAGATGATGAGGCAGGTGACGGTTGTCCCCATGTACTTGCCTTTTGCAAGTGAACGAGCTTGGTTGCGAATATTGGAGTGTGCACCAAGTACCGCGCGGTGGACGAGTTGTTGCACTTTTTTGTAGTGCTCTCTCGTCGAATCTTCTGCAAATTGTCGCAGGGTGTTCATGTCGTTGAAGAGTGTGGAACGGATACTCTCAACGGCCATACGACTCGCTTCGCCTCCGCGTTCTCCACCTCCCATTCCATCTGCAACAATGAACAGGCCATTCACTGGATCGATAAGACTGCAGTCTTCGTTTTGTTTACGCTTTCGTCCGAGGTCGGTTCCACCCCAGGCGCGAAAGCGTAACTCCGAGCCTACTGCTACGAATGGGCCTGTTTCACCATCCGACTCGACTATGATTCGTTCGTCTTCTGACATCTGTTTCCACCTAAAACACATTTATACGGAGGATTCGCTTCTCACCTACCATACGAAGAACCGCACGAAAAATCAAGAACCGATATACCCTCCCTTCCGGTTTCTTTTTCTGCCCTCTTTTTCAAGGTGTTCTTGACTTACTTTGGATCGGTGGGACAAAATAGAGCGCAACCAAAAGAACAAAAAGGTTGACGTTCGGCTAGAGAGGGATTATCCCATTAGACTGTTGATATGACCCATATCACCTATATAAGGATGAACCATCCATTGACGCCACATTCTTTTGTTTGGAGAAGGTGGTCTTTCTTGGTGTGAGGAGAGCTCGTGGCTAAAAAGAAAAAAGTGTCCGCAAAAAAGGAAGAAGAAAACAACAACGTTGATGTCGAAACTGACGAGGCCGTAGAAGCCGCCGAACCCGAAGATGAAATTGATGCTGAAGCGATTGAAGAATTTTCAAATGAAAGCGTCGATGATTGGGTGGAAGACGACGACGACGACGATGATGACGACGATGACGACAATGAACGTCTCAATTTTGCAGGACAGGAACATAGAGAAGAGACCGGACAGGTCGAGGATTTTCTTCGACACATTGTGATGGTTCGTTGTGAACGGTACAACGCGAATCTCACCTCGCTCGGTTGCAAACGCAAAAAGGAGTCCGCGCCTCCCCGCGTCAAAAACTCTTCGATGTCCGATGAAGAGAGTATCCAAAACCACCCATGTTTTGGATGCCTTGGTCCCATCGTGATCAACTGGGATGTCGACAGGCCTCCTATCGCATTGCACGAGGTCGAGACAACACCGATCATCTTGCACCCCAACCTTGAAGACGGCTTTTCTGCGAATAGAGCCCGTCGTCTCAAAGAAGACAGCGAAAATCGTGTGCAGCGTATTCCTTCTTTTAACTCCGTGTTAGAAAAGGGAGGTCAAGCCAAAGAGGTGACCTCTGAGGACGATGTCGCGATTGGTGTCACCGCGAAAGAGGCAAAAGTCCAGGCCGAAGTCGAAGCGCAAACGGCTCCCAAAGCACCTTCGGCTGATAGCGAACTCACAATCGTGCCCCAGGAGACAGAGGCTGCGAAGCCTGTTGCTGAAGCTCCTGTGCCCAAAGAACCTGAGCCTGTTGAAGAAAAAGTTGAAGAGAAGGTCGAAGCCAAGCCCAAGAAAGTCTCCAAGGGCAAGAAGAAGACCTCCAAAGTAGCCGAAGAAACTAAGCCTGCGGAGAAAGAGACTCCCGTTGAGGAGGTGAAAGAGACCACGAAGTCCAAAGCACCTGCAAAAACGAAGGACACAGAGGAAACGAAGGCCGCCAAAGAAGAGACCAAAGACGAGAGCGCCGAGGAAACCAAGGAGTCGTCAGAGGAGAAAAAAGCTTCCAAGGGCAAAAAGCCCAAAAAATCCAAGAAGGACGATAAGAAAGGCGAGAGCACCGCTGATGGTGAACATCCTCCATGTGCGAGTTGTGGGCGTGAATATACACCGAAATACTGGCGTGGTGATATTTGCAACCCCTGCTATGCTCGTCGTCTTCGACAGAAAAAGAAGGAACAACAGCAGGCCAAGACCAAGAAGGACAAGAAGGACAAAAAAGAGCATCCACCATGTACAAACTGCGGGCGTGAATACACCCCGAAACATTGGCGTGGTGATATCTGTAACCCCTGTTATGCTCGTCGTCTTCGGCAGAAAAAGAAGGAAAAGCAAAAGGAAAAAGAGAAGTCAAAAAAGACCAAGTCCAAATGAAGCTATTTTAAATCACGCCCCACGTGAAGAGGGGTTCATTTGGATGGTTCTTTTCCCCTCTCTACATCTTGGAGAACATGCGCGCGTAGCCAAACAGCGTCCACGCGAGCAATACAAGCCCCAACCCTACATCAAGCCACCGACCGTGCTGTCTGATCCACCCTCGCAATCGTGGTTGTAAGGAGGTCCAAGAGAGCAGTCCATAGACAAGATGCCACGTACAAAACGCAAAGACCGCGAAACTAAAAGGGTTGAGCTCCCAAGCTTTTCCCCACGCCCCTTGTGTGACTGCGCCGAGGCCTCTCGTCAACCCACATCCCGGACATGGCAACTGCGTCCAATACCGAAACGCACAACAAGGGATCCCCAAACCATGCTCAAGATCGACAAACAACGAGATGCACAAAATACACGCAGTGATAACGCTGAGCCATGGCTCTGTGAGCAAACCTGCGCTCCAAGAAGGGGGAGGTGTTTGAGCAGAAGGGGGAGGGGGCGTGCGCAATCCAAAGTCCGTGCAAAAATTGAAATTATCCGTAAAAAAAACAACAATGGCCTGACATGATCCGCCTCTGCAGGTCATGTAGACCCTTCTCAAGTGAGAGCAAAACCTCCTTCTTGTCGGAGTAACGCTCTTCTGTGACCCTGATTATCAAGCCGGAGCAATGGCATGAATGTAAAAGCGATGCAGTGGCTGCAATTGGCAGCCTTTCTCAAGGAAAGAGAAAGACAATTTGGCGCACGTGTCAAGGGGTCTCCTGTCAGTATGCAGGAGCTCCCACCTAAAATAAATGACCCCGAAGTCTCCCACTTCCTCGAAGCGCGCATCGAGCAAACGGCTGAAAAAAAAGGCTGTCGTCAACTGCATATCGAAGCCGTGTACCAGGCTGTCCTGGCTCATCCACACGCTGAGGCCGAGATCGTCGCGACACTTCAAAATGATAAGGAGCGCATCGATGCGCTCTATGCACACGCTGCCGAGTACACACGTACGCTTGAAGCCCAAGCGCAAGTCGAAGAAGACTACCGCAAGACGCTCTCTTCTTCGACTGGAGGACGCTGGTGGCAGGTCGTTTTGATCGTCGTCCTCGTCGTCTGCTTTGGCGCGGCTGGCTACGTCTATATGAGCTATCGTTCGATGGGACGCTTTCTCGATACACCTGTAGGAGCCGAGAAGGGAAAGGTCGCCCTGACCATCCCCAAAGGCGCAAGCAGCGATCAGGTGCTCGATGCTCTTCAATCATCTGGTGTTGTCGGAAAGAAACACAGCGCACGTTTCTCCATGTTGTTCCGCTACCACAAACATTGGCATCGTCTCTTTAGCTCTCAATTGAGAAGAGGCAATGTGCGTTTCCGTTTTGGTCGCTACAAGATCGAGACCAACCTCACTCCTCTTGAGATCTTCGAGAAGTTGCGCAAAGGACCACCTCGTGTCTCTATCCGTGTCACCATCCCAGAAGGCTTCAACATCTGGAAAATTGCGGCACGTCTCCAGCGCAAAGGAATTTGCCGACGTACCGATTTCTTGAAATTTGCGAGAAGTCGCCGCTTCGCCGTTCGTTTACTCGGATGGGATACACCAAGCGTTGAAGGGTATCTCTACCCTGACACCTATCGATTCAACAAAAACACCCCTGCGGATCGCGTGATCCGTGTGATGGTCCGGCGCTTTAAACAATTGTATCGCAATGAATTCCGCCAAAAAGCCAACGAGCTGAAGATGAGCACACATCAAGTGGTGACGCTCGCCTCCATCATCGAAAAAGAAACAGGCCAACCCACTGAGCGACCACAGATCTCCAAAGTTTTCCACAACCGGATGAAGCGTGGTTGGAAGCTCGAAACAGACCCCACTGTCATCTACGGTTTGATGCCCAACTTTAACGGTAACCTGACCAGCCGGGATTTGCATAACCCTCACCCATACAACACATACAAACATCGCGGCCTTCCACCTGGACCGATCGCGTCTCCTGGCGTCGCTGCTATCCGCGCCGCTCTTTATCCTCGCGGACGTCGCTGTATCATCTTCTTTGTCGCGCGTGGAGACAGGACACACGTCTTCTCTTGCACCAAGCGAGAGCACGAGTGTTGGGTTGATGTATACCAGCGCAAGTCCAAACCGAAGTCCGCCTGTGCGAGATTTCGAAGACGTCGTCGTTAAATGTTGTCTCAGGACACTTAACGGATTCCTCCCTCTGTATGCTGCTCCAGTTTCCTCCTCACAAAAGAAATCAATTTCTCGTTTGACTCTTGCGAAGAATGGTTTACATTCTTTTGCTATGCACCTCACCATGTGGTTTAGACAGAGGGTCTGTGTGAGCCTCTATCACAGCAGTCTTGGCGTCCTGGCCTCTGCTGAAAAAAACACCACCTGTTGGAATAAGGAAGGTGTGTATCCTGTTCTCAACTTTAATGAATGAAGCAATTGCTTCCTTATGCGTCAAAACCTGTATATGAAGTGGAGCCATTCCAACCGCGACCACTACGAGCTAGGAGGACTGAAAGTATGCGTAGGTTGATATCATGGAGTCTTGGATGTTTCTTGATGCTGTTGGCTTCGAGTGCAATGGCGAGCGTCATTCTCGGACCCAAAGCCAACACACTCCCCAACGCAACATTTCGAGTGTTGCCAAATGGCACTGATGCCAAAGCCGAGGTCAAACTCGTACCCGCCGCTTCCCTTCGTGGAAAACCCATCGCGCTCCTTTACTGGAAAGTCGGTGACTCAAAGTCTGAGACTGAGCTGAAGGTCTTTCAAAAGCTCGCGACGTTGCCCACATACAAAGGCAAAGTCCACTTTTTGTCCGCTGTCAAAGCTTCCTCTGCTGCAGACATCAAAGCCGCGACCAAACGCATCCGCGAACTCAAATTGTCCATCCCCACAGTCATGGATCGTAACCAACTCGCACCTTACCTCGAAGCGTGGTTTGGATTCCCTCGTTACGGACTCGTCGATAAAGACGGTCGTATCGTCGTGTGGCACGTCGCTCACTTGACCGAAACGATCGGACCCAACTACACCTTTATGAAGGCTCTCCAGCAGCTCGCTGCGGGCAAAAAAGTTCCCGCAATGCGCGGAACCACCAAGCTCAAAAATACACACCAATTGATCGGTAAAAAAATCCCCAACGTCGGACTCAACGACGAGCAAGGTAAAGCCACTACGACCATGAAGTACCACAAAGGCAAGCCTTTGCTGTTGGCTTTCTGGTCTGTGACTTGTCCTCACTGTCGCCAGGTGATCCCTGTTGTCGGAAAATACTGGCACGCACGCAAAGGAAACGTTGATCTCGTCACTATCACTCGCGCACCCTCTGACTCTTTGAAGAAAATGATCCGCGATCTCTTCAAAGAAAAAGGCTTCTCCTGGGGCGTCTCCTACGCTCCTGAGAACGCGACTCTTGGCTTCTTTAATATCGTCAAAGTCCCCACCGTTATCCTCGCTGACAAAAAAGGCATCATCCGCTACGTCTGGATCCAACCTGACGCCAAGTGGATCGAAGGTGCGATTGAATCCGCTCTCGTGACACTCGCTCCTTAAGCCTATCTTTCCAACGACACTCCCCTCCAACAAACATCTTCTGTTCTGCTCATTTGTCTTCCTATCACTCGTCAAAACCCAAGCAACAAACGGCGTTTTTCTCGCTGCTCGTGGGAACTTCTTTGTCTGAAAGTTGCCTGGATACACTCTTCCCTTGCAAACGCAAGGTAGATGGACATAATTCGTCTCGGCACAACACGCCAAGTGTTGTTGTCTTTCCTGAGGCCGTTGTCGCGGCCTGTTATCCTCGCAATGTTGGTTCTTACTGATGAGGCAAAGATCGTGAAGAAATCCAAGATACTCGTCTGGTTCGCTTGCATCATGTTGTTGACTGGTTGTGATGAGGACCGATTTAAGGTCAAAACGAAGAAGCGCAAGGTCGACGTGACCAAGCGCTTTCGCGCTGCAGCTCCGTTGACAAAGGCGTCCTTCAAAACACTCGTCATGAGCGCAAAGAAGGCTGCTGCCCCGCCCAAACGGCGACCTGTGAGTCGGCCTTCTTCACAAGCAACAAGCCGCGCTACATCGAAAGTGGTCACCAAGAAGACCACACACGCTCCCCAAGAGACACCTCCAAAAAATCTGTATCTGCGAGCAAGTGCCGGTCATGTCGAGGCTATTCGTGCGCTTGGTGTCGTCTCAAGTGGCTTGTACGCCTGGAGCGGAGGAGATGATCGAACATTGATCAAGTGGAAACTCCCCGCGCTCACACCTGTGAAGACACTCCGAAGCACAAAAGGGCGTGTTCGAGCGATCGCAGTTGGGCCCACAGGGCGACGGATGGTTACATTAGAAGGGGAGGGGCATTTGTCTCTTCGAGACGCTGATGGACGTGTTCTGCGTTCGAGTGAGTCGCCTGTTGCGCTGAGTGGAATGCAGTTTGCGCGGCTGGACAACAAACTCCTGGCGATCTCCAAAGGAGGCGAGCTGCTCACCTTCCACGGAACCTCATTGGCACTACAAGCTCGTGTCAAAGGGTGCCCCAAAGGTGGCGCGACTGCGCTTCATACAGATCGCTTTCAGGCCCTCGTCGCAGTCGTTTGTGGGGATGGTCAGCTCTGGCTCTCCACATATGATGGGAAAGTCAACAAGCTGCTCAAGACCAAAAAGAAAATTCTCGGTGTTTCTATTGCTCCGGACGGTTTACATTTTGCAGTGTCTACGGAGGATGCTGCGATCACAGTGTGGAAGGTCCACTCGAAAGCCCTCGATGTCCAACAAGTCGCGCGTGGTTACGGTCACGTTCGCGAGGCCAACGTTCTGCATTTTTCACGCGATGGTCGCACACTTTTGACAGCCGGAGTTGGGCGTACAATTGCGTTGTGGAAGGTGACGGCAAAAGCTCTCACACTTCAGCGGTATCTCCAACATGAAGGAGCTGTCACTGGAGCATTTTTCTTGCCTGACAATAAGCACATCCTCGCTGTTGATACGGCGAGCAATGTGCGCCTATGGAAACGCAACGGTGAGAGTGCCAAGACCATCCAAGGACCCAAAATCCGCAGCGTCTCAATGTCATTTTCAGCTGATGGACTTTCGCTCACCACTGCAGATCAGCGAAAGATCTTTTCCATCTGGGATCTGCGTAAAGGCCAACGCCACATTGTCTTTGGCATCCACCCAAACCATCTGATCCGCGTGCAGCATGCGTTTGACGCCAAGCACTTGCTCGCTGTCGATCCTGATAACGCTGTCTTTTGGGATCTTAAGCAGCGCCGCACGATCGATTTGATTCGCCCCCCTGTGAATGACACTATCTCTGCGGCTGCGCTCGGTCGTGACTGGACAGAGGTGTTGATCGGGACGACACAACATGGTGTGCAGTTGTGGACCATTCGGGGGGGACCCACGCGAATTTACCGGCATCGCAAGCCACAAGGTGTGACATCGCTTGACGTCCATGCGCTCTCACGTCGTGCTGTTGTCGGGACGATGGAACCTAAAATCTACATCTACAATTTGCAGCAGTTCCAACTGCTCAAAGAGATCGATTTGTCCAAACTCACACCAAAGCCTCCAAAGGGACTCTTTGTCCGGCTCGTGAGGATGTCATCTGATGGGAAACAATTTGTTGTGTTGGCTGGTCGTCAGGCGTGGGTGTTGTCGACAAAAGATGCGAAAGTACTCGCAACATACCAGCACACCGCCACATTGCACAGCGCAGCGTTTTCTTCTGATGGGACCATGTTGGCGTTGGGTTCGTCCGATCAGCAGGTCCACGTGATGTCGTTAGGTGACAAAAAAATCACCACGCGCTTGAGCGGCTGTCGTTCGACAGTGGGGGGATTGGTCTGGTCTGCGAAACACCCTGTCATTGTAGGGGCCTGTCACAACGGCGCGCGCATCTTTTGGCACGCAAAGACAAAACAGTCCATCGTAGCCATCCGACCGCTAGGGAAAACGGACTGGTTGACGTATACAAAAGACCTCTCTTTTGCGGGTTCTGCTGGCGCATTGAAGCACGTCTCTTTTTCCAATGGGACCAAGACTTTCCCTCTCACAGCCTTTGGCGGCCGCTTTTTCCAGCCTACAAAGATCCAGAAGATCTTCCAGACAACTTTCCCACCACGTAAGACACAAACACCCTGAGGCAATGACTTCGCTGTCCTTTACGGACGTCTTCACTCGCTTACGGTCGATTTTTCTGTTTGGGAGAAAGACAAAGATTTCCATAGGGATGGTCTCGTCTTGGAGACTGTACTCTACTTTTTTCCTAGAAAATGCCCTCGAAAATGTATATATATCAGTTGCATGCTCGCGCTTCTTTGTGCGTGGGTGGTCGTGCTTCTTGCATCCAGTGTGGGGAATCACCATGATAGTTGTCGAGGAAATTCTACTTCTGGAACAAATATCGTTGGATATGATTCACAAAGGGTGAAGCATGAATCAGTTTAAAACAAAATTGAAGTCATTGAAACATAAAGAGAATAGCGTGATTACAGCCTACGGAGAGACAAACCTGCCGACTGAATTTGGCCTCTTTCGTGTTATTGTTTTCCAGGAGAACGAGACGGGGAAAGAACATCTTGCCATTATTGCAGGTGACATCGAGAACAAAGAAGACATTTTGATTCGTGTTCATTCCGAGTGTTTGACTGGCGAAGTGCTCCACTCTCGAAAGTGTGATTGTCGTGAGCAGCTCGAAGCTGGGCTCTCTCGGATCGCTGAGGAAGGCGAGGGCATGGTGATTTACCTTCGCCAGGAAGGACGTGGTATCGGACTTGGCAACAAGATCCGCGCGTACGCTCTTCAGGAGAGCGGCCATGACACTGTGGACTCCAACCGGATGCTCGGCTTCGGTGATGATCTCCGGACGTATGAGGTCGCGGTCGATATCCTTCGTCATCTCAACGTGCAATCAGTGCGGTTGATGACGAACAACCCCTCCAAGATCAAGGCCCTCCAAGAAGAAGGTGTGGTCGTCAATGGTCGCGAAGAGATCTTTTGCGAACCCAATCCCCACAGCATCAACTACTTCCGCTCCAAACAAGCTCGTATGGGGCATATGTTCGACGATGGCGAGCTCCGTCAAATCGAAAGTTCTCTCTCCAATGTGAGCACTCTCTCCAAGCCAAATGGTACCCATCCCCACAACAAATAAGGCCGTTTTCTTCTGAAACGACCTACGACTTACTCCCCGCTTACCACTCAACCATTAGACAACTCGACCTTTTCGTCTCTTTTTGGGTTTCGAGTCAGGGACCGTTGCGTTGGAGAGTCGTCGCTTCTCCTGACTGGAAGAGGAGAAGTAGTGCAGCCACTCTTGTGGTGCGTCGAGTGTCTCGCCACCGTGCGGTGTATGGCGTGTGCGGACTTTACACAGGACAGGTGTGTGGATGGCGTTGCCTGCTACGATCACTTGGCCACGTGTGAGGGATGGAAGCTCTGAGAGTAGATCACGCCCAGCGCTCTCGACGCTCTCTGCGATGCTTCGTTGGTCGATGGGGTTGACGATCCGCATAAACAACTGTGTCATGCACTGGGAGAGCACGTCTGAGTCGAGTTTTCCCGGTCGTTGGCTGATAACGCCGATCCCTACGCCGAATTTTCGTCCCTCTGAGAGGATGGTTTTGAGAATGTTTGTGGTGATCGCGTGTCCACCTGCAGGCGCAAAGCGGTGTGCCTCTTCGATGAGGATAAAGACCGGAAAATCAAGCGCCTCTTGTCTGTGTTGGTTGAGATCTTTGACCGCGTTCATGCGCGAGTAGAAAGCCCGCCGTAACAACGTCCCGAGGATGATCTGTTGATCTTCTGCGTCGATCTCGGACATCTGCAAGACCGTACACTGACCTGGTGCAAAGAGCTCTCGGAGTGGGATATGTTGTGCGTCACTGAACAACTCTTTTGAGCGACCAAAACGCATATCGATCTTCCACATCAACGCGTTGATGGTCGAAAAGTTTTCCCCTGATCCGTCTGGAGCGAGTGAGAGTAAAGCCTGTTTGAGATCAGCAAGACCCCACTGTTTGCCTCCATCGTCTTTTTTACTGCCGACGACTTTTCTGTAGGCCTCCCCTAAAAAGTGACTTTGCTTCTCGGTCAACCCCGGCAGTAAATAGCGAAGATCACTCTCCCTTAAGCTAGAGAGGCGAATACGAATACTCTCAGGTGGTTTGATTTGGACCTTGGGTTGGTAATTATCCGTACCAAACTCTACATTCTCTTCGAGCTCTTGGAGTGTCGAGTATTCTCCGTGAGGGTCGGCGATCAGGACGGCTGCGCGGTTGTAATGCTTGAGCATCTCTTCGACGAGGACTGCCGCTGTATAACTCTTACCTGAGCCCGTTCCTGCGAGGATCGCGAGGTGTGTACTGACCATCTCTCGGACACGTAAGACAACAGGGACACGACCTTCTTCGCGAGTGAGCAGGTGTCCGAGGTGGGCCGAACCGACCTGTCCTTTGCCACAAGGGGAGAGCACAGAGGCCAACTCCAGATCGGCGGTGAGGAACACTGGATCGCCTGGATCGGGTGTCAGGCGTGGGTTGACAAAGCAATTCATGTTGTAATTCCAGCTTCCGAGGATCTGGGCTTCGACCTCGTAGATCTCATCCCCATCACCATCTGCACCCAACACAAAGGCGAGCTTTCTCAGCTCGATGTTGGGATCGGCGAGTAAGCCGGCTGGATATGAACGTGCCAACTTCCTGGACACGATCTTCCCGTAGATGGGGAAGGCATCAGGGTCGTTGTGAGGGTAGTAGTGGATAAACTCACCGATCTTGCTGCGGCGGTTGTCAGAGGTGATGAAGACGTAGCGACTCCCTTCCTCGCTTGGGCCTTTGACAACGCCAAGTGCTTGTTCTTCCTCAAAGTCTCCGAAGATTGGAGCTTGCTCTGTGATATCTGTGCTCATCGCATATTCCCCAAGGTTGATTGCCAAGCTGCATTTTTCTGAAGGGCCGTCAAAATGCGTCGTTCAGGAGGGCTACAAACAGACATCAGCTGTTCACAGATCATCGACAGGAGCGAACCTGCGAGGCCTGGGCCGCTCTCTGCGAGCAGTGGGTAGTAACGCAGCTGAAAGCGTCCATTCTCGTCGTAGTGGAACCCTTTGTATTCTTCTGTCGAGAGTGTTCTGACCGTACATCCGACTGGAAGGACATGTGGAGGGACGCCTTGTTTGCCGCTCTGATCGGGTCGCAGCTGTCCGAGTAGCAAGATGCTCACGACAACGCCGACTTCGTTTAGATAGTCAGGGGCGAAGACGGCATTTTGTTCATGGGGAATGGTCAGTCGTGGACCAAAGTTTCCGCTCTCGGGGTTGAGGAGGCGACTGTTTGAGATGATGCCGACGATTTTCTCGCGATGTGTGTCCTCTGCGGTGTCTTGGTGAGGTTGCATCAGGACAAAGGTTCCAAATGCATAATCTTGCCGTTTGGGTGGGGCGCTGCATTCGCTCTCGTCGTATATCCTTGCGTTGTAGAGCAGGTGGGATTCGGAGTTGAGGATCTTTCCCAGATCGATGGACACGGTATTGTTCTCCTGTTGTGTGAAGAGCGATATGTTCTGGAGTGGACGAGCGTCTATCGTCTTCTCTGCTTGCTTTGTAATTTACCGGAAATTTGAAGTGAGAGCGAATGACTTTCGAGGAAGGACTTGAACAAGTTGTTAAATCGACTCCGATCGAAGGGCGAAAACCATGCGACTTGATCCGCTGTTTCCAAGGCATAGGGATAACCATTGCCGATAATACACTCGGCTCTGACGATGTCGAGCACGTCGTCGAGTTGGCCACTCTCATGTAACCAAAGAGGGAACTCGATACGTGTGGGGAGTCGATCCATTTTGGTCCGCATGTAGAGGAACCCAAGCTCCGTTGAGAAGTCGCCATACTCTCTTAGTATGCCAGGGCGAGAGAGTCGAAACGCGATGGTCCTGTCACCCCAATTTGGGATCAAGTTTTGTACGAGTTGTGCATCACGCAAGCCATCTTGTTGAAGATCTGGTTCGTCACAGAAGGTGAATTGCAACATGCGTATCAGATCTCTCGCGACAGAGGTGTCTACATACCCGATGACAGGGGCGGCTTGTTGTTGGGAGGCTTCGAGCAGGGCGAGGGCTGATTGGAGATAACGTTGTCTATAAAGCTCCATCAAGACCTCTGCAAAAGAGATCAGCAATGAACCGTCAAAGAAGGTCACGGAGCGTTTGACGTTTTGGGTTCGCGAGAAGAAGTTGAGGATCGTGTCAATCTCCAGCTCGTATCGGCGAAGGCTGATGATTTGATCGTGGTACATCTTCTCTTCGCTGCCTGAAGAGAGGAGCTCTTCAGGACCGATGACCTCCGCGTGGACATTCTTTTCGAAGGGTGCATTTGCCTCGTGTGGGTTGAGATACCAGCCAGCTTGCACAACGGCGACGGGGATGGAGATCTCTTTGTTGGGCATGATCTGCGAGCCATCGACGGCGAAGGTGGTACGCGCTGTGAGGACTGAGGCGGCCCACTCTCGGGCTTCCTGGTGATTGTGGAAGCTCTGTGTGAAGGGGACAGCGAGACTTTGATGGGTTTCCCATTCCCTGGTGGGGTGTGCGCCTGGATAGTCGAGAGGCGCGAGTCGTGCGTCTGCGAAGAGGTAGGTCAGCGCGGAGAAGCGTTCGAGCCATTCGCTATGTTGTGCACTCTGTGCGGTTTTGGTTTCGTGGTGGCTTTGGAATTCGTCGACTTTGCGCTCGAGGGCGTGAAGGAGGTGGCCAGGTTCTAGCATATCATTTTGCTCTTATTTTTCGCGGTCGATCCAGACGACGTGATCGGTGATCGATTCGAAGGTGTCGTCGTGACTGATCACGAAGAGTTGTTCAAAGCCGTTGATGTCCATGAGCTGTGTGGCGAGGTTGTGTCGACGTTCTGCGTCCATGTGTGCGGTAGGTTCGTCAAAAAATGCGATGCGTACACTGGACAGCTCGCGGACAAAGGCGAGTCGGATGGCGAGCGCTGCGGACATTTGTTCGCCACCTGAGAGGTTGGCGAAGGAGCGCTCAATACCTTCTTCTTCTACAAACAGCTCAAAATCCTCGCTCCATCGTAAATGCAGGCGGTTTTGATCCATAAGGTGACGGAAGATCCTGTTGGCCTCTTGTGAGATGGAGCCAATCAGTGCGCGTGTTACGCGAGGACCTGCTTCGTTATAGACTTTTCTTGTGAGCTCACAGCAGTCGATGACTTCTTTGAGCCTGTTGCACTGTCCTTGCTGTTCGGCGACCTCTGTGCGGAGGAGTTGAAGCCGTTCAATATCCTTGGAGAGTGTACTGAGTCGTTCTTTTTTCTCTGGTAGGAGGACGTTGAGCTGTGTGCTGCGTTGTTTCAGCGCCTCAAATTCGTCTTGTAGTGTCTTCATCTGCTCGGGCTGGAAGGCTTCTTGGAGAGGTTTGATGCTCTCTTTGAGCTCCTCAACGAGCGCTTCTGTTTGTCGCAGTGAGGTTTCAATTTCCTTGAGTCTGCGTTCACTTGCGGGGAGCTTTTCGGCGGCGTGTTTGTGTTGCAGGTGTTTCTGGTAGGCTTCTTCGGTGCGTTGTAATTGCTCGCTAACCTCTTGAAGTTTTGCGTCGAGGGTTTCGAAGTCTTTACGCTTTTCGGCGAGGGTGTCGAGGCGGCTTTGACAGGAGGTCTGTTTGGTTTGGGTTTGTGTGAGGGTCTTTTGTAGTGTGGGCAGTGCTTTGAGTTGTGATTGGTTAAAGCGCACTTTTTCGCGTGGGTTGCCCAACTCTTTGAGTGAAGCTTCGATCGGTGGGATTTGTGCTTCTGCGTTGGAGAGGGAGCTGATCTGTTGTTGGAGTTGCTCGACGTGTTGTTGTCGTTTGGTGAGGTCTTGCTGGAGTCGTTGGTAGAGACCTTCTTCGACGGGGAGTTTTTCTGCTTCTTTTGTCAACTGGTGAAGGACTTTGTAGTCCTCGCGCAGTTGGTGTCGTTGTTTGCCGAGCTCTTCGAGTTCTTTTTTGTTGTCTGGGAAGGCCTCGAGTGTTTTGACAATCTCTGCGCGCTGTTGTTTTTTTTGTTCGAGGAGTTTGTGTTTCTCTTCGAGTTGGATCTTCAGCTTTTCGCCGTCTGTTTGGAGAATATTCCGCGAGGTCTTGGCATGTTGGATTTGTTTCTCAAGTGTGTCCCAATCTTTTTTGCGCTGTGTGCGTGTCTCTTGGGCTTTTTGTAGTGTATTGCCAAGGTGCTGTTCGAGATTTTGGCCTTCTGGCAGGTTGAGACAGGGTTGTTTGAAGAATGGGCAGACCCCACCTGAGACGTCTTTGCTAAATTGCTCTTCGCGTTCGATTTGGGCTTCGAGAGCGCCAAGCTCTCGCTGACATGTGTTGAGCTTTGTTTCGAGCTGTGGGAGGTCTTTGGCGATGGGTTGGTGTGTGTCGAGGAGGGTTTTGTGTTTCTCTTCATCCGCTTTGAGGGAGGCTTCAAACGCGGTGAATTCTTTGTCAAAGTCTTCGAGGCGTTGTGCGATGGCTAGGCGTTCTTTGTCTTGTTTTTCTATTTGCTCAATACGATCGGAGATCTCTTTGCCTTTGGTGCCAATTTGTTCTTTCTCTTCGACCTTGGGTTGGAGCTTGCGAAGCTCTTCGACTTTGGTTTGTCGGACACTCTGCTCTTTCTTCAGCTCCTCAAGAGCGCTCTCTTCGCGTTTGAGTCGCGTTTTGGCTTCTTGCCATTGGAGGGTCTCTTTGCGTAACTGTTCGAGTTGTGCTTCGAGTTTGGTTTGGGTCTCGACTTGTGCAGCGAGGGATGTATTTTCAGCTTCGAGAGCTTCGAGTTTTTGAACTTCTTTTGTTTGCGTTTCAAGTGATTGCGCGAGGCTCTGTGCTTGCAATGTCAGCTTGGAGATTTCTTCTTGAACGGTCTTGGCGTCGCGCTGCTGTTGTCTCAGCGTTTTATCGGCTTGTCGGGCTTCTTCGTGTTGTTTGGCGTCTTGTTTGACAGCTTCAACGATCTTGTGGGAGGTCTTTGCCTCTTCAAAGTCGCGCATCGCCGTACGTTGTTCGCTGCGGAAGCGCTGCAGACGTTCCTGATTCTTGTCGAGCTTCTGTGTTTGTTTGCGTAGCTGCTCTTGTTGTTCGTTGAGCTTGTCGAGTTGTTCGACGAGTTGCGGTTTGCGTGCTTCAAGTTGTGTGTGTTCGACTTCGAGCGCCTCGGTTTCTTTGCGTAGTATTTGCTCTTGCTGTTCTTTTTCGGGCAGCTGTTCAAGTTGTTCGAGGCGGGATTCGAGTTTTCCTTTTAGCTCACTGAGTCGGTTTTTGAGCTGGTTGAGGAACTCTCTCATTTTGTCGTAGGCGCTCTGGTACTCTTCAACACGTAGGAGAGGGTAGAAGGTTTTTTTGCGGTCCTTCGGGGTTTGTCGGAAGGCTGAGGTGAGTGTGCCTTGTGGGACGCCGAGTGTCGTCTCGAAGAGTTGAGGAAGCTCGATGTTGGGGTCGAGCTGCATAAGGTCTTGCAAGACGCTTTGTGACTCGCCTGCGCCTTGGGCCATTAAGGAGCCCGTTTCGAGGTCGTGGACGGCGTAGTGTCCGCCACCGCGCTGTGTGATCCTACGCTCGACGATATAATCTCGCCCGTCCGCAGCGGCTTCAAACTCGACGATGATCGTGGCACGTCGGGCACCTTTGCGAAGGAGCTCCGAGACTTTGGTCGAGCGATGGTTAAAGAGCGCAAAGCCGATCGCCTCGACAAGGGAGGTTTTTCCTGCCCCGTTGGGGCCACAAATTGCATTCGTCCCTGGAAAGAAGGTGCCTTCGAAAGAGACATGTCGTTTGAAGTTCTCCAACTTCACACGTTTGATGTACATATTGTATCCATTCTGTGGAAGATCCCCATCCTTCGGCAAAGACGTTTGGACAGGTGTGTCAAACATTCGCCATTTGAGCGGTCGGTGAAAAGTCTACTCTAGAGACTCGATTGGACTGCTGCAGCACACGAGCGTGTAGTTGTACCAAAACCCCTCCAAGAGGTCAATCAGAGCCTCTCGAATTGTATTTTTTCATGGGGGTATTCTTGTCATATTTGGGCTGTTCGTGGTACTTTAACTCGTTGGCAAGCAGTGACGGCTCACCTCTCCTTTCGAATGTTGGATGTCTTCCTTATCACGTGGACCGGCTGCACGATTGAATTGCACTCGCGAACTTGCCTTCTTTGTCTCCATCGTCTCTCGAATCGGCGTCAATACGATGGGTTGGCAAGTCGCTGTTTGCTTTGGACTGTAGGGCATGTGTGGATGAGAACACCGAATAATCCGCTGGCTGATATTTTGATGCGTGCTGGTTTGATCTCTCCTTCTCAACTCGAACAGGTGTTCCAGGAACAGCAGCGTTGGGGAGGGCGTTTGATCCCGCTGTTGGTCGAGATGGGATTGATTCAGGAGACACGCCTTGTGCAGATGTTGAGCCAAGAGATGAGGCTGTCTGTTGCGACACTTGATGGCATGAGACAGATCCCCCCCGAGGCGCTTCGGCGCGTCCCTGTCGCGCTCTGTGAAAGGTATGACGTGATCCCCATTGGGTACGATGGACGTCACAACCGACTCCAGGTCGCGATGAGTGATCCAACTGAACAGGTCGTCCTTCAAGAGGTACGAACGGTCTCCAACAGCGAGATCGATCCTTACGTTGCAGGTGTGACGTCCATTCGTCGTGCCATTCGTATCTATTTCTACGGTGAGAGCACGGCTGAAGTCCTGCGTGTTGTCCCCGATCTTCATCCTGAGGCTTTTGGTGGTTACAAAAATCCCCCGCCTGCGATGTCTCACGGTGATCTCTCTGGACCTATCCCAAGTGTCCCATCTGGTCAGTGGACCGGACCCTCTATCCCCACAACAAATTACCAACACCCACCACCAAGGAAGGGGAGCTATCCCCCTGAACGTCCGCCAAACTCACGTGATAGTTACGACGCTCGTGGAGCCGCCAATAAGAGTTTTGGCTCCAGACCACCCGAGCGAAGCGGAGTACCAACAGGCCCACGTCCTACGACTCCAGAGTCTGAACATATCGCAGGTCTCGAACGAAAAGTTGATATCCTTGAGCGCGAAATTCATAAGTTGCGCAACACCTTCAATCAACTCGAAGACAAGTTCGAAGATGAGATTCAGGAAGTCCAGCAACTTCTACGCAATCGCTTCCAAGAGCAACGTATGCTCGTACGTGGCTTGCTCGATCTACTCGTCGCAAATGGTCATCTTCGCAAAGAAGATATCGTCAATATGCTCAACCAAATCGCACAAAACCAAGCCAACAAATCATAAGCAAATACGCACAAGAGGGGCTTAAGCGCCGACGTGATACCCTCGTGAAGTCAAAGGATGGACGCGATGCAGCGTTTTTCGGGGGCAGGTTTTGTGTCCAATGTCTGTGCTGTAGGTGTTTGTGAGGAGATGGCTTAGGGGAGCAGTTGTTTCCACTTGAGTATCTCGTGGATGGGGACCTGTGGGGGGAAGAAGTGAAGGCCATCCTGCCATGCGATCAATTGACCTCGTGACAGCAATTGAAGTAACTCCATGTATTCGTTGAATGGCTGTGCTGTTTGGGGAGCGGTCATGTGGCCCTGAAAGCCACGCAACATACTGAGCCGTGAGAGTCCTTTGTTGGAGCGACAGATTCGCAGCTCCGTCTTCTTTTTGATGTTTGCCAACTCGCGGGCCTTTTGGTATGCAGATTCGAACGTCCCACAGCTATCGACGAGATTGATGGAGAGCGCTTCCTGTCCAAAGTAGACTTTCCCTTGCGCGATGGCGTGGACCTCATCCACACTCATATCCCGACTCTCCGCGACCCTGGCCAAAAAGCGCTTGTAGAAGAGCGCCATTTGGGACTCGATGCGCGCATCTTCGACTGCTGTAGGCTCTTTAAATGGAGAAAAGACCAGGCTTCCAGGGGATTCATCGACCGCTGTGTGTCCAATGCGTAGTTTGTGCAATAGGGATTGGACGACAAATTTCCCGCCAAAGACCCCAATGGAGCCTGTAATCGTCCACGGACTCGCGATGATTGTCTCTGCGCCGGCTGCGATGTAATACCCTCCAGAGGCTGCGTAATTCTCCATGTACGCGATCACCGGTTTCTCCGCAGACAACTGCTTGACGGCGTACCAGATGGCTTCAGATGCGTGAGCGGAACCCCCACGTGAGTCGATGTATACGATCGCTGCTTTGACCCGGCGGCTATTTCTGGCCTCCTCGATCGATTCGAGGACGGCGTCTTTAACTGCTGCCTCTTCTTGGCTGAAACCATTATCGCCAGCTTCGTCTTTGATGATGCCTTCCACTGGAATGACTGCGATCTGTGGTCCCTTCCTCAAGGGTGTCCACGTCCAGAATCGGGGGCGGCCTGTGTAAAAGTCGGACAGGTCCGCAAGCTCTGGCTCATCTTCGTCATCTTCGTCATCTTCGTCTTTCTCTTCGGTCTCTTTCTCTTCAGACTTTGTCTCGGCCTCTTTCTCTTCTGTGGGGGCTCCGCTTTCGGATGCTTCGCTCGTTGTCTCGTTCTCGGACTCTTCACTCGCGGTCTCGTTCTCGGACTCTTCGCTTGTTGCCTCACTTTCCGTCTCTTTCTTTGGAGCGTCACTTTCGGATTCTTTGGTCTCTTTGGAATCCGTCAGCTCTGTGTGAGACTCGTTTGTACGGTCGAGCGCAGTGTATGTGTGTTCGAGCTGCGGCATTTCGAGCGTCTCGAAGGCGCTTGGTGCCTTCTCCTTGAGGTACGCCGCGACTCTATCCATGTAGCGAACAGCGTCGATGAGACCGTGCTCATGTGCCTCTTCAATTGTGAAGATCCCTTGCTCAAAGATCTCTTCAAGTGCCTCTTGAGTTGTGTCTTTGCGGGCTGCGATATGTTTGAAGAAGTTGGCTCGGTACTCGCGTAGAGTGCGTTTGATATCTTCTCTATTGGTCGGTGTCGGGAAGGAGCGTGTGAACATCTCTGGCGCGGTTTTGTGTTCACCTACGGCGTAGAAATGTGGTTTGACGCCGAACATTTCCAATGTCTCACCGAAGAACATGACGTTGGCTGTGGGTGTGGTGAGGTGGACATTTGCGGCAGGGGAGACGAGCAGATCGTCGGCGGCGCTAGAGAGGTAGCATTCGATGGGACCTAGATTGTGGGCATAAATGGTCACCCGCTTGTTTTGATCCCGGAACGTCTGTAAGAGACCGCGCAATTCTTCGACTTGAGGCCATCCTGTGGATAACTCGTGAATCTCACAGACGATGCCTTCTACACGATCGGAGGTCGCAAGTGTTTCGAGATGGGTTTTCCACTCTCCAAGCGTCAGATCTTCGGGAGCATTACTCCACCATTGCAAAAAGGAATTTTGCTCCCAGCGGAGGATTGTTTTGTGGATCTCGATATGGATGGTGCTCTCTTTGGGGATGCGAAAGAAAAGTTGGATCAATCGCAGCGGGAAATACAGGATGTTCTTGAGTAGATTCCACAACAAAATGAATGGAATACGTAGCATATGGTCCGACGCTCCTTTGGGGTATGGTGAAACCGAAGACCACCATACAGTGGCCTTGGTACGCAAGAGTGGAACAATGTAATCACCATTTTTGGGAACACAAGAATCCCCCTCAAGAGGGATCGTGCGGTTGCTCTGGGCGTTGTTTTACTTGGGGAGTGGGAGCAGGGAGAGAGAGTCGTCTTTTTGGTTGAGGATGACAGCGATGTGTTCGTTGTCTTTGCGCTTCCATACGGCGATTTCGGTTGGATCACAACCGACTGAGAAGGTCGCGATGAGGCGTTTTTGTGTGGGATCGAGGAGGTGGAGTTGGTGGTTTGTACGGTCTGTCACCAAGAGGAACTGTTTGTACACTTTGAGGGCACCAACCTGTCCATGAAGCTGGATGGTTTGGGAGGAGGCTTGTGCGTGTCCGTGTTGGATAAAGGACGCGACATCGAGGAGTTTGAGGTATCCCGTCGTTTTGTCGCCTGTTGTGATGTTGTAAGCGATCGCGACTTTCTCTCCAACACGAACCATGCGGACAGGTTGACCGGGCAACGTCAACGCATCCTTGAGCACAAATGCATTGTTGGACGCGCTTGTCTTGAGTTGGTCCTCCATGAGGTAGAGATTTTGTGAGTATTGGTCGAGTAAGAGGGTGTGTACACCCCAAGGAAGAATGCCCACGATCTCCGTTTTTTGTCGCCCAAAAGGCAGGGTCATAGTGATCGCATCCCACGGCTCGTTTTGTTGTTTCTTGGAGAGCTGGATACGTGTGATAAAAGCAGGGGTCTCATCATTTCCGTCTTCCCAATGAGACAAAAATGCGAGTCCATCCTGAACATGTCCCGCACGGACCGGGAGTAAGAAGGGAAGAGCTTCGCCTTCTTGAAGACCTGATTGTAGGTTGTGGAAGTATAGAGCTGTGCCTGTCTCATTCGTACGCAAGAAGATCTGGTCAGTTGTGGTCATCCACTGTGCTGCGCCCCAATCATGGTGTTGCACGACTGGTTTCTGGATGACATTGGGGACGATGTGTTCACTTGCGGTGAGGAGATCGAGCGCGACGGTCCTTTTGGAGAGTGTGTCTTGTGTGTATGCGTGCTGTTGCTGCAAAGAGAGGGAGCGCAATGAGGTCCCTACATGTAGCTGCATCAGTCCGTAACGTGTCGTTAACTGGTATCGCATCAAGTACTTTTCGTCGGAGGACAAAAGAACCCATTCACCGGTGATGTGTAGATCCTTTGCCATCACCGGAAGGGTCAGCGTTTGCACGACACGTCGAGTTTGTAGGTTCACGACATAGAGCCGTGGGAGCTTCTTTGTAATGACAAGGGCTGTATGTCCGAGCAGCGCGATCTTTTTGGGGACACCATGCAGGTACATCTGCTGGGCTTGTGGTTTTCGCGATGTGCGGTCATAGATGGTCATTCGCTCATCATTTTCATTGGCGATGAGGAGATAGGAGCCATTGACCGCGAGAGCTGTTGGAGCTGTCGGGGAAGTGTAGCTCTGACCGATACGGATGTTTCCTTGGCTGGTAAAGTAGAATGTGGAGACCTGTCCGCTCTGTGCGTTGTGATGTCCTACAAAAAACTCTCCATTGACCGTCGCGAGCGCTGTCGGTGGGGTGGAGGCGATCGGAAGGGAGCGTGCGTTTTCCGTTGGATGTAGGACGTTGAAGACGAGCAGGTGCTTGTCTTGTTTGTGCGCGACAACTGCGTAGGGGCCTGATAAGGCAAGGTCCTGTGGGCCTTTGTTTAGCGCCCATCCGTCTTTTGGGCCAATGATGGTGTGGGTGTTAAGTGAGAACGCGAGCAGGCGTTCTGTTCCTTCGCAGATGACGGCGTATGTGTTGCCGTGTAATGATATACTTTTGGGAATACAGTTGTCGTGAAGCTCGATGAAGCGGGTGGGTTTATCAGAGCGAGCATCTGCGAGCATCAGTGAGTCCGTCGAGTAATCGGACGCGCTGTTGCTCAAAAGGACGCGATGTCCGAGTGAGGTGATGCCGTGGGAGGGATAACCCGTGAAAATGTGCCCGCGTGCGATGAGGTGATCACCCGCCGTATCGTTCTCTTGTGAAGAGTCTGTTGAGATGCCTGTTGAACCGTACTGACCGCTCAGTGAGGCAGGCGTGAGTGTGTCCTCTTTTGGGGACTGAGGGGTTGAGGTACACGCTTTGAACTGGAAACCTTCTGGAAGCTGTCCGTGTGTGAGGGGGAGTGCATCGAGTGCGACCGTCCCGCCGGGGTGGGCTTTGATTTCCTTGATGAGATACCCAACGAGTTCTTTGGTGTTGGTGTTGGTATTGATGTGGTAAGCCTCGATGAACACGGAGAGATGACCTGCTTGGAGAGGGGGCAGGTAGAAGTCCTCTTGTCCGAGGGGGTTGAGGATCTCTCTTTGTCGGACGAGAGGGGGTGTCTCTGGATGATCACAAAAGTACAGGCTGAGTTTGAGCTGTTGTGTCTCTTGGGGGAGCTGTGTGATGGAGACAGAGGCGTAGTTTTCTGCGAGCTTGTCTGGCGCAAGACACCCAACCATGACGAGCATACAGAGCCCGACAAGTAGCATCCAAAGCGGATGATATTGGGTGGTTGTTTGGGGACAATATCGCATAAAGGGTCTCTCCATCGTGGTGTAAACTACATTAGATTACATAGAGAAGGCACAAAATGCAAGTCTGGAAGACAAAAGAGAGTGATATCATGCCACAACACGCTATGACTCGTACGAGAAGTCAAAATGGGTGCTTGACTTTGCGAGCCGGTCCCGTCTAGTCTCATGTGATAGAACGTGAGCAAAGAGCGACGGGTAACATGGTGTTTTTGGCCCGTTGCTGCTGCTATATATCCATACGGTTATGGACACATCATGTGCGCAAAGAGGTGAGTATGTCGAATCTACGTGTTGCCCTTCTTGGTAAGTGGATGGGATGTTTGTTGGTCTGGCTTTTTGTGTGGGGTGTTGCGACCTCAACAACAGCCCATGCGCAGGAGGTGAAGGGATTGACGACCAATCCACTGCTGCGACAGGGGCTTGCGTTGTACAACGAGCAAAAATATCCACAGGCGATCGTCGTTTTTAAACAGGTGCTTGGGTGGACTGGAAGTACCAAAAGCCACAAGATCGAGGCGCTCAAGTTTTTGGGCTTTATACACATCGTCCTTGGGAAGGGGAAGGCTGCTGAGAGTTACTTCCTGCGTATCCTCAACATGAGCCCCAAGTTTGATCTCGATAGTGCATTTTACTCTCCTAAATTCGTTAACTTTTTTGTTCCCATTCGCAATGCTTTTATCAAAAGTCGGCGTGTGCAAATTATCAATCTTAACCCCAAAGAGTTGAGCATTCGTAAGTCTTTGCTGCTCAAGTTTAAGGTGAAAGACAATCTCAGACGCGCCGACCAATTTGCGCTGTACTACCGAATCCAAGGGAGTTTGCAGTACGCAAAAAGAAGGCTGAAGGACAAGAATGGTTTGCTCGGAAAAGCATCCAAGAGCAAAGCACCCGCTGTCTACGAATTTATGTACCAGGTCCCACGTGGTCTTGGTGGATTGCGTGAGGGAGCTTATCTTTTCGAGTACTACGTCGTCGCAGCTGGTAACGGCAAGATCCTTGCGAACCTGGGAACAGCCAAGAAGCCTGTCCAACTCAAGCGGACCTTTCCGATTGAAAAAGAGCCCAAGCCTGTCGTGAAAGCCGGACCTCCGTTTTACCAAACGTGGTGGTTTTGGACGATCGTCGGCGTTGGAGTCGTTGGTGGAGGCGCAGCGGCAGCTGTCGCGATCGTTTCTTCACAACCCCCTGCAGCGCCTGGTGTTGGCTCTGCTGTGATCACAATCGTGCGAGAATAGCGGTATGGGATCTCTCACTCTTTTTGTACATAACCCCCCGTGTTGATGGAGAGGAAAGTATGATTGTTCGATTGGCATGTTTGTTGATTTGTGCGTTGGCATTTGTCGGTTGCGCTGGTGCACCGGCTCCAGAGATCTCGTTGCGCATCTCGGAAAAGGCTCTCGTCGATCTCGATAAAGTTGACATTCTTATCGGCGCTGTCGGTGGTGGAAACGCTGCAAGTTGTGACGCGTACTTGAGCAAGACGACAGTCTTCTCTGCGGATAAGTTTACCGCGGAAAAAACGCAGGCCATTGCACTTGGCAGCGCGACCAAACAAGAAGTTGTACTCTCCGATTTGCAACCAGGTGAAAAACTCTTTGTGATCGCCGGGTACCAAAAAGGAAATCTCGTGATGCTCGGTTGCGATAAGGGCACGATTGAGGACGGAAAAAAATTGATGCTCTCCATTGCGATGTTGGCATACTGAATGTAACTTACCTTTGTAAGTGTGTTTGGTTTCGGTTCCAGTGTCCTGTGGGAGGTAAGGAGTTTGCACAACAAGCGCTTTGTGCGTTGGGTCTTTTGTCTGTTGCTTTGTGTTGGCAGCGTTGGGCTCGCTGGTTGTCCGTCTATCTTATACTCCCGCAAAGAGTTAAAGGGGGCGACACCTGAGCGGGATCTTGTCGCAGCCTCTGTCATGGGGCCACTCAAACGAGGCTCTTCTCTTCAATTCTCCGTTCGTGGTGTCAGGCTCATGGACCCTATCAAACGTGTCCATGCGTTGTGGGGACCGCCCTCCGTCAAACGAAAAGATCACCACCTGTGGAAAGATCAAAGGGGTCGTTACCTCGCGCGCATCGTGCTTGGCCGAAAGATGCACCGCGACTCCAGGGACGCCCAAGGGGATGATCGCAAGCGCCCGATTCGTTGGTTGTATGTCGTACGCCAGATCGATCTCTTCTCCCACTATCTCGAAAAGCTTCATCCACGCAACCGTTCCCTTCTCCAAACGTCTAAAATAGAGTCCGTCTCATGGCGTACAAAGACCTTCGGTGGGCCCGGGCGCGTCCAAAAGGACGATCTACGCCGACGATATATCTACTTCGAGCGTGGTTTTCAAATGATCCTTTTTTCGAAAGCCTACCCTTTACAAAAGAAGGTCTCTTCAGTATTCAGTCTGTACATTCCCGCTTCAACAATGACACTCAAGGGGATCTTCCCTATGTCATAAAGCGGCATGTGCTGTGATACTTCTTCGACCTGACGCTCTTTTGAGCTCTCCCAAACCATAGTGGAATTGTATTCATGACTAAGATTGTATATGCCGGCGTATTTGAGGGACTCGATCGGATCAACCGTGGCTGGCGGATCTTGCGCTACCTTCAACAACACACAGATCAGCTCATGGCGGTCGGCTCTGGGCGCGCTTTTGCCGCTGTCGAAGAAGAGTTTGAAAACTGTTTTTACCTGATCTCACCCCCTCGTTACCTGCGTGGCCGAGATCGTGACAACTTTATGTGGGAAAAAAACCGCGTGTTGGGATCACGACTCGAACATTTTCGTCCCGATCTGATGATCCTCGATGGACAAACGTTCGCCGCACAGCTCGCGACCAAACAACGCATCCCCATCATCTCCATCGATCAATTGCACTTTTTTGCGCGTACCCGATTGGATATTCCGATCCCTCCAGCACAACTCGATAAGTACTTGCAGCAAAAAACCGCCGTAAAAAAACGTGGCTACCAGGCCGCACATTACCTGTTGCCGATCTTCTTCCAACCTGAGGTGACAGCGGAACGTACCTCCCTTGCACCACCACTCCTTCGTGAAGGGGTTGAGGAAGTCACGCCATCTGCCGGCGACGCGTTCGTGGCTTTTGGTTGGCATGGGATCCAAGATGATGTGCATGTCTTTGAGGCTCTTGAACAACCCATCGAGATTCAGATGCCTGTTGGTAAACGCCGCCGCAACAAAGAGCGCGTCGTCTCCGTCTCTGAAGTCCCCGATACAGAAGGGCGATTGGACGATTATTTCGAGGCGCTGCCTGCTCCTGAGCCTGACGAAGACAGTTACGATGAGAGCGAGCAAGAGAAACTCCAAAGTCACAGCGCCATTCGTAAGCGTCGGAAAGTGAAGCTCTCCGATGAGCTCGATAGTATGGAGATGAACTCATTGCTCCCTGTCTCGACAAAGATGACGACCTACAAAGTCGCGCAGCCCGAGACATGGGGGAAGGCGATCGCGGACGCAAAAGCCGTGATGCTCGCTGGCGATCACACGCAAATTGCCGAAGCGATCTTCCTCAAAAAGCCCATTCTTATCATTCCTCAAAATGAGCGCATCGATCACTGGGTGTATGCTCACTATGTCGAAAAGATGGGCTTTGGCGAGCATCATCCACGACTGACACGTTCGGTCCTCGAAGGATTTCTTCAACGCCTCGAACGTTATCAGGCAAAACTCGATGCACACGAAAGTAAAGGCGCTGAGGCTTTCTTTGCGATGCTCGACGAGCAGATCAGGGAGTGCAAAGAAGTCAGACCCCAACGGACCGAGCGTCCTCAACACGGGAAAGGTCAACGTGGTCCCCGGCGCGAGGGCGGACCCAGACGACAGGGGCAAGGAAGACGTCATGGTGGTCCAGCAAGAGAAGGAGGACCAAGGCGCGATGGTGGACCAAGGCACGAAGGCGGACCAAGACGCCATGGTGACTCCAGACGTGACGATGGCCCAAGACGTGACGATGGTCCAAGACGTGACGATGGCCCAAGGCGTGACGGTAGTTCGAGACGCGATGGTGGCCCAAGGCGCGACGGTGGGCCAAGACGCGATGGTGGGCCAAGACGTGACGGTGGGCCAAGACGTGATGGTGGGCCAAGACGTGACGGTGGGCAAAGACGTGACGGTGGTCCAAATTGGCAGGGTGGACCCCGAGACAAACAAGAAAGACAAGTCCAACAACCCAAGCCCAAACCCCGCAAGATGAGGCGTGTGTTCGATCCTTCAGCGCCAGACGACGACAAGTCTTGAGGTTTGGACCTTGAGACCGCTGCAATACCGCGACTTTTGGCTCGATGTTATTGTTTGGACTAGCATCGTCCCCGCAGGTGTCGCGACACTCACCTTCCTGCTCTACAGTCTAACGCTCAATCTGATCTGGCCGTTGGTACAAACCCACAAGGTGGAACCTCTCGTGACGCCTGGTGTGTTCTCCTTTTTTCTCTTCCAACCAAGACTGTTTTCCATTCTGGGGACGATTGCATCTTTGATCGCGTTCTTCGTCTCCTTTGCGTTGATGCGTCGTGTCTCCTGGTCTCGTGTCGCTCACATTGTACTCTTATGGGGAGCGAATTTTGCGGCGCTTGGTTTGTTGATCTTGATCTGGTTTTTTTTGTTCCCGATCAAAGCACCCCGCGCGGAGATCCCTGTTGCGCTCTCCAATCAAGGTGTGAAGATTTTTTTGTCTTTTTTGGTTGTGGGGATGATGGGATTTTGGAGCTGGGGGATTTGGCTACTTCAGAGGCCCGAGGTGAAGGAGGTCTTTCAAACTGTACCTCGCCTAGAAGATCGGGTCACCGATCGCGAGGTTACATAAGAAGGCCGAGTCAAGCCCTTCACGTCTGGTGATGGGGACACCACATTCGAGGCGAAAGAGTCCTTGTCCAGGCAGCGGGAGGCGGATCCCAACACCAGCGTTCATATACATCCCAAGTGGGAGATCACGTTCGCCGTCCTGGAAGAAGAGGGCATCATTGTCGTAGACATTCCCTGCATCAAAGAAGATCGTCGCGCTCAAGCGCATCGATTTGATGAGCGGAATCTGTAATTCAAAGTGCAATTGGATTTTTTTGTTTCCACCCCAAAACAACGATCTTGTCGATGACGCTGGATCAGAAGAGGCCGGGATCTTTCTCGTGGGGGAGAGTGATTCAAGCGGAAACCCTCTCAGGTTGTATGTTCCACCCAAAAAGTATCGCTCAAAGGTCGGTGTCCCGTAGATGTCAGGTGAATACATCCATCCGACGATTGCAGCCGCGCGGACGATCCATTGGTTGGGGAGGTGGTAGTACCAGCGTGTTGTAGCTTCGAGTTTGTAGAGTGTGTAGTCCGCACCGAGGTAAGGCGCAGCGTGTTCAAATTGAAAACTACTCCACATCCTGAATGGACCGACTCGAAATGTCCTTGAGCCGATGTCTAACCCTAGCTGTATCGAGCTGATAAACCATGAACCTTCGTATCCAGCGATGCGTCGACTTCTGTCTTGCTCGCCACCTGTGGAGATCTCTGCCTGGCCGACACGCCAATGCAAGCGCATACGCGCCCACTTCCAGCCTGGGACGGGGTGGGAGAGGTTGAGCTTGGTCTCCAACCTGGAGCGCGCAAAACCTGCGATCAATGGCTCAAAATAGGTCCTATATGCAGACAAAGACAGGTAGAGATCGGAGCCGAGAAAATGAGGGTCGATAAAGTAGAAGAAAATATTCCAGTATTTTGGGGCACCTTCGAGCAGGTCGCGGGATGTGACGAGTCCACGGACCATCAGTGTTTGTCCCAACCCCATGAAGTTCGTCGTCCCGATAGGGAGCGCGAACACCCACTCGAAGTCGGGCAGGTAGCTGAAGGAAGGGACAGGTAACACAAGGGTCAGTTTTTCGCGAACAGTGAAGCGCAACACAACAGTGTTGGGTTTGGAGCCTCTTACCACATCGACTTTGACGCCCATACGCTGATCTGTTGGGAGGAACATGCCGAGCGCGAAGATGCGGCGTTGACTGTAAGCGACCTTTGTCGCGCTGTACCGGTCACCGGGTTTGAGCGTGACGGCTCTACGGATGACGTGGTCTTTGGTCTCTTTGTTTCCTTTGATTTCGACTTTTTCGACGGTGACAAGGGGACCTTTGTTGATATAGTACTGGATGTTGACGGTCCCCATCATGGCGTTTGGCTGGGGGACTGGCTTGAGGCGGACGAATGCGTAACCTGCGTCTTGGTAGAGTCGAAGGATCGGATAGATCGTCTTTTGGTAGAGCTGTGTACGATTGAAGACATCGCCCGTTTCGTATTTGATCATCTTGCGGAGTTTGTCTCGTGGGATGATCAGATCTCCCATAAAGGCTGAGACGCCATAGACGTACTTCATGCCTTCCTGAATGGTGTAGGTGAGATCGACAAAGCGACGGTCTTTGCTCACCTCAATACGGGGACCTTTGATGCGGTGATTCATAAAACCGTGATCGTAGTAGTAATTGCTCATAAAGTAGCGATCACGTGCGACAAATGAAGGGTGGTAGATGCCCCGACTGCCAAAGAGACCGAGCAGGCCGTCTGGAATATTTGTGGGGCGAGAGTCGAGCAGTTTGATCAGGTTGCTGCGCTTGACCTGTGTGTTTCCGCGCAGGTGGATACGTCGGATGCGTGCGGGTTTTCCCTCTTTGATGATGAACCACAAGATGAGCTGCTTGGGTTGCACATTTTTGAGCCAACTGCCTTTGACTGTGATGCGTGTGCGAAAGTAACCTTGGCTGTGATAGAGCTTGATGATGCTCTGTGCGTCCTTTTCAACTTGTTCACGGCGAAAGGGTGTTCCTGCGCGAAGCGCGAGGCGTGGTCGCAGGTGCTCTTCACCGAGGAGTTTATTCCCCTTGAAGTAGACACCTCGGATCCAGGTGCCTTGCTCTCGCAAGATGAAGACGAGCGTCACGAGACCTGCATCGTAAATCTTTTGGACCTTGATAGAGGAGAAGTAGCCGGTCCTTTTGAGACGATTGATATCCCACCGCAAGATCTTTTTGGAGTAACTCCCACTTTGTTGGTTGAAGAGCATCTTCTTGACTTTTTCTTTGTCGAGAAACTGCAATCCTTTGATCACGACCTTTGTGATCAACGCACCTTCGGGAGGTTCGCTGGTACTTACATTAGGAGGAGGGGGGGGAGGACGCTTGGGTGTATGTTGGCTTGTTGGTTGACTTGTGGAAGACGCAGGCGTGCCTTTTGTCGTGTTCTTTTTGGTGGACGCAGCGATAGTCGGTGTTGGAGAGACAAAGAACAACAACACAAAGGCGATCAGGAGACAAAGTGGCTGTCGTTTACAAGGGGACAATGATTCTTCCACAATGTGAGGTTGACCCACAAAAGCGCGCGGATCGACCTGGGTACAGGCTTCTATACATCAATATAGTCATGGGTGTTACTGTTTCAATTTCCGGTGCTGAATGTTGAGGCGTTTCATCTTGTTGTACATACTTGAGCGTCCGATTCCAAGAAGCCTTGCGGCTTCGCTGACGACACCTTGACATTGTTCGAGAGCGTCGAGGATTGCCTGTCTTTCGGTCTCTTCGAGACTGGCTGTGCCACGTGGAGTGTGGGGTGTGGAGAGGGCTTGGGGAGGTGGTGTGGAGTGGTCCATGTTGCCCTGAAAGTGCAGGTCTTGTGGGTAGATCGATTGTCCTTCGACGAGGACGATCGCACGTTGGATGACATTTTTCAGTTCACGGACGTTGCCAGGCCAATTGTATTGTTGGGCCTTTTCGATCGCAGCCTGTGTAAATTCAAGCTGGCGAGGACCTGCGAATTTTTGCAGGAAGTAGTCCATCAGGAGGGGGATGTCTGCTGTGCGTTGGCGCAGCGGTGGGATGTGGACTTGCAAGACATTGACCCTGTAGAAGAGGTCTTCTCGAAAGAGGCCATCCTGGATGCGTTGTGGAAGAGAACGGTGCGTCGCGGTTAAGACCCTCGCGCGACTTTGTAGTTCTTGGTTCCCGCCGATACGTCTGAATGTCCCAAGCTCCAACACACGGAGTAAAGAGACTTGTTGTTCGAGCGGGAGATCGCCTAACTCATCGAGGAAAATTGTGCCGTCGGCGGCTTCTTCAAAGGCTCCTTTTCGACCTTCAATTGCGCCCGTAAAGGCGCCCTTTTCATGGCCAAACAAGGTGCTCTCGATCAGGTCTTTGGAGATCGCGCCACAGTTGAGCGCGACGAAGGGTTTTTTGGCGCGTCCACCTGCGAGGTGGATGGCGCGCGCGATCAGTTCTTTCCCGGTCCCGCTCTCTCCAGTGATCAGGACAGGTGCTTCGTCGTTGTCTGCGATGCGTTGGAGCATCTTGAAGAGTCGCTCCATACCTGGATCCTGGCTGACAATGCCGGAGAAACCTGGATATTCCGTCGTAGACGTTGTGGGAGCTGGGCTCTCTACCTCGTCTCGTTCGAGGGAGAATTGAAGGGGGAAACGTCCTACATAAATCTCCGCTTTGTCTGGCAATTCACCTTCTACCTGTTTGAGACCGTTGACCCACGTGCCATTGAGGCTATCGAGGTCGCGGATGTAGTATCGTCCCTTGCGGAAAAAGATGCGACAGTGAAAGCCCGAGGCGTGTGGATCATCGATCTGGATGTCGTTTTGTTCGGATTTTCCGATGTTGACAGGGTTTTCGCCCAAGATAAATTCGAACTTTTGCTCTTGCAATGTGTATTGAAGGGTGGCGCACTGCTCTGCGTCTTGCGGTGTGGCTTGTGCCATAGGGAGCGTGGAGTCTCCACGTGTGATCAGTGTTTGTCCGACACCTCGCTCTCGGACGCGAAAGATCACGCGCCATTTTCCGAGCTCAAATTCATCCCCGTCACGGAGGAGACTTTCGTGGACGATTTTGTCATTGAGCGTAAGTCCTTGCCCTGTGAGATCACGCAGCCAGTAGAGGCCCTGTCTCTCTTGGAGGAGGGCATGGTAACGGGAGATGTTTTGTTCGTGCTCTGGGAAGGCGATGTCATTTTGTGGACCGCGTCCGATGCGAGTCACCCCATCATCGAGATGGTAGTACATGACTTCTTCCCCCCGGCGGACAAAGATCAATTCGGACATCTTCACTCCTTCTTTCAGTCGACAACAAGGACAGGTTGATATGGACGAACGATGGACAAAGAGAGACATGCACTGTGTGATGAGACACGTGCGCTGTGTAAATCATTCTATCCGCAAAATGGAAGATATAGAGGGTTTCGAGAAAAAAATCAACGTTGGAATCTCTTGTGACGGGCTTGGGGTTGAAACTGTTTGTTTTCAGTGTTATGATGATTCATATTTGTCCCTTTACCCCAATGCTGGATAACGTAGTGTTTGTATTCAAAATTCAAAATCCAACTCCGCCAGCGAACGACGAAGATGTGAGCGATAAGCTCGACGATCAGAATCTTGTTCAACGTTGTCGTGACGGGGATAAGCATGCTTTTCGCATCCTCGTTGCGCGATACCAAAAGAAACTCTTTTCCATCGCGTTCGGGATGCTTCACCACCCAGAAGATGCGCTGGACGTCGTCCAAGAGGCGTTCCTCAAGGTACACCGGTATCTTCCCAAGTTTCAAGGGAATTCAAGCTTTTATACGTGGATTTATCGGATCGTCGTGAACCTCTGCATCGACTTCCTTCGCAAGGAAAGTCGTCACCAAGCGATGGATTATGACGACGGCATTCAACATAACTCCGAGACACAACAAGCCCTCGAAGGGATGCTTTTGTGCTCACAAGCAGTTGATCCGATCAAGGCACTCAAAAACAAAGAACTTGGACAGCACATCATCAAAGCCATCGAAACTCTCTCTCCTAACCATCGTGCGGTGATCTCTCTCAGGGAGATCGAAGGTATGAGCTACGAAGAGATCGCCCAGACTCTTGAGTGCTCAAAAGGCACTGTCATGAGCCGTCTCCACCACGCACGAGCCAAACTCCGTCAACAACTTCAACAATATGTTGATGTCGAGAAAACAGGCGATAAGTCCGAAGAAAAGGGGGGAGTTGCGGAGTCTTCTTCTCCCGCTTGAAAAGGTTTTTTTCGAAGTATTGAAGCTCTTCGCCATTTTCTACGTCTTAAACTTTTGTAGGTCTTTTTTTTGCAATCATCGATCTTCGTGATCATGATGATTGTGTTGTTGACTGAACGATATAGAACACCCCTTTTAGGGTAAAAGCGTTGTAGGTGTAATCATGTTTCCAACAAACCAGGAAAACCAGATAATGTGGGAGGCTTTCCTGGATGGTGAGCTCGAGCCTCAAGAAGCAAGCGCTCTCGAAGCACAACTCGAGAACGATCCCCAGCTGCAAGAAGCTGTGGCCCAACTTCAAGAAGAATCCGGGCTGCTTCGACATCATCTGCGTGAAGAAGTCAATGTCGCGACTGATCTCGTCGATTTCGACCAGTTCTACGCACAGCTCTCCTCGCAAATCGAGGCACAAACCTCATTCGAACCCTCAATCCCCGTGCAGGAAGAAAGCACAACCTCTCTCTTTGCACAATGGTTTGGTTGGTTCCAAAGCCATCCAGGAATCTCTTTGGCCTTTGCTTCGGCTGTTGCCGTCGCTGTTATTTTCTCTTTACCCTTTCTCGACCCAGGCCCCGACGCCAACGATTGTATCGTCGAGAAAGTCACGAGTGACAAAGCTTCGCAAGTTGCTGTCTTGCAAACCAAGAACTCTGCAACGGGTCAACGCATGACTGTCATCGTCGTCAATGAACCTCCCAAAAAGGACAAAGACAAAGACGATGATGATGACTCTGATCTGAAGCAAAAGAAGCCCAAAAAGCGTCCTGTGAAACCAAATAAGGGTCAACCTTGAGTCTCGCCAAAGCATTTGTCGCATTTTGTGCTGTTTCTCTTATCGCTCCCCATGCCAGTTGGGCTGCTCCCATGCCTTTTTTGTCCTCTCAAAAGGCCACGAGTAAGTTGCAGCTGCGCAACAAAACACTCCCACGAACCAAAAGACCCCGTAAAGTCGCACGCTACCGCTTCCGGAAAGTACGCCTCAACGTCAAAATCGTCTACGCTTACACACAAGATAAACGTAGCGTCGATAGACGCTTGCAGCGCGATCTACCTTCTCTTCGGAAACTCTTTGACTACAACGTCTACCGTCTCTTGCGCGTCGTCAAACACACGATCCCATTCCGACGAGCGCTGATCGTCCCGATCAGCGCTCGTTATCAAGTGCAACTTAGTCCAAAAGACTTCAACAAACGCACGCAAAAAATCTCCATTCGTGCGACCTTCCTCAAACGCATCCGACATCGCCGCGAAGAACGTCCCCGTTTTGCGGCTTACGCTTCTGCCTTGATCAAGCTTCAAAATGGCGGAAAGGTCGCATTTCTAGGCCCATCCTATCAGTACGGACGCATTCTCCTCATTCTCGACGCACAAGGACGATAAACCTTCTGCTGCGAACGCCCCAAAAGCCTCCCTCACATCCATTCTGGCACAGATGATAAATGTTAGTAGAGTAGCGAGAAGGTCAGCACGACGCTCTGATCGATGTACCATTTGTCCAATTCATTCGTCGCAAGGATCGCTGGATCTCGTCGGATGCGCAAACGGTAAATAATCGACGCGTAGTGGGAAAGTCGTAAGATCAAAGAGGTCCGCCAGTCGATGTCAAAGTCGAAGAAGGACTGAAATTGACCGAGCGCATCGAATTCGGTTGTGAAGGTAAAGAAGCGAGAGACAAATCCTGTCGCGACAAGCGCAAGCTCCAGACCCTCCCTGTGTGACGAAGGCTTGCGAAAGCGGATGATATTTGAACGGTCAGTGACGCGCTCTGAGGGGGTCGAGCATCCACTCAGATCAAGTGGGTCATTGGGATTCACTTTGGACGCGTCGAGACATCGTTCTGTACTGACTTCGATCTGGTTGACGTTACGCGCGGACTCCTGACGAAACCCAATCCCAAGCAGTAAACGCAGATCAAACCAGGGAGTTCGAGGGGTTTGTAAGCTGATCCCGAACCCCTGTTTGAGCAAAAACGGATCGAAAAAGCTTCCAAGCTCTAGTGGGTCTGCTCCTTGACCCACGATGGAACGCGTAAAGGAGCACTGACGCGCCCCGTTCCCGTCGAGCACACAATCGTACAAAGAGACCGGATAATCGAGATCAGCGTTGTCCTCGTTAAAGTAGAACGAGCGCGGAAAGATCGAGGTTTCAAAACCCGCTCGAACGTAGGGTCCAAATAACGACAAGATCCGGTAAATATAAATGGATTGTAGACTGAGCAGATCCGACCCCTTTCGCAAGTTGAGCCCTGTCGAGGTAAAACCCAACTCGGCGTTGAGGGTCGTCAGAAAGAAGTGGGATTTTGTGTTGTACGTCAGGCGTCCAAACAAAAATGATGTCAGGCTGAAGGTGTGGCCGTTATTGGCTGCTGGCACATTCGCTTGCTGGTTCCAAATGAAGCTGCCGTTGAGCTGTAGGCTAAAGTTCCAACCACTGCCACGCTTGACGTATTTGTTGTTGAGGACGATCCCGCCACCGAGAAATTCGCCGGTGTTTCTATCTGCGACAAGACGAAAGAAGGTGACCTGTCCTTGGGTGATGCGAACCGTGAGGAAGTTGGTCCTCGCGAGATAGCTGTCTCCTGTACGTACGAGCATGTAGACTCCAGGAGGGAGCAACCATGCCTGTACTTTTTCACCGATGTTGTCATCTGCACCGAGCCCTGTGCCGACGTTGAGTCGTGATTTGAGGTGGATGATGTCGTACCGTCCACGAAATTGAACGAGTCGTGTGTCGACAACTCTCACAACAAGGGCTGCCCAGCGTGGTCGAAGGACTGTGAGCTTGTCCTTGTAAACTCTGATGCGGTATGTGGGGAGAAGGTCGGTGAGGCGGCGTCCGACTTTGACTGTGTATATGCCTGGAGGGACGAAAGCTTTGCGACCTGTTTTGGCTGTGGCAAAGAGTCGGTTGTGTTTGTCGTAGACGAGATAAGAAGGGGCCCGCACGGCCGCAGAGCGTTTGATGATCAAGGGGACGAAGATCGCGCCGAGTCCCTTGGGGATCGGCATTTTGTCTTGTTCGATTTGCGCTTGTATTTCGCGCATCTCTTTGCGCACTTTGCGTTTGAGGACAGCGTTGAGTCCTGCGGTCATTTTGCCCAATTTGCTCGTCTGTTGAGGGGACAAGATAAACACATTGGGCCCTGTCCCTCGTTGAATCTTTCGTTTGGACCGTCGTTTGAATGTACGTTTGCGCTTTTTGGGGGCAGTGGGTTGCTGGGCATGAGCTGGTATCCACAGGAGCAAACACATCGTCGCGATGACGCTTTGTGTCCACCGTATCAGGCCAACAGGTGCGAGAGGGCAACCTGGACAGGTGTGGCTGTGTTTCACGTCGATTTGTCTCCCATCAATTGGCTATTTTTTGATCACGCGACCTGCGCCTCTGGCTTTCTTAAACTCGGAGTCCGAACGTTTGATGATAAATCGTACCATTTGGCGGAAGATACGTGTCCTCTTGATCTGTCCAAGGACGACCTTGAGATCCTCAAAGGCTGTGGGGTCGTTGATGATCGCTCCAAGCGTTCCTTTTCCTCGTCGGATATCTTTCATGATGGTGCGTACGTCATTGCTCGCTTTGGTCAGGTTGGTGAGCAACGCTGCGCTCTTTTTCTCGTACAAGAGTTTGTACAAGAGGGTGTTTTTGGTCTGTGGTGCTTTGGCGATCTTATTGATGGAGACCATCGTCTCACGTGCGTTGCGCACGAGCAACTTGAGATCGTAAGCGAGACGACCACCTTGTTTGGACATCAACAACCGACGAACCAATGTTCCGGGTTTTTGGATGCGTTTGAGGAACCATTCGATCTGTGCGATTGTTTGTTTCAGATTTTTTCCGATGCCTTCGAGTTGACGAAGGATACCACGCAAGCGGTTTCGGACGGGGATGCTGTAGAAGAGGTCGTGCATGAGGCCGGGACCTTTTTCTGCTCTTGTGAGCAATCCATTGACGGAGGAGACGATCCCCTTGAGGTTGTGAGCGAGCTCTGGGTCTCGGTACTGTTTGAGGATTTTGTCGATGCTGCGGAGTGATTCTTTGACGCGATCCATGACACGTCCGCCATCTTCCATAAAGTCAGACATCCCTTTCGGGGTCACACCTGTGATCCAGGCTCCCGATTGCACTGTGTTTGGACTCGTCCCCACTGTGATGTTGACGAGGGCATCTCCGAGCAAACCCTTGCCTTCGACGGTTGCGATGGAGTCAGTGCGGATCCACTTGAGGATGTTGCGTGAGACTTTCATCCGCACATACACGAACTTCTGTTTTACCGGTACACAGCGAAGTTTGTACTCTTGACAGCGTCCCTGATCCCTATCACAGAGGTCTTCAAAGGACAGGCACTTCTTTGTGAAGTCGCTACACTCTGCGTTGTAACGCGGACAGCTCGCTTTGTTTTTGGAGCAACGTACGCGCATTTTGAGACACCTTCTCTTGAGCAGCTGCCATTGTGGGCCGCCGTCGATGCCTTTTGTCTGCTTTTTGAACTTTTCACCTCGGTTAAGCTCGATATTGTCGACGACACCTACTTTGAGTCCTGCGAGACGGACCTGAGAACCGACTGCGAGCCCCGACACTTTTGAAAATGATGAGTAAAGAGTCGCTTGTGACTCGAAGGTCTGATTTGCGCTGCCGATAATAAATGTCATGGCGCCACCCACCACGAGGGCGAGCAGAAGGAATATGCCGACCTTGAGTTCCGTGGAACCTTGTCGTTGTGACATGACTTCTCCTTCCAGGTCTATGGCTATGAGGCTCACTCCTCGTCAGGAATGCCTCTGAGAAAGTTTTGAATCGCCGGATCACTTGCGGCCCTCATCTCTTGGACCGTCCCAAGTTTGTAAATGTGACGGTCTTTGAGGAAGGCGATACGATCTGAGAAATAAAACGCTCCACCCATATCGTGTGTGATGACGATGGAGGTGACACCGCGTTCTTGTTGAATTTGTCGGATCAGTTTGTTGATCACGACGGTGCTCTCTGGATCGAGTCCAGTCGTGGGCTCGTCGTAGAGGATGACTTCGGGTTCCATGACGACAGAGCGTGCGAGCCCGATGAGTTTTTTGACGCCCCCTGAGAGTTCACCTGGATAACGATGTTGTAACTCTTGGGGAACGTTGATCAGTGACAGTTGGTTGGTGACACGTTCTGTGATCTCTTCTTCTGAGAGTTTCAGATGGACGCGCAGTGGGTAAGCGATATTTTCAAAGACCGTCAGAGAGTCGAATAAGGCCGCGAGCTGAAAAACCATCGAGATTTTTTTGCGGACGTCGATCATCTCGTGATCTTTGAGCGGAGCGAGGTCGAGATCGTGGAACAAGACCTGGCCTTCGTCTGGTTTGAGCAGGCCGATGAGCATCTTGATCATGACGCTCTTACCTGTCCCAGAGCCTCCCAAGACAGTGAGCGTCTCACCCGGGTAAATGTTGAAGTGCAGATCATCGTAGATCTTTTTGGGTCCAAAAGCCTTCTTGACGTGGACGTACTGGATGATCGGGTCGACACCTGACTGATGGGGGAGTGGTCTTTGCATGCTCTACCTCAGATGATCATCATCAACAGCTTGGTCAAAAAGAAGTCACTGACGAGGACACTGATACTGATAAGCTCGACAGTTCCTGTTGTGGATTGCCCTACGCCTTGTGTCCCGCCGCTTGTGTTAAAGCCTTGGTAACAGCCAATGATCGCGACGAGAAAACCAAATACGACGCTCTTGGCCAGACCACTAAAAAGGTCGGAGAGATCCACAATATCGAGGACGGAGCGGTAAAAGAACAATGGCGCGATATCGAATTGTGCAGAGGAGAGGGCAGAGGCACCGAGGAGCCCTACGAGATCTGCGAGGACCGTGAGCAGAGGCATGATCAAAATGCTCGCGGCGAGGCGTGGCACGATCAATTTTTTGATGGGGTCAGCCCCCAACGCTCTGATCGCGTCGATCTGCTCACCGACCTTCATCGAGCCTAACTCTGCTGCCATCCCGCTGCCAATCCGACCACCAACGATCAACGCTGTAAGGACAGGAGCCAGCTCTCTTAACAACGCAACTGCGACGACTGGACCGACGTAATCCTGGGCACCAAATTTGGCTAGACCAAACGCAAACTGTAGCGCCAAGACAGAGCCGACAGCTGCGGCTGTAAGGAGACCAATGCGCAATGAGTTCACACCGAGCAGCTCGATCTGCATGATCACGTCCCGGAATGAGTAAGGAGGCATCAGCATACGCCACACCGCTCCCCACGCCAGGATCGCGATCGAGCCTGTAAACTCGATGAGCCGAATTGCTCGGCTTCCGAGACTTTCTATCAACGCTGTGATGAGCTTCATGAACGAAATACCTGAAATCCGTAAATCACGCGGTGAAAGGTGTTGATGCCTCGCTTGAAGTTCCAGGGGCGCGTGATGTAGGCGAAGTCAAAAATGCACTCATTTTTTTTGATGACGAGGAGGGCTGCTTGCACGGAGACGCCGTCAAGTGTCGCTTTTAACTCCGTGTACAGAGCGTCACGTCGATCGATTTTTCGTTTCTCTTGGATGATAAATTTGCGGTCTCTGAATCCGTAGATCAGGTGGTCTGTGAGGTTCTTAAGGGTTGTATCCTCATAGTCCTTTCGACATGTCGCGTTGATCTGCACGATCGCTTTGTACTGGCTGTTGTAAAAGGCGATGTCATTTTGTGTGAATTTGACCTTCCGCCAATCTCGATTGACTTGGCCGATTTTGTATTCGAGTGGGCCTTTGTGATAGACCCAGTTGCCATCGAGTCCTTTTCGTGTGCAACCCAAAAGCCCCCACATCATCGATAACATGAGGCACGCTATACTCACGCGTCGGAGTGTGCGCTTGAGTGTGAACAGCAACGTTGGACGGTATGAAACCATAGTGTTTGCTCTCATGGTGTGGTGGATTGTTCTTGTTCTTCTGTAAGTGCCAAAAATATCTCTTCAAGTCCGGAGTCTTCCTGTTGTGCTTGTTGGTGCAGCTCTCCCAGAGTGCCAAGCGCAATCAGCTGTCCTTTGTATATGATCCCGATACGATCACAGACTTCTTCTGCGATGGAGAGGGTATGTGTGGAGAGGAGGATGGTGACCCCTTCTTCCTCACACAACGAACGGAAGATCTTTCGTATCAACAAGCTTCCTTTTGGGTCGAGCCCGACCATCGGTTCATCGACGATGATCACACGTGGTTTGTGGATCAGGGCGGAGGCCATCGTTAAGCGTTGTTTCATCCCGTGGGAGAAGTTTTCTACAAGCTCGTGTGTTTGTGCTGAGAGTCCGAAGAGCGAGAGGAGTCTCTCTGCGTCTTGTTTGGCGTCGTGTTTGGGGATGTTGTAGAGGCCTGCCATAAAGAGGAGGAATTCATGTGCTGTGAGTTTTTCGTAGATGAAGGGGCGATCTGGGATGTAGCCGATGCGCTTCTTCGTCTCGACAGGAGCGTCTTGTTGGTTGATTCCATCGATGCGAACTTCGCCGGCTGTTGGTTGAAGTAAGCCCGCGAGGATCTTCATGGTGGTTGTCTTTCCAGCACCATTGGGACCAAGAAAGCCAAACAATTCGCCTCGGTTGATCTCAAAGGAGATGTCATTGACAGCCAACAGGGAGCCGTATCGTTTGACGAGGTGCTTGATTTCAATCATAGGAGGTTGCAAGTGAAATCCTTTCTCAATACAACGCGACATCTATGTCATAGGTGTGCCATACAAACAACACGTGTTCACCAGCTCTGTACAATTCCATGTATCGTGGCATGAATGCAAGAAAGAAGCAAGTCAGCCAGAGACAAGGGGTGTGGGTTGTGTGGGGGAATTCAAGAAAGGTGCCAGGAGAGGGGAGGGGGTGGAGATGAGATCTACCAGTCGTCGTCGACGTCGTCTGGGGAGGAGGTGCGTTTTTTGGGCTTGCGCTTTTTGGGCTTGCGCTTTTTGGGCTTGCCAGGGGCGCTTTTTTTAGCTGCTGAAGAAGGCTCTTCTACATCACCAGGCTCATCTGTATCAGGTTCGCCGCCGCCGCCACCGCTGAAGGCAGAGGTTTTTTTGGCGACACGAAGATCACCAAATTTTCTTTCGAGTGGGTTTCCGCTGCTTGGTTTGTCTTTGCGAGCGGTCTCCAAAGCGTAGCGTACTGCGAGCGCTTTGAGTGGCATGTTACCACGTGCGAGACCTTCTCGGATCACGCCAGTTCCTACCTGTGAACCTTGTTTGACGAGCGCAAAACCTGCGTGTACGCGGACGAGCAAGTGCACATCGCGAAGCGCCTTGAGCAGCGCTGCTTTGACTTTGCTGTTGCGTTTGGCATCGATCAATGCAGCCGCTGCGTCAGCTCTTGTGAGCGCGTCGCTGTTGCTGAGCTCACTGAGCAACAAGGAGATACCTTTTGTGCTGCCGAGTTTGTTGAGTGCATGTGCGGCTGCGATGCGTACACGTCGTGATTTGTCCTTGAGGAGTTTTTGCAGGGCGCGTCGTCCCTTGCGGATTTTGTGTTCACCGAGGGTTTGCACTGCGATCATGCGGGTCGCTTCGTTGCGTGAGCGCAAGTCCCTGATCATCGAACGTGACCAGCTCTTGTTGCCGAGTGAAGTCAACGCTTTCGCGATACCTTGACGTGCGCGGCGGTTACTGTTGGTTTTCATTTGCTTCTTGAGATAACGCAGGGTGTTGCGTTTTCCGAGGCGAGCGATGAATTGTGCGCAACGAAGGCGCATCGCACGAAAGCGTCGCTTGGTGTTTTTGAAGCACTTGTTGAGGTAGGCATGACCTGCTTTGTCGCCAATTTTGGCGACAGCCCATGCGCCACTGCTTGCGACGAGGGGGTTACGTGATTTCAAGAGTTTTTTCAGCGCAGGCAATGCCTTTTTGTCGCCGAGTTTACCAAGGGCTTCTGCCGCTTGAATCTTGACGAGCATAGAGCTCTTTCTCAACAGCGGGATCAAGGCAGAGACTGCCTCTTTGTCGCCAAGCTCGCCAAGGTAGTTGGCGGCCAACTCATGGGCTTTGTTGCTTTTGCCGTTGAGCACGCCCAACACCAAAGACCACGAGACTTTGTTCAACAAAGTGTAGTTTTCTTTTTTGCTGATACCTACGAGCATTTCGTAGGCAGCCAACGCTTTGCTTCCGCGCTTGAGTCTCGTGAGCGCTTCTACCTTCATAGAGAGCGCTTGGAAGATGTACTTATCGAGCTTTTTGAGCGAAGACTTGGTGTTTCCGTTGTCCAGCTGGGTTTTGATTTCCGACAGATCTTGTGCCATGACTGGGTTGCATACCAGCCAAACACCAAGTGTCATGCAAAGGAACAGTGCTTTTTGCATCAGGATGTCTCTCCCTATGTCTCTTGAGAATGGGCCATATGTATCTTTGTGAGAACCATATTTTTGTATTCCTATGGTTTCAGGACTCCAATGGATTGATTTGACGTGGGTGTCCCTTTTCGATGAAGAGATGCAAAGGATGTATCAATATATTTGGTTGGGTTCAAGTGGGGAGCGCTTTTTTGAGTGAGAAGGTCTTTGAAAAGAAAAGGGATTGAAGAACTTGGCGAAAGAGACTATTTGACTGGAGAGTGTGTCTGCAATGCTCTCAAGATGGTCCTGATGTGGGGGGCTCTGGTGGATTTGCTGCGTTCGATGAAGAATTTTTTGAAAGCATTTTGTGAGAGTCCCGTGACCTGTTTAAAACTTTCGGCGAAGGACCTGCCTTGTCTCATCAAGGTGAGCAGCTTGCGTACACCTTTGACCTTCCACTTTTCGACGAGTACGGCAAACATCCAGTGTCCAAGGGCATACACGAGAGGCTGTTGGTAGCGCAAGTAAGCGCTGGGACGCGCCATCAATTTTTTCCCATGAGAGGTGCGTAGATAACGCCTCATCTTTTTCCAAGGCCAATTGTATTGTCGTTCTTGTGCGGTGACTGTCGCCATACCTTCGCGAAACCAGAGCGGCAAATGGCGTTTGTGCCACGCTGACTTGGTACAGCAGAGCTGGTACATCACGACGTGGGTTAACTCATGTGTCAAGATCGTCTGCAGAGGAGCCTGATAGTAGTGGTAACGCCAAGTCCGAGGAGATTGGAGGTAGATCCGATCGTACATGGCCCAGGCGCGTAGCCATCTATAGGGTCGCGCTGTCGCTTCTTCGAGTGATTGGTGGTTTGGGAACACTTTGATATGGGTTTGGACTTGCAAGGGCCCCCACAACTGGGCTCGTTGTGCAGCTTGTCGGAGTCCAGAGACGACATCCGAGACGACGTTTTGATCTTGGGGATAAAAGTGGAGCTTCATGCCTTTTTCTGTGGCAGAAGAGGTGAGTGTGATCGTGTGGGGGAAGGTTGGAAGGATGACTCGAAAGCATCCGTTGAGCAAAAAGAAAATACTCGCGACCAGGCCCCAGCGAACGGACATCAGGGTGTGTGTCATGCGTTATCTCGCGCTTCTTGTTGGATCGAAGGTTGGGCTTGTTGGTTGCGCTCTCTGTTGAAGTATACTCCCACTCAAGAAGAATGTCACACAGACATTCATATCGTCTGGCAGGTCGATCTTACGATCTTGTAAAAGAGACACTGGGCTTCGCATCGACAAGCCATCTGCGCCTGTTTTGACACAAAGACTGTGACAAACCAAAAAACTTGCACAAAGGGGCTGTCGATATGAACATCAACCACCCAGTCCCCAACTTACAGAGAGGACGGGGTTTTGGATGTCTTCTACGTCGAAGAAGACGCCGACGGAAAACTGACCAATGATCGAGTGGATGCGCATCCCGCCCCAAAAGGTCACGCGAAACAAACCGTTAAGGCTGAAGTTGTCGAAGTTATTGTTGTTCTCCTGGCCCCCTACGAAGAGTTTGACTTGCATCGCCATCGCGCCAAGTCCAAGGGATACATAGTTGAGGTAAGGTCGAACCTCTCGGGGCATTAAGAAACGATAATTGATGTCTGTACCGATCAAAAAGGACAGATCGAGATTGGTGCTGAGGGAGAGCAGGTCAAATCCTGCGTACAAACCCCAAAGAAGCTGATCCCAAAATATCAAATCGACACGAAGCTCCTGGTTACTTGGTGATATACGTGTCGCATTTGGATCGCCAAGGGCGTATGAAAAGCGAGCGTCAAACTGTGCGCCAAACGAGAAGAACGGCCATCCTTGTCGTGGTGTTGGGTTCGCGAAGAGTTTGTTGATCAGGGGGTGTCTTGCGACGACTCCGATCGGGATGCGTTTGGGACCTTGGTCCGTCAAGAGGCCAATCACATGCCCATGTTGATTGAGCAGTGGGGCGCCTGCAAAACCCGAGATGACAGACATATTCACTTGGACGTGCTCTTTGGTGACTCGACCGACGACTCCTGTGGTCAAACTCCAACTCAGTACTTTCAAACGCCATTGATCGAGTGGGCCAAATGATTTGTAAGGGTGTCCTATCGCTGCGACTTGTTGCCCAATACGCGTCGAGTCAGGCTTGCTACGAGGAAGAGGGGTATCCGGAAGGGGTTGGCTGGCTTTCAAAAGGGCGATGTCGTACTTCTGCATGTAGCCCTTCATTTTGACCGCAATCCACTTCTTTTCACCCTGTCTCTTGAGCCAAATGGTCCGACCGCAGCCACTTACACTGAGTGTCGTGAGGATGTGTTGTTTGTCTCTGTACAAGAACCCAGCACCTTTACGTGTACCGCATTGGATGAGGTAGATGCTTGGACTGGCTTTTTCGTAAACAGATCGCCAGTCTTTTTGGACGAGGCCGCCTTGACTGGCCAACGCACCCTGACTCATGAAAAAGGTCACCATCGCACTAAACCACAACATCCATCCTCCTATTTTGTTCACTGAATCCATCTCTTTCCAAACTCCGACACTTTACGAGTTGTTCGTGTGGTAGGGGCAAAACCTCACAAATGATTCCATGTTAGTTATTGACATCCCTGTGATTATTTGCAAATCTTCAAGCTCGATAAAACCGAGTGTTGCCCGGACTTCCTGTTGCGTCTGCACTTGAGTTTGGGTTCATTTTACACCAAACGCTTTCTTGTCGGGCCATCTTTCTGTGCTTTGCTCTCTCATCCGTATATGAAAGGTTCTCAACGCGATGAAACAGTCGTTTTTATTCAAACCATTTGGTGTGTCGTTGATTTTGACGCTTCTTTTGGCCGCTGGTATGTTCTTGGGTGGAGCGGATTTTCTCCGTGAGATGGAGCTTCAACAGCTCGATGATCGCTTCGCATTTCGTGAAATGACGCCCAAACCTTTTCCCAAAAATATCGTCCTCGTCGAGGTGAACAACCGCAGCGTTCACTTTGAGAAGCGTTGGCCGTGGGATTGGGGGAAGGTCGCGAGTATGATCGAGACGATTCGCAAAGCTGGACCCAAAGTGATCGCACTTGAAATCCCTCTTTTGCATCGACCCGATGTGCGAAAAATCCGCAAGGTCAACAAACTACTGGCCTCTTATAATGAGCAGTATCCGGCGCTTGACAAGGCCGGTTTGGAGAAGGCGAAAAAACGCTTTCGCTACAACCGCAAAAAGGCGAAAGAGTTTTTTGAGCAACAAAAGAAGATTGAAGAACTCCGCAAGCAGCTCAAAGAGGTCGTTGGGACCAAACACCCGATCGAGGCCTTGATGGATGTGGTGAAAAAGACACCCCAGCTCGTGCTTGGATTTCGTTACTACAAATCGCAGGCTGACGTCCCTGGACACGAACTCATCTACATCAAAAAGAAGAACGGTAAGAAAAAAGCCGACAAAAAGAAGGCCGCAAAAAAGAAAACCGCGCCTACTGCGACAGCGAGCAAGACAAAATACTATCGTCCCAAGTTCCCCATCCAATTGTTCGACATTGGTCAACCAAGCTTTTTACTCGGTGCGACAGAGGATCCAGCCCAAGAAGCGTATGCTTTTGTCGAAAACCCTTTCATCGCGCCGCTCGCGAAGTATCACGGGTTCCAGAATGTCGTCAACGAACCCTCCCAGATCCTTCGGAAGGTCCCACTTTTTGTGAAGCACGAAAAGAAGGTCTACCCCTCACTTGCGCTCGCAGCCTACATCGCAGCACGTGACAAGCGGATCCCCAAGCGCATTGTCGGCGCTGGCGGCTACATCAGCCTGGAGCTTGGCTCGACTTCGATCCCTTTGACGCAAAAAGGCGAGATGTGGTTGAATTTCTATGGTACATTCAACCGGCTACCCCCTGCACAAAAGATCCTCGCGGGTGATGTCCTGACTGGAAAGAACTCCAACGCTGAAGACATCAACACACAGGTCGCGCTGGACGTAAAACAAAAGACTGTTCTTGTTGGACTCTCTTCGTCTCGAATGGCTCGCACTTTCCAGACTCCCTTTCGCAAGGCTTTGTCCTCCTTGGAGATCCACGCCACGGCGCTTGGAAACCTCGAAGAACGTGAAGCGCTCCGTCGCGACAGCATGACCAAATACATCGAGGTCGGTCTGCTCGTTATTTTGGGACTTTTGCTCGGTGGGTTATTGATGAAGCTGCGCTTCGTCGGTGGTTTCTTTGCGCTCGTGATTTTGATCGCGCTGCTCAACTTTGTGGATCGTTACTACATCTTCCCACAAGGTATGTGGTTGCATCTGCTCTACATCCAACTCTCGCTCTTTGTCGTATACCTGATGGCGAACATGATCCGCGCAGTCACCGGCGACAAGGTTGTACGTTTGATCGAGGGACGCTTCAAAGAGAAGCTCTCCGAAGAAGACTTTCAAAAAGTCATCAGCCAACCCGAAGTTCTCGCACAAAAAGGAGCATGGAAACATGCCTCTGTGGTGTCTGGTAGCGCGATGCCATTTGGTAGCGCGCTCAACGAAGAGATGGGTGGTCCTGGTGCGTTGCGTCTCGTCTCGCAATTTGCAGCCCCCGTCTCTGAAGCGATCCTGCGCAACAAGGGATTGCTCAACGGGATCTCTGCCGACTCCTTTCAAGGTGTCTTTGGAGCACCTTTTAAGCGCGATGATCATATGGAGCTTGCCTGTCAGGCTGCGTTGCAAGTGCGCTTTGCATGGGAAGGATTCCTCGGTCACTGGCACCAAGAGGAGTTGCCTGACCCTGGACTCGCTATCGCGGTCGACTCTGGACCTGTTTTGATCGGAGATGCTGGAAACGAGAAACGCTTCATCTACACAGCCGCTGGTGCACCTCTCGAACACAGTGAGATGCTCCAGACTCTCGGACGCCAATATCAATGCCAGATCTTGGTCTCCGCTGCAGTAAGCGAAGCGCTACGAGAGCGTGGTCGTTTCCTCGTTCGCGAGTTGGATTGGGTGCGCTTCCAGGACAACCAGGCTGCGATGTCGATCTTCGAGCTGCTTGGTGAACGTGGTGCCAGTCAGATCCCAGCAGAGGCTGTGGAGTGGTATGAGCAAGGTCTCGCACATTATCGTGGACGTCGTTTCCAGGAAGCGGCCAATCATTTTCAAGAGCTGTTGCGGGTGCGTCCCAACGATGGTCCCGCACAAGTCATGTTACAACGTGCTCAACACTACATTCACTACCCACCTAGCTTCCAATGGGATGGAGCTTGGAAAGCCGGAGGAATGTAGCATTGAGCTGACCTCCTAGGAGCTTGAAGATATGGGATGGTGGATTCCTTCTATTTGGCAAGAGTTCTCAAACTTGTTTCTCATCATCGCATGTCTTCAGGCTGTGATCCTTCTCCTGACACCTGCCCTCGCCATGTATCTCTCAGAACGTTACAAACCCATTGGTATTCTCGGTCCAGTCGTCCTCTGTTACCTTTGCGGTATCTTTCTTCAAAACACGGCCTTTTTTCCGCTGTTGGATCGGCTCCCTTTGCACATGGGTCTCAGCGATACGCTCGCGAGCCTCTCCGTGCCGCTGGGGGTTGCGTTGTTGTTGTTTTCCACCGATTTGGTGAAGTGGGTGCGCTTGGCCAGGATGACAGTGTTGTCCTTTGGTTGCATGGTTGTGGCGGTCTTGGTGAGCGCATCAACGACTTTTTTCTGGGGGCGTGGTTGGGTTCCACAGCCCCATATGGTCTCGGGGATGCTCGTTGGGGTATACACGGGAGGGACACCGAATATGAGCGCGATAGGGCTTGCTCTTGGTGTGAGGCAGGAGTTGTTTGTTTTGGTCAACGCGTCAGATGTGATCCTCGGTGGTACATACCTCATGTTTTTGTTGACCTTCGCGCAACGTTTTTATCTCTTGTTCTTACCACCTTTCAAAAAGCAGGAGACAGAGACCGCTGAGGAGGTCGAATTGGATGCTACCTTTTCTTCTCCTTTACGTGGATTGCGGCTCTCTGTGCAGATCCGAGCGGTTGGACTCTCCATGTTACTCTCTGTGCTCATCCTGGCTGTGAGTGTGGGGGTTTCTTTGCTCTTGACGGGGAAGATGTCTGTCGTCGCGATCATTTTGAGTGTGACAACCCTCGGTATCCTGGCCTCGCTCTCTGCGCGTATTCGCTCAATTCCAGGTAGTTACGAGACAGGGGATTATGTCTTGTTGGTGTTTTGCGTGGCGATCGGGACGATGACAGATCTTCAGATGGTGATGGATGCTGGTCCGGGATTGTTGATGTATACAGGATGTGTCATGTTTGGTGCGTTGATATTGCATCTTATCATGGCGAAGATCTTGGGAATCGACGCGGACACTGTCGTCATCACGTCCACTGCCGGGATCTACGGGCCGGTGTTTATCGGTCCTGTTGCCAGCGCGATGAAGAATCGCGAGATCGTCGTCTCTGGTCTGACGACAGGGCTCGTCGGGTACGCTGTTGGGACGTATTTGGGGCTCTTTCTTTCGAGCTTTTTGGGGTCTTTTTAATCAGTTATGGCTGCTCGTCTCGTCGTCCTCCTCTCCGAATGTTTTCCTACAAAACGTCCATTTGGACGTCAGACGCTGTGGTTGTTCGAAGCCGCACATCTTTACAGTTGCGATTTTGTGGTGATGGAGCTCTCTTCTGTGTGGAACGCTTATCATGCCCAGGAGAGCGGACCATTGTGTGCTGGTGGGTGGTGTTGGGATGGTGATGCCTGGAGAAGAGGTGTCTTTGAGGTGGGGGGGATTTTTGATCGTTGCTCCGGTATGTCGCCTGCGTTGTCTCGGATGTGGGAGGTGTTATCGCGTGCTTTGCCGTTGAGGGGGGTGTGGTGGTCCAATCCAGCGTCCTTTATTCAGCTAAGTTCCGATAAATGGGCGACGTATCTTGCCTGTCAGCGTGAGAAGAGTCCATGTGTTGAGAGTATGTTGTATGGAGGAGAATCTTCGGCGGAGTGGTTGCGAGCGCTGAGATGGGAAGAGGGAGTGTGTAAGCCTCGTTATGGCTCACATGGAGAGGGGCTGTGGAGATGGTCTTCGGCCGGTGTGTTTGAGCAAGAGGGGGTGTGTTGTGTGTGGGAGGATTGGTGTGAGAAGAGGGCAGGGGAGAGCTGGATTTTTCAGCCGTTTGTGTCTTGTGTAGAGGAGGTCGTCGAGCTGCGGTGTTGGTTGCAGAGGTCAAAAGAGGGGAGGTGGATGATCGCAGGAGCTGCCGGGCGGGTTGGGGCTGGAAGTTGGATCCGCAATCTCGCACGTGGTGGTCGTTACCACCTCTTGAGAGGCGCTCCTTGGCGTGGCTTGGTTGGAGCGCTGGAGCGTCGAGTCTCTAGAACTATCGGCGATGAAGCGCTGGGGGCATTGTCGTGTTGTCAGCAAGTGATGAGCGCATTGGAAGATACGCTGTGTGAGGATGAACGGATGTTCGTTTGCGAGTGTGCATTGGATCTGATTCGGACAGAGGAGGGGTGGAGGTTGTTGGAGTGTAATAGTAAGCCTGGGAGGCAAGTCTCGTCGGTGGGAGGGGAAGAAGCACGAAGCGCGAGGCGCGCTCTTGTGATGGGTCCGTTTCTCTATCTTTCGAAGAGAGCGGGGGCGAGTATGACAAACACAACTTTCCTTGACGGTTCGCGATAATCTCCATAGCTTTGAGTGGAGTGTTTGGAAAAAGAAGCGCATATTTATTGTGTGAGTGATGTCTCTGGGCCTATAAAGTTAGGACATGTGGAGATAAATGAGCACGACCCTTATTGGGTTTGTGTGGAAAGACAAGGAAGCCAAAATGATCATTCGTGCGTTGTTGTTGTTGTTGCTGTCAGGAGGGATGGCGATTTCCGTCCAGGGGTGTCGGTCCAATTGTGCAAAGTGTGGTGTGATCAATGATGAGGCGATGCGGTATCTCAAAGCCGACAGGGTCGAACTCTCCCGGCAGCGGTTTAAGTTGTGTTTGGAGTACGATCCTGACTACATGTTGTGTTTGAACGGGTTGGGAATGATCGCCCTACGTGAGAAGAAGTTCAAGAAAGCCGCGAAGTTTTTCAAGAAGGCATTGGCGAAGAACTCGAACTTTGCGCAGGCGCGAGTGAATTTGGGGTTTGTGTATGCCCACTGGAAAAATTACAAGAGAGCCCGGCACTTGTTTTACTCGGCGGTGCGCATCGATCCTGCTCTGAAAGACGCTCGTTACAATCTCGCGAGGATGTTGATCCACCTTCGCCGCTGGAAGAAGGCGCGCGCACACTTACTTCGCTTGACAGCCTTTTACCCTCGCTTCTCTGAGGCCCATGCCTTGCTCGGGTATGTCGAGTTTGAGCGTAAGAACTGGAAGCAAGCTGCGCGTCATTTTTTGCGGACAGTGCAAATCTCACCCAACCATCTGTCGGCACATATCAATTTGTGCAAGGTGCTTTATTTCCTAGGGACATTCCCGCAGGCTTGTTGGCACTGTAATCAGGCGCTGCGCATCGATCCACAAAATGCGGAGTCAAAAGCTGCAAAACAACAGGTTGACATAAAGTTGCGGCAATTTGGAAAGCGTTGCCAATAGGTGCTTTCTTGGCTTGAAGAGACGGTGTAGACGTGGGAATGCTCTTTAGTGGGCTGTGTGGGGAGAGGCGGAGGTTGGGGGTTTGTGGCACATTGGCGGGGAAGTTGTTGTATTTGGGGGGGCTTTGCAACTTGTTGAAAGTATAGCATATTCAGTTTTTGTACAAAACAACATGGTTGCCTTGTGTTGTGGGCTGTGTTAAGAATAAATCGCTAAGGGAAAACCTTATCTCGAAACCGAAGAAGGTAACGATGTATGGCGGTTTTCCGGTGGACAAAGGACCCGATTTAAACACCCACAGATGATACCCATACAGCGACGAAACGCGGTTTCTATCACGCTTCCTAATCACACCCTCAGTATCGCAGGAACGGTGAACCATGGCAGAAGAAGAAATCCTTAACTATTTGCGAATCCTAGAAGCGGTTCCCTCCAATGTTCCAGCCTTCGAAGCTCTTAAGCAGATTTATACCGAAGCAGAACGTTGGGAAGAACTGGCCAAGCTTTATGAAGACCGAGCGGAACGGCTCCCTGATCAAAGTCAGGTGCCAGCTCTGTATCTTCAGGCGGCAGTGTTGCGCTATCACCGATTAAAGGACATCGCAGGAGCAAAGCAGGCGATTTCCAAAGTATTGGAAAGCCAACCTAACCACAAACAGGCTCTTGGTCTTTGGCGTCAAATTGCGATGGCCGAAGAAGACTATGCCATGGCCATCAAGATTCTGCGTCAGGAGACGCAGCTGACTGACGATGTCCAGGAGAAAGCGTCACGTTTTGTGGAGATTGCGAAACTCTTTGAGACGCATCTCGACAATGACGATCACGCCGCGGTGGCTTACCACCAGGCGTTTTTGCTTTCTCCCACAGCGCTCGAAGCGATGGACAATGCTTTGCGCCTGTACAAAAAAGTTGGAGAGTGGCAACGCGTCATCGCGGTCCTTCGCGCTCGACTTGAGAGTGTGAATGATGCGACTGAGAAAGCGCGCTTACTCTACCAAATCGGGGATATTTTCCTTCGTCAACTCGACGAAGGTCGTACCCCCGAAGGGCAAGAGAAAGCCTCCCAACTCTTCAAAGAGGCACTCGAGCTCGACCCCGAACAAGAAGACGCCAAAGAGGCCCTCGAAGAGCTTCAATATGAACTCGAAGATTGGAGCTCTTTGCTCAAACGATTGAAAAAGGAAATCCGGAAATCTTCCGATACTCCCGATCGTGCAGCCTTCTTGAACTACAAAATTGCAGAAGGTTACTATCGACGCGAAGGCAAGCCTGCTTACGCGATTCGTTACTGTAAGCAAGCGCTTGAACTCAAAGGGACACACACCAAGTCTCTTGACTTGATCCAAAAGCTCTATGCAGAGCTTGGCAAGTGGGAAGCGCTCGCGGACTTTTTAACGGATCGGTCTGAAAAGGCAGATGACGTCGAGAGTAAAGTGATGTGGTTGAAGAAGTTGACAGAGCTTCATAAAGACCACACACAAGAGCGCGATCGCGAAATCGAGACACTCGAACGCATCATCGATATCCAGCCAAATGAGATGGAGACGTTGTTGCGACTTGAGTCGATCTACCGCGAAGACAGTCGCTTCTCCAAAGCACTTGGTGTGATGGAGAAACGCTTGGCCATCGCAAGCGAAGACTCCGAGAAGAAGAGTCTTTTGTACAATATGGCCGAGATTGCTCATCGCGAACTCGAACGCCGCGAACAAGCTGCACAATACTACGAAGACATTCTCAGTATTGATGAAGACGATGTCGATGCAATCGATGCCTTGTTGCCTCTCTACGAGAAAGAAGGCGACTGGGAGAAGTTGATCGGTGGACACGAGCGTCGCCTCGCACACACGAGTGACAAAATCGAACGAGCACAAATTCACACTCGTATCGGTGATATCTACGGAAACCAACTCTCTCTGTCCAAAGAAGCTTTCGACGCTTATACACAAGCGCTCCGAGAGAACCCACAAGACAATGAGCTGACTGAAAAACTCGAAAGTCTCGCCCGCCAAATCGGGAACTGGCAAGAGATGATCGAGCTTTATCGCAGCACGCTCGACCTCGCCGAGGATCCAGGCGACCAAGCCGCACTTCACTTCCGTATCGGTGACACGTATGAACGCGAAATCGGCAATGTCGAACTCGCACGTCGTTCTTACGAGGAAGCACTGGAGTTCGCTCCCCATCTCGAAACGATGAATGCACTCCAACGCATCTATCGTCAATCCGAAGAGTGGATCGAGCTCGCTGAGTTGCTGAAGGAAAAATCCAAAGCAGAAGCCCTCGAAAAAGAAGAACGCATCACCGTCCTTCAAGAGCTCGCACGTATCCAGGAAAGTCACATCGATGATCCCGATGGTGCTGCCGAAGCTTACGAAACGATCCTCGAATTCGAAGAAGCTCACCAACACTCTCTCGAGTCCCTCGAACGCATCTACAAACAAACTGAAAATTGGGAGTCCTTGCGCGGCGTATACCAACGTCGTATTGACAACCCAACCTCCGAAGGCGAGCTGAAGTCCACACTTCATATCCTCGGTAGTTTGTTGATCGAAAAGCTCGAAGCGCTCGACGGAGCTGTTCCCATCTACCAAAGACTTCGTGTCCTTGATGAGCACGATAACCTCGTCCTCACACGTCTCGAAGAACTCTTCCGTCAGCTTGAGCGATGGGAAGAATGGGTGGAAACAGCACGTGGTCGTGCTGACAGCATTCGTCGGCCCGAACAGCGCAAAGAGGTCTTGTTCGAGATCGCAGTGGTGCAAGAGCAAAACCTCGAAGATGCTGAAGGTGCTTCGCGAACACTCCGCGAAATCCATAACATCGACGCGACCGACACCAAAGTCCTCGATGAACTTGAGCGTCTCCTCATCGCTGCAGAAGATGTTGCTGGCTTGCTCGAAATTCTTCGCAAAAAAGTCGACCTGTCAGAATCCAGCGTCGAAAAGAAAGAACTGCTCTTCCGTATGGCTGAGTTGTTCCGACAAACTCGCGAAGAAGATGAGATGGCTGCGGTGTATCGCGAAGTCTTGCGCATCGATGAGTCCGATCTGAAAGCGTTGCGTGCGTTGCAAGGGTATCACCAACTGCAAGGTGATCATGAGGCTGTTCTTGAGCTGTTGCTGCGCGAACGTGATGCTGTCACTGATGAGGAGAAAGTTGGTCTCAGCCAGCGTATCGCTCAACTCGAAACGGCTCTCGGCCGTTATCGCGAAGCGATCAGCGAGTACCAATCGATTCTCCAAATCGACCCAGAAGACGAACTCGCTCGTGAAGCTCTCGAAAATATCGCGAAAGAGCAAGAAAGCTGGAACGTCGAGGCGTTGACTGTCCTTGAACCCATCTATCGCAACGCGCAAGATTGGGAAAATCTCGTCCTCGCACTCGAAGCTCGCTTTGAGGTGGTTGAGCCTCGTGTCCGCGTTGAGCTCGCGCGTGAACTTGAAGAGATTTACCGCCTTCGCTTGAGCGATGACGAGCAAGCCTTCCAGTGGAGCACACAGCTCCTACGTGAAGACTTCCAAGATCCCGAAGTCCGCGAGCGCGTTGAGCTGATGGCGGATGAGATGGAGCGCTGGGATGTCCTCCTCGTTGTATACGAAGACATCGTTCGTAGCTTCGTCGATCCTGAGCAGATCAACGAGACCTACCTCTTTATCGCGCGTAATTACCAAGATCGCCTTGAGCTTCCCGAAGAAGCACTTCGCAACTATCGCAAAGTGCTCGACTACTCACCCAATAACGAAGAAGCCATCGATGCCCTCGAAGATCTCTATCGACAGATGGAGCAGTGGCGGGATCTCGTCGATATCCTTCGTATGCGTGTGGGGATCAGTGAAGAGACGGACGAGAAAAAACAACTCTTGTTCGATGTCGCTGATCTTTGGGAAGAAAAACTCGAAGATCCACCGGAAGCCATTCAGGTCTTCTGTGATATCCTCGAACTCGATGAGAACGATCTCTCTGCAATTCGTCGCCTCGCCTCGTTGTACGAGCGTGAGCGTCACTACCCAGAACTCGCAGAGCTGTGGGAGCGTGAGCTCCAATTGCTCGAAGACGAAGAAGAGATCCTCGCGCTTCGCTACCAACTCGGTGAAGTCTACGGTGATTACCTCGGGAAAATCGAGCGCGCGCTCGAGTTGTTCCAACAAGTCTTGGATCAAAATCCCGATCACACAGAGGCTATCCAACGCACAGAGGCGTTGATCGAAGAAGACGATTACCGTCTGCTTTGTGCACGTATCCTTGAGCCCATCTACCTCCACCAAGAGAACTACGCTGAACTTCGTACGATGTACAAGATTCAGCTCGAAGATTCGACGCAGTCTGCCTCCGAGCGACGAAAAGCGTTGATGCGACTTGGTCTCTTGCACGAAGAGAAGCTTGGTGAATACCGCGAAGCGTTTGACCGTTATCTCCAAGTCTTCAAAGAAGAGCCTGGACATGAAGGTACTCGCGAAGCGTTATTGCGAAATGCTGAAACTCTTGGCGTCTGGAGCGAAGTTGTTGGTGCGTTTGAGGCAGGTGTCTCCAAAATTGAAGACGTTGAAGAGCGTGTCCAAACACACCTCGTCCTCGCAAAACTGCACACTGAGCAGCTGCAGAATCCCGACAAAGGTGTCACGCACTACCGCACAGTCGTCGATGACCTCGACCCCAAAAACCTCGAAGCGATCGAAGCGCTTGAAGAATACTACAAAGAGCGCGAGCTGTGGAATGAGTTGATCGAGATCCTGTTCCAAAAAGAACAGGCACTGACAGATGGACTGGAGAAGAAAGAAGTCTTCAACCAAGTCGCGAGCATCTACGAAACACAACTCGAAAACAATTCCCAGGCGATCTTTATCCTCAGACAATACTTGATGAGACTTGAGGATCAGGAAGAGCTTCCTGTTCCTGGTAAAGCTGAAGTCGACGAAGCGGAAGCGCGCGTCGCACAACTTCAGCAAGAAGTCGAAGAGTACGCTGACGCGATCGATCTTGCAAAAGACACGCTGTCCACGCTGACCTCACAAGTAGATGATGTCAAAGAGAAGATCGCAGACATCGATGCACAACTCGAAGACCTCGAAGAAGACGAAGACGCAAGCGAGCTGCAAGCAGAACGTGAACGTCAAGTCGGACTTCTTGAGGGCGCAGAGGCTGCACAGCAAGCCAAAGCAACTGAGGTTGAAGAGTTGACTGATAAGCTTGACGCTTCGGAGGAAGCTGAAGCTGACGCGACTGACGTGTTGCGTGATGCACAGTCCAACATGGAGTCTCTTGCTGACGAAGCTGAGCAGATCAAAGAACAACATGTTCAATTCCAGCTCGACACCATCCGCGATCTTGCGCGACTGTTTGAAGCGGAAGAGAGATGGTCTGATCTCGTCGAGATCGTCGATAAAGAGATTGCCTTGATCGACGACGAAGCTGTTGGTCTTGAGCTGCGATTCCGTGTCGCGACTTTGTGGGAGGAAAAACTCCAGCAAACACCTCGTGCCATCGAACTTTATCGTGCGATCCTCGATGACGATCCTGACTTTGAGCAAGCACTCGAAGCGCTCGAACGCATCAGCGAGGAAGACGATTACGAGCTCATGGTCGCTGAGTCGCTGGAAAGCTACTTCCGCGATGGACGTGAAGATTGGACTCGACTCATTGAGATGATCGAGATTCGACTTAACCACACTGAAGATAACCTCAAACGCCTTGAGTTCCTCAAAGAGATCGTCCAATTGTACGAACTCGAACTCGACAACATCGATATGGCGTTTGTCTACCTTTGTCGTGCCTTCCGCGAAGCACCAACAGATCGCGATGTGATCTCCGAGTTGGAACGTCTCGCTGAAGAGAGTGATGCTTGGGAAGAACTCGTCGGTGTGTACGAAGATGAAGTTGAAGATATCGATGATATTCAACTCGCACTTCGTATGTACCTGAAGATCGCGAACATCTACGATGAAGCACTTCAGGACACAGACGAAGCGATTCTCAACTTCACCAATGCGTTGAAGCTCGATGAGCACAACAGCGCAGCACTTGGTGCACTTGACCGACTCTATCGCCAACAGAAGAACTGGGAAGAGTTGGTGGAGATTCTTCGCCGTAAGGTCTACATCACCGAAAATGAGCGCGAGCAGATCACTTTGTGGTCACGTATCGCGACCATTTACGAAAAAGAGCTCGACGAGCTTGGACAGTCCATCAACGCATACAGACAAATCCTCGAAGTGGATGCAGAGAACAACAATGCGCTCAGCGCGTTGGAAAAACTCTACCACCAAGTCGAGCGCTGGGATGAGTTGTACGACATCTGCCAACGCAAAACGAGCCTCGTTGAGTCTGCGTCTGAGCGCGCCAAGCTTCGCAAGAAGATGGCTCAACTCTGCGCTGGTCCTCTCGGTAAACCCGAAGAAGCGATCGAGCTTTATGAGAACGTCCTCGACAGCAACGAGCGAGACGAAGAGAGCCTCACAGCTCTTGAAACTCTTTACCAACAAACAGAACGTTGGGATTCGTTGGTCGATGTCGTGACGCGCTTGCTCAGTGTTGTTACCGGCGTTGAGCGCAAAAAAGGCTTCTATCGCGTGTTGGGACAAACATACGGTGAACATCTCAACGATGAGCAAAAAGCCATCGAAGGTTGGCAGAAAGTGCTCGATCTCGATCCGAAGGATCTCGAAGCACTTGAAGCACTCCGTGTGATCTACGAACGACATGAAGAGTGGCAGTCCCTCGTCGGTATTTTGCGACGCTTGATCCCCTTGCAAGCAGAACAATCCGATATGCTTGAGCTCTACTACCGCCTGGCACACATCTACCAGGATAAGATGAGCAAGCTCGAAGACGCAATCTCCGCATGGCGTCGTGTTCTTGAGATTGACCCCACACATTGGGAAGCTCTTGAGACCCTCGAAACGCTCCTGCGTGAGCGCAAAGATTGGCGAGCTGTTCTCGGTATTATCGAGAAAAAAGAAGTTGTCGTTGTTGAGCCCCAAGACAAGATCGAGCTCTTGTTGACCGCGGCAAACATCAGCCACGAACAACTCTTCGAGCCAAACAGAGCGACACCATACTTCGAACGTATCCTCGATATCGATCCGACGCACATGGAGACAGTCTCTGCACTTCGTGACATCTACACGAAGAACCAGGACTGGAAGAAGTTGCTTCGTATCAACAACATCGAGGTCCAACTCGTCTCCTCACCTGAAGAGAAAGTTGAAAAGCTCAGCCTCATCGCGAGCACCTACGAAAACAAACTCTTCAACAAAGCAGAAGCGTTCCACACCTACATTCGTGCCTTTGAGATTGTACCTGCTAGCGAGAGCGTGAGAGAAGAACTCGAACGTATCGCTGCTGAGACAGACCGATGGGAAGATCTCGTCGATGTGTTCTCTGGACAGGTCAACCCTGAGGTTCCCGAGCCCAACGTGATCAGAGAGCCTGTCCTCGATGAAAACGGTGAGCAGGTGTACGACGAAAACGGCGAGCCTTTCTACACAGAAAGAGTCGAAGAGGTCGAGATCGAACAACCTGTTGTCGAGCTTGATGACGCGACTCGTATCGCTTTGTTTATGCGCATTGGTTACATCTACAACGTAGAGCTTCGTGATCCAGAGCCATCCATCGAGTCGTATCAAAAAGTTCTTGAGCTTGATGAAAACCAAATGGATGCCATCCAAGCTCTTGAAGAACTCTATGAAGATACTGAGCGTTGGGGAGATCTGATTGAGATCTTCGGGAAGAAGTTGTTGCTCACCGATGATATCGAAGAGCAAAAAGACCTTCTCTTGCGTATCGCTGAGCTTTGGGAGCACCAACTCGACGATCGTATCTCCGCGATCCAGGCATACAAGCAAATTCAGGACATCGACCCCGATGATCTGATCGTGCTTGAAGCGCTCGAAAACCTCTACCGCCTCGAAGAGAGATGGGAAGAGTTGATCGATATCTTGCAAAGACGCATTCAACAATCAACACACACAAACGCGATCTTCGAGATGCAGTTTGAGATTGGTCAAGTCTACGACCAAGAACTCGATATGCCCGAACAAGCTGTTGATGCTTATGGTCATGTTCTGAGTCTCGACCCCACAAACATGGGTGCGTTGAGAGCGTTGGAGAAGCTTTACACCAATCTTGAGCGTTGGGATGCATTCTTGCAGACTCTGGCGACTGAGATCGAGCTTGTGAAGCGACCCGATGAGAAGATCCCTCTGTTCTTCCGTCGCGCGATTGTCTTTGAAGAAGAGTTGATGGACAACGAGGCCGCAATCCACGACCTCCAACAGATCCTCGAGATCGACCGTTGGAGTCTCCCTGCGATCAAAGGTCTTGAGCGTCTGTACCACCAGCAACAAGAGTGGGATAAGTTGATCGAAGTCTTCGAACAGCATATCCGAGCTGTCGATGATCTCGAACAGATGGCAGAGTTGTACTACAACATTGGTGCCATCTACCAGATTCACCTGGGACAAACAGATCGTTCGATCACGTACTACCAACGTGTTCTTGATGCTGATCCATTCTATCAACCTGCACTGTCGGCCCTCGGCAAGCTTTACGAAGCCGCTGGAAACTGGCCGAAGTGTATCGAGATGATGGAGCGTGAAGCGCGCGTCCTCAACGAACCCGAAACACTTGTCGAAGTTTACCATCGTATCGGTAAAATCTACGAAGAGCGCCTCGTTCAAATCGACCGCGCCAAAGACAGCTACCGAAAAGCTCTCGAAATTCAGCCTGGATACCTCCCCTCATTGCGCTCCTTGAAGGTCATTCACTTCTTGCAGCGTGATTGGAACGGAGTCATCCACTTGGCGACACAACAAGAGCAATTCACAGAGGACGTCGATGAAAAAGCGACCATCTTCTGTGAGATTGGTAAACTCTACAAAGATCGCCTCAACGACAACGCACAAGCTGCAACGTACTACCAACAAGCACTCAATGTGTCGCCTGGTAACGTCGCTGCAGCAAGACCTCTCGCTGATCTCTACATCGACCAAGGGCAGTTCGCAGAAGCGGAAGGCATCCTTGAGATGTTGCTCGATGTGATGAACCAACGCGGTATTACTGAAGAGAAGTACCGTTATCATTACATGCTCGCACTTGCTGCAGAGAACATGGAGAACACACAAAAAGCGTTGTACCAATACCAAGAGTCGTACAACCTCAACCCGACATACTTCCCGACTCTCAATGGATTGGGACGTATCTACTACACCGAGCAAGAGTGGGAACGTTCACTTAAAGTGTACCAAACCATTCTGTATCACCACCGCGCACAACTCTCTGAGCGTGAGCTGAGCGAAGTCTACTATCGTATGGCACTTGCCTACGATCAGATGGGCCAAGCTGATCAGGCGATCGACTTCTACGAGCGTGCGTTGGAAATCGATCCTGCAAACCCACTCGCACTTCGAAGCCTCGCAGCTCACGCTGAGAGCCGACAGGAGTGGGCACGTGCTCTTGAGTTGAAAGAGCGATTGCTCCTCGTCCTTGATGATGAGAACGAGCGGCTCCAACTCACCTTGGAGTTGGGACAGATGTGCCAACACCAGCTCGGTCAGCACCACCAAGCGATCGATTTCTACCGTCAGGCGTTCATGATCCAACCCGAGAACGTCGAGATCCTCTACCGCATGTTGGAACTCTTTGAGTTGACCCAACAGTGGGTAGATATGATCGACACATTGGAGCAATTGCTCCAACTCGAAGGGGATACTGAGAGACAAATCCAGTACAACTTCAGAATCGCTGAGTTGTATCAGAATATGCTCCAGAACGCTGAAATGGCGGTCGCATACTATAACCGTGTTCTGGATATCAACTTCCTCCATGAGGCTGCATTCCAGGCCATCGAGACCATGCTGTTTAACATGCAGCAATGGCAACTCCTCGATGAGAACTACCGCTTGATGATCAAGCGTCTTCCCCAGGATGAGTCACAACAGCAAATGAAGCTGGATCTGTGGCGTAAACTTGGTGATTTGTATCGATACAAACTCGAAAACATCGACAACGCGGTTATGGCTTATGAGCTCGTCTACAAGATGGAGCCATCGGTTAAAAACCTCGAAGTCCTCGCAGAGTTGTACGGACAAAAAGATGAGTTCCGACCCAAGGCTGTCGAAATTCATCACGAACTGCTCCGCCGCAACGCCGCACGTATCGAGTCGTACAAGTCGTTGATTCGTTTGTACTACGAGCTGCAAAACTACGACCGCTCCTTCGCGACGTGTAGTACGCTCCGCTTCTTGCGTGAAACGTCACCTGAAGAAGAGCAGTTCTACAAGAGCATGAAGGCTAAAGCGCCCGATCGTATCAAACGTGCGTTCCGTGAAGATGAAGTCTGGAAACAGATCCTCTTCCACGATAACGTCAGGACACCACTCGCGGATATTCTCGCAATCCTCTACCAATTCTGTGGTGCAGAGTTTGCGAAGAGTACGAAAGAGTTTAAGATCAAGAAAACTGATCGCGTTGATCCAAACTTGTTCTTCTCTCGTACCTACGAATACGTCGCGCAGGTCCTCGGTTTGACGCCTGTTGAAGTCTACCAGACTGCGATGTTGCCAGGGCTCCGTGTCGTAAACACATACCCACCTGTCATGCTGGCTGGCGCGGATATGTTCAAAGAACGTCACCCCAAAGAGTTGCTCTTCATGATCGCTCGCCAGTTGACGTTCTCTCGCCCCGAGTTCTTGTTTGCGTCTGTACTCTCTTACCAAGAGTATCGTGCGCTGTTGTCGTCCTTCTTCAACATGTACTCGCCAAACTACCCACTTGAGTGCTCTGCCGAAGTCGCAGATCGTATCAAGAAGCGTATTGGCAAGTCCTTGCCTGCAGAGAGACGTGATCAGCTCAACAACTTGGTGCAGATGTACTTGCAAGAGCAAAACCCCATCCAGCCTGATCAATTCCTCGAAGGGATTGAGCACACCAGTAACCGCGTTGGTTTCTGTTTGGCCGGTGACCTCAACATCGCTTCCAAAGTATGTGAACGCGAAGTCCGCGAAGACTTCAAAGTCGCACACCGAGGCAAAGTCAAAGAGTTGGTGTTGTTCTCGATCTCCGAGAATTACTTCAACTTCCGCGAAAAACAGGGTCTCACTGTCAAGCTCTAATTCCTCCCCTGCTTTATCTCTCCCTAGATCCCCTCATTTCCGATTCTTTTCCACCATTCCATCTTCCTCTCAAACTCTTTCCCAATCTTGACATAGGTGGGAAACTGCCTATACTCATTTGGGAAAGGTCGAATAGTGCTTGAGGAACCATCCCCACGGTGATTTGCTGGGGGATGCCTTCGCCTTGAAGTCAAGAATCCCAATTGGCTTCTAAGGGCATAGATACATTGCATCTTCTCTTCTCAAAGCCTGTCTACAATGGCACTTTGAGGAGGTATAAAGATAGATGATATCCCCTGCCGGGTGCGTGATGAGTTCAGAAAGTTCTGAACCAATGCCGTTTAATCGGGAGCATGTGTTGGTTGATACGGGTATATTCTGACGTATTCAGAAAACCTGAAGGCAATCCACAGTGCACCCACCTGTATTATGCAGGTTCAAGATTTCAACTCACACGGCCATGGCGGGGGGGGTTTTTTTCAATTACGGAGCGATGGTGTGTCACGTGTAAGACACCCGTATTTGTCCAAGCCGAGTAGGGCACGTGAAGACACGTGAACTTTTGGTTCATTGGAGCAACAACACCAGATAACAGAGTCATGAGAACTCTGTGTTGTGTTGATGTGTTCTTGGATTGGGCTCCCAGGCATCGAGATGGCTTAATCTGCGAGCTGATGTCCTACGTCCAGCAGCTTTTTAAGTATGTGTTCTCTCGCGTCCATGCCTGATCCGCTCACCGCGGAGGTTTTCCTTCCTCTGATCCTGGACAGATCTCTTCTTTCACAGGATACCTTTGACCTTTCCTATATATTTCCCTCTGCATTGGTTTACCTTGTTCAAGGAAGGGAGGAGCGCCCCTGTGAAGCGCGCTTGAAGAAATAGATGACGACATACATAACAATTGCCATTGTCGTCCTCATCATCGGCCTACTCGTTGGATACTTTGCGCACAAGGTGTTGATCGAGAACAGGCTTGATGGTGTCGAACGGCATAGTCAGGAGATCTTGGAGAAGGCTCACCTTGAGTCTGAGCGCCTGCTCCAACAGCTCCGACAAGAGTATGAGGAAAAGCAACTCGATCTTCGAAAAGAGCTCGAAGAAGAGTTTCGTGAAAGAAGGAAGGAACTAGAGAAAAAAGAAGAGCGGCTGGAGCAGCGCTTTGAGAACTTGCAAAGGCAAGGAGATCTGCTGAGTAACCGCGAAGAGGACATGAATAGGCGACTTCGGGAGCACGATCAGCGGGTCGAGCGATTGAAGAAGCGCGAAGAACAGTTTGACGATCGCCAAAAGGATCTCAAGAAAGAAGAAGAGCGCGCGCAAGAAGTCCTCAAAGAGGCTGAAGCCGTCCTGGAAAAGAACGCTGGCACAAGTCGAGAAGAGGCCAAAAGGCAACTTCTTGATGGGATGCTTGAAGAGGCCAAGACCGAGTCTGCTCGTCATCTCCGGATGATCGAAGAAGAGACACGCGATGAGGCTGAGAAGAAGGTGCAGCGGATCTTGTCTATCGCGACACAGCGCTACGCAAATGATTACATCTCCGAAAGCACTGTGAGTGTTGTACACCTTCCCAACGATGATATGAAAGGTCGTATTATTGGTCGAGAAGGTCGGAACATTCGAGCTCTAGAGGCTGCTACTGGTGTTGATCTGATCATCGACGACACGCCCGAGGCTGTTGTCGTTTCGTGTTTTGATCCGATCCGCCGAGAGACAGCACGTCGAGCTTTGGAGAAGTTGGTCTCTGACGGTCGTATTCATCCTGCGAGGATTGAGGAGATCGTCGAGAAAACGACAGAGGAGATGGACGGCCTGATCAAGGAAGCTGGCGATGAGGCTGTTTTGAAACTTGGTCTTCATCGAATCCATCCTGAGATTAAGCGGCTACTCGGTCGGTTAAAGTGGCGATATTCCTATGGTCAAAATCAATGGGATCACTCCATTGAGTGTGGATTTTTGTGTGGTTTGATGGCTGCTGAGTTGCGATTGAATGTCAAACAAGCTCGTCGCGCTGCTTTGCTGCATGATATCGGGAAAGCTTTGACCTATGAGATGGAAGGATCACACGCGATCAACGGGGCCAACTTTGCGCAAAAGTATGGAGAGGCTCCTGAGATCGTACATGCGATCGCTGCTCACCATGAGGAGATCAAGCCTGAAACACCATTGGCTTTTCTCGTGATCTCAGCGGACACATTGAGTGGTGGACGACCTGGCGCAAGACGCGAGGCTCTGGAGTCTTACATCCAGCGACTCCGGGATCTTGAGGAGATCGCAACTGGCTTTGATGGTGTTACGAAAGCCTATGCCATTCAGGCTGGGCGAGAGATTCGTGTGATCACAGCAAGCGAAGATATCTCCGATGATCAAACGCTGCTTTTATGCAAAGATATCTCTCGTAAAATCGAGCGAGAGATGACATATCCTGGCCAGATCAAAGTGACTGTTATTCGCGAAACTCGTGTTGTTGACTTTGCTCGCTAACCCTTCCCCTGTTTTCCACACCTGACATTTCTTCACAAGATCATTTCTTCACAAGATCATTTCTTCTGCCTTTTCATCAAAAGTTCGTCGTCATTTTTGATTTGTATCTTTATATAGAGAGGGGAGGGGGGCTGTGATCTTTTGCCAGACCTTTGACTGTTTGTTTCATTTTTTTTGTCCTCCTTTTTTATGTTTGTACCCCAAATGACATTCTACGAGAAGAAGAGGGGCGAAAAAAGTCGTCATTTTTATCTCTCAAAAACAGTATGTTGTAAGAAATGTGAAAAATGACGTTGACAGAAGGGGGGCTTCTCTGTAAAACCCGTTCTCGCCTCAAGGGAGTGAGAGTTTGAGACTGAAAAGTTCAAAAGTGAGTTTTTCAACTACGTTTCAAACTTCTTCAAAAACTTCTTTTTAGAAAAGAACAAAAAAGTTCTTGACAAAAAGAAGGAAGTCGATATACTCACCAACCCTAACTCAGGGCGAAAGTCTGTCACTGAAAACTTTTTGAAAAAAGTTGTTGACAAAAAAGACTCTCCTGAGTATAAACAATGGCCCGCGACTGAGAGTCGAACTTCTCCTCTGAAAGTTAAAGATGAGGGCAAACAAAGAAGTCGTACTGTTGCGCGGAAAATACCCATTGATCTTTGAAAACTGAATAGCAAGAGAATACATACAAAGCGTATATGGTTCATTAAAAAGCGCATTGTCCCAAGCAACTCTTCGGAGTTGATGAGGTTTCCAAATCCTT
>MDTC01051456.1_pt1 | contig 75494 bp, 72 predicted proteins | sample 811181 | NCBI WGS metagenome assembly MDTC01 (sample SAMN05326644, study PRJNA326480) | marine metagenome | isolation source: seawater | place: Pacific Ocean: North | collected 2011
AAGAAGAAGGCAGTAGCGAAGAAGAAGGCGCCTGCTAAGAAGAAGGCAGTAGCGAAGAAGAAAGCGCCTGCAAAGAAGAAGGCAGTAGCGAAGAAGAAGGCGCCTGCTAAGAAGAAGGCAGTAGCAAAGAAGAAGGCGCCTGCTAAGAAGAAAAGGTAGGAGGTTTTGCCCTCCTCCATAGAGGAAGGGTTTTAGTATGTAGTCGTGTGACGGGGTCGATGTCGTGCCCGCGTACATACCCGTCAAGAAGAAGATAGTTATACTTGCTTCTTCGGTGACCCCCACATCGACTCTCGATGTGGGGGTTTCTTTGTTTTACGAAAGCAAAGTGCACCTCCTGTTTCATCTGAAATGAATAAATCGGTAAGGTTGACAGTATGGCATTTAGAGAACTCATGCTTGCGATAGACACCTCGTCGGGTTGTTCTTTAGGTCTCTTAACCCCTTTAGGCGAAACATTTTGGGTTTCGCACGCAGAGCGTCAATCTGCGCACGAAATACTGCCGGAAATTGAAAAAATGCTTCGAGCGGAAAAAATTAATGTTCAAGAACTCAATGCGATCGCTGTAGCTACAGGTCCCGGCTCTTTTACAGGATTGCGTATAGGAGTTTCAGTTGCGCAGGCATTTGGTTTCGCTCACGATATTCCTATTATCGCAATTTCAAATCTTGCGTTGCTTGCTTATGGAGCTAGCGCGCGTCATGAGAAAGTCGAATTTAATGAAATGTTTTTGGTTGCTGAAGAAGCTCGGGGCCAAGAAATTTATTTCGGATGTTATAAAAATTCGCCTGACGGCGGAATCGTCGCTGTTGAGCCGGAGGTCGTTGTTTCTCTAGACGAAGTTGCGTACCCAATAAAACCCGGCGTTAAGAATTGTTTTGTTGGAGATCCCTGGTTTACAGGCTCTGGTAAAGAAAATGTCTCTCCGGGTGCAAGTAAAGTGCGGTCAGAAATTGAATCTAGGTCCATAAAGCATTTACTGGACTTAGGACGATTACGATTTTTGGCTGGAACTGTTATTTCTGCAGGAGAGTTAATGCCTAATTACGTCAAGGAAGACCTTGATTACGTTTGAGCGGCTATGTTTCGACCTTTGAATAAGTATTGTCGAAACAGAGGAAGATTTCTTGTTTGATGGGATTTGAGAATTTAACTAATTTCCAGTTACTCTTTCTTGCTTTTATCCAAGGAGCGACTGAGTTCTTGCCGATTTCGTCTTCGGGGCACCTTCTCTTGCCTTCTTTGCTGCTTGGGTGGGCAGATCAAGGTCTTTTGTTCGATGTAGTTGTTCACTTAGGGAGTTTAGTTGCGGTTGTTTCTTACTTCCGGAAAGAGTTTATTAGCCTTTTCTGTGGGTGGCTGAGGAACCTCGTCGGAATTGATAGACGTAATGAGCAATCAGATTTTGCTTGGAAGATTATTTTAGGTACGCTTCCGGCTGGGGTGCTCGGGCTTTTTTTTTCGGAAATGGTTGAGAGCGTTTCTCGATCGTTGACTGTTTTATCGGTTACTTCGATCATTTTTGGGTTGTTGCTGCTCGCGGCGGATAAATCAAAAGCATTAACAGGCAGAGTAACAACGATTTTTTGGTGGCAAGTTTTGGTAATCGGTTTTGCGCAAGCGCTTGCGCTAATACCTGGAGTCTCTCGTTCTGGTGTGACTATAACAGCGGCGTTGTTTTGTGGAATTACACGTGACGAGGCGTTGCGCTTTTCATTTTTCCTTTCTGTACCTATCATCGTTGCAAGCGGATGTTTTAAATTTTGGGAATTATCTGGGAGGGCGCTTGCGTTCACTGAGATACCGTGGGCACAAATGGGAATGGCATTCTTCGTCGCCGGACTAGTTGCCTTTTCCTGTATACATTTTTGTATGCGTGTAGTTTCGCGAGTTGGATTCTTCCCATTTGCTGTATACCGACTGATTTTTGGATTTGGTTTGTTATTTTGGTTGATATGAGGCGTGTAATGACCTCGTTAAAAAACATTGATGGGCGATTGATGTATTTACCCAATAATGATGAAAAGTCAGCTGTTTTTGTTGATTTCGAAAATTTAAGGTTGCTTCATCGGATAAAGGACGGGGCAAAAGACCAAGAGCTTTCAAGGGCTGTTGGCTTAAAAAAACAAAGGAATTTAAAAATCCTTGATGCGACGGCAGGATTTGGTAAAGATGCATTTTTTCTTGCGAGTTTAGGATGTGAGGTACGATTGCTTGAGCGAGACCCTATAATGTTTCGGTTACTAGAAGATGGTTTTATTCGTGCTCGAAAGAGTTCATGTCGTAGGGTTGTTGAGTGCATCGAACGAATGTCCCTTTATGAAGGAGACTTTTTACATACCAACCTACAAAATGGCATTTGGGATACGGTTTATTTAGATCCTATGTTTCCAAAAGCGAAAAAGTCCGCGCTTGTTAAGAAGGATATGCAGGTGCTTCAGACGCTTTTGTTAGATGACGATTCATCTGAACAGATGATTATGCATGCATTGCGTTATGCAATAAGTAGGGTTGTTGTTAAGCGGAGGAAAAGCTCACCGCTTTTGAGCGAATATCTTCCTGATATTCAGTACAGTGGGTCGTCAAATCGGTTTGACGTATATTTAAGTTGCGCCAAGTAATTTAATTGTTATCCAGTGGCATCGCGAAGACAAGAAATGATCCTGATGTAAACATTTTTTAGAATCTCTAGGTCCTTTGTTCGAACACGTTCATTTACTTTGTGGATGGTCGCGTTTGATGGTCCCAATTCTACTACCTCGGTTCCTGTTGGCGCTATAAATCGACCATCGCTTGTCCCTCCAGCAGTCGATTGAATTGTGGTGAGGCCTGTTTCCTCTCTGATGGAGGTTTCTACTGTTTTGCGAAGCCAGGAGTTTGGCGTTAAAAACGGGGCACCTGATTCATCCCAAAAAAGTTCAAACTTTAAGTTATTTTCAATCAATACTTTTTCGACAGTGGTTTTGATTTCAGCGCTAGATGTCTCTGTTGAAAAACGAAAGTTAAAGTCAGCTATTAACGAACCTGGGATTACATTTGTCACACCTGTTCCTGCCGAGATGTTGGATATTTGCAAACTTGTCGGAGGAAAACTCTCATTTCCTGTGTCCCACTTAACTGCAATAAGGTTAGTAAGTGCAGATACAGCGCTGTGAATTGGATTATCGGCAAGGTGGGGATATGCAACGTGGCCTTGCACTCCCAGAACTGTTAATTTGCCATTTAGCGAGCCTCTACGCCCGATTTTTATAACATCTCCCAGTTCTTTGCTGCTGCTTGGTTCGCCGACAATACAATAATCAATTTTTTCCCCTCGGTCCTGAAGTAGATTAATTACTTTTTGCGTACCATCTTTAGCTGGGCCCTCTTCATCACTAGTGAGGAGTAGCCCTAATCTAACGTTACGGTAGTCACTGCAATTTCCAGACAAACATTCCTCTAATGCAACAACCATGGCTGCTAGACTCCCTTTCATGTCTGCAGCGCCACGTCCGAACAAGAATCCATTCTTAATTACCGCTGCAAATGGATTCTCCTCCCAATGGGTGCTGTCTCCTGCAGGGACTACATCGGTGTGTCCCGCAAACGCAAGCAGGGGGCCTTTGTCACCCCAGGTAGCCCAAGTGTTGAGAACTTCACCAAATTGAAGTGTTTCAATATGGAACCCAATAGCTCGCAGGCGCTCACCGATAATTGTCTGACACCCTTCATCAACGGGTGTGATTGACTTGCGTTGAATGAGTTCTCGTGCGAGGTCTACGGTTGCGCTCATATTTCTTTCTCTTCTTAATCGTTTTTGTGAAGCTCTGTGTTTAATTGGACGTCAGCTGACTGATTATTGGTAATGCACTCAACAGCGCCCGTGATGGAGTTTCGCCGGAATAATAGGTCATCTTTACCTGCTAGTTCTCTTGCTTTTATTTGATCTCTGACTTTTCCATTTGCATCGATTGTGGTTAGTTTAGTTCCTGCAGTTACATAGAGTCCAGCTTCAACAATACATCTGTCTCCCAAGGGTATTCCTATACCAGCATTGGCTCCAATCAAACAATTTTCACCGACGCTTATAATTTCTTTTCCGCCACCAGAGAGGGTTCCCATCGTGCTGCAGCCACCGCCTAAGTCACTGTTTGCCCCTATAATCACCCCTGCAGAAATTCGTCCTTCGATCATTGCGGGCCCATCAGTGCCAGCGTTAAAATTAACAAAGCCCTCATGCATGACAGTTGTTCCTTCACCTAAGAATGCTCCGAGGCGGACGCGTGAACTATCGGCAATACGGACATTTGGCGGAACGATGTAATCGGTCATTTTTGGAAATTTGTCGATTGAATCTACGCTTAAATGCTTCCCAGAGGCTCGGGCTGTCAGACGCTGTTTTGCTAAATCTTGCAGGTCAATGGGGCCTTGGTTTGTCCATGCTATATTTCGTAGGATACTAAAAATACCCTCGATGTTAATCTGATGCGGACGAACTAAGCATGAGGATAGTAAGTGAAGCTTTAAAAACGCTTCCGGTATAGACAGAGGGGGCGAGTCTTCTTTTATAATACAGATGGTAATCGGGTGATTAGCCCCCACGATTCTTGTCACAGCGGTTTGTAATTCAATTTCGTTCTGTTCCGCTAGCATCGAATCTAAAGCCTTTTGATTCTCGTCGTTCAGCTCAAAAAAAACACTGTGATCAAGAGTAGGAGGAAGAATAGACATTAAAATTTGAGAGATTTGCGCGGTCGGATTAACTTGAAAGACTGTATATAAGACTTCAATTACCTCATTTTGACTATTCCTTGTACCTAATCCAAGACCGAATGCAAAAATATTTTTGTTGTTCATTAGTTTCCTCATTTTTCAGTATATTATATGTCGTGAATAGGTGGGCATATTCTTTCGAAAGCGAGCTCATCATATCCAACGAGCCAGGTTGTTTTTCGTTTTATAACTGGACGCTTGATTAGCGATGGGAAATTAACTATTAGATTTGCGGCAGTTTCATCGGTTATGGCCTCACGCTCTATCTGGGGGATTTTTCGCCAGGTGGTTCCCCGTCTATTTATGAGAGTTTGATGTCCAAATTCTTTTAGCATCGATAGCGCAATCGACTTTTCACAACCTAAGGTTTTAAAATCGTGAAAGGTATACGCAATCTTTCTCAAATCAAACCATATTTTAGTTTTTTTTATAGTGTCGCAATTTTTTATTCCATAAATTATGATTTTTTCGTTTTCGGATATCATGCGCGCCTCATTATATTTTACTGTGCTATTCTTTTTTCAATTTTCGCTTTGATCTTCTGTTCTGTCATGCGCAGATTTTTTGAACCTCCTAATGGTTTGTTCTGCAAATCTGTAACATAAAATAAATCTTCGACTCGTTCGCCCAATGTTGTAATTCGCGCGTCTTTGATCCTCAGGCTTTCTTCGGCTAGCACGCTTCCAATAAACGCCAAAATCCCTGGGTAATCGGGACAATTTATCTCAAGCGTTGAGAATGGTTTGTTATCGAAGTTAATTATTCGGACATAGATTTCTTTGCTAAATAGGCGTGCATCTGAAGAATATCGAAACCTTGATGTTAGCTTTGTTGGTCCTTTGTCTGAGATAGTTTTTCGGATAACGTCTGAGATTTCTCGAATTCTAAGCGAATTTTCTCCGACTGAGTTGCCGTTTTTTTCTAAAACAATGAAGGTATTCATACAGTGCTTATTCGAAGACGTAAAAATACGGGCGCCTTGAATATTCAATCCTAACCGCTCGATAGCCACTGTCATGTTGGCGAATAAAAAATCACTATCTGGTGTGTAAATAAAAATTTGCGTAACAACTTCCTGCTTATTAAGACTTAGTTCCCGGATCGATACCAATGGAATGTGCTCATCGAGCTTTAATATTGCCTCCGTATGCCAAGCGATATTGTTGGAGGATTCACGGATGAAGTACTCGTCGTCTGCATTTTTCCATACAGCTAAGATTTCGTCGTTTCTTAATTGTTGGTCAACAAGTATTCTATGGGCTGAGTTTTTTTTGTCCGCTATTAGGTCTTCCTTGTTAATCGGATTTTCTAGCCCTTGTCTAAGAGCTTTCTTTGCATTGTTGTACAATTGGGCAAGTAATGATGCCCGCCAACTATTCCAAAGCTCTGGATTTGTTGCCCGTATGTCGGCAACTGTGAGTGCGTATAAGTAGTCGAGATGAAGCTTGTCGCCGATCTTTTCTGCAAACTCTTTTATAACATCAGGGTCAGAAATGTCCTTACGTTGCGCTGTCATGGACATTAGAAGATGATGTTTCACGAGCCAGGCAACGAGTTTGGCGTCCCATTGACTTAAATGATGACAAAGACAAAAAGCAATTGCATCGTGCTGACCAAGCTCTGAGTGATTGCCACCTCTGCCTTTTGCGATATCGTGATATAGACCCGCAATGTATAGCAGTTCAATTTTTGGGAGCTTTTTTGCTATTTCAGACGCAATTGGAAAGTCATCTGAGCCAGACTCAAAGGAAAACCGCCTCATATTTTCTATAACCTGAAAAGTATGTGCGTCCACGGTGTAAATATGAAACATATCATGTTGCATTTTGCCCATTATCTGTCCAAATTCGGGAAGGTAACGACCAAGAATGCCATATCTGGCCATTCTTCTTAATTGGAGTGTAAGCTTATGCGGAGATCTCAAAAGTTCGACGAAAAGAGAGGTGCAACGGATGTCTCGGCGAAACTCTTCGTTGACCAAATTGAGATTGTCTCGGATGAGCCTAATTGTACTTGCCGTGATTCCATTTATTGATGGATTTTGCGCCATAGTCACAAAAATTTCGATCAAAGCAAAAGGATATCGCTGGAACGTCGCTTTATTAGCAACTTCGATGTAGTTGTTTCGAACGTTTAACCGACTATTGACTTCCCATACTTTGTCGGGCGTATTAATTCTAATAATTGCTTCTTCGAAATGCTGCAAAATGAGGTCGTTTAGTTCTCGAAGTTTGGAAACAGACAGATAGTATTCCTGCATTAATTTTTCCACGCCAAGAGTGAGGGAGTCATCTTCGTATCCGAAAATTTTTGCTAATTCTCGTTGCTTGTCAAAAGTTAATCGGTCGTCGCCTCGCCCTTCTATGAAGTGAAGGCCGTAGCGGATTCTCCACAGGAAACTGCATCCTGCTTTGATCATCTCCTCTTCGGCAGAGTTTAGTAGGCCAAGTTGAACAAATTCGTCAAACGAAGAAGTTCTGAATTGACGCTTTGCAATCCAAGAAATCGTTTGTATATCTCGTAGCCCGCCAGGAGAGGTTTTAACATTTGGCTGTAATGCATAATCAGTATCGTTATACTTTTGATGGCGGTCTTTTTGTTCGCAACATTTTGCATGAAAGAACTCTTTGACTGGCCATATATTTTCTGCCGCAATAAGGTTATCAAGTTTGTTTTTCAAAAACTTTGGGCCAGCTAATGTGCGAGATTCCATAAGGGATGTTGCAATTGTAATATCGACTCGTGATTCACTGCAGCACTGTGATAAAGAGCGAACGCTTTGTCTTGCCTCCAAGCCGACATCCCATAACGCAGTGATAAAGTTTGAAATAGCCTGTTTAAGGTGGTCATTATCGTCTGTTTCTGTGAGGATAAGTAGGTCGATGTCAGAGTATGGAAATAGTTCGCCCCTACCAAAGCCGCCAACTGCCAGAAGAGCTATATCTGGATTGGGCCAACTCTGTTGTGCCCAGAGATAGCTTAGAAGCTGATCGATCCATTTTGCGCGGTCATGTACAATGCTCTCAATAGGTTTGTTGGCAAGAAATCTCGAGTTGAGATTTTCCGTTTCGGTTTTTAACATCGCTCTGATGTGTGAGAGTGGGTTAAGTGATGTCCCAGCGTCTTCAGCCGAGACTTTGAAATTTACGATTTCTTGATCAAAATTAATTTTCAAGTTATCCATGGGCAGAGATATTTTATATTGTCAAAGCGCTTCATCGGAGCGTAAAGTCAAAACCTCAAACCCGTTGTTGGTCACGGCTAAGGTATGCTCCCATTGTGCAGATAGTCGTCTATCTTTTGTACTCACTGTCCAACCGTCTTTCGCAAGTTTAGTGTGGCGACTTCCGGCATTAAGCATTGGTTCTATTGTAAATGTCATTCCTTCCTGGAGAGTAAGCCCGGTCCCTGGCTGCCCGTAATGCAATACTTGGGGCTCTTCATGGAAAACCCTCCCAATTCCGTGGCCACAATATTCTCGAACGATTGAGTAGTTGTGAGATTCAGCATGCCTCTGGATAACGTTGCCGATGTCTCCAAGGGTAGTACCAGGTTTGACTAGTTTTATACCCAGATAAAGAGCTTCTTGAGTCACTCGAACTATTCTTTTGGCATGATCTGGGGCTTCTCCGACAATAAACATTTTGCTGGTATCCCCATGAAAACCGTCCTTGATTACGGTTACGTCGATATTAAGAATATCACCATTTTTCAATATCTTTTCATTGCTGGGTATGCCATGACAAACCACGTGATTAAGTGATGTACAAATAGATTTTGGAAATCCATTGTAATTTAGCGGCGCTGGGATCGCTTTTTGCTGATTAACGATGTAATTGTGACAGATTAAATCTAACTCACCCGTGGAAACGCCCGGGATGACGAAGGGTCCAATCATTTCAAGAACTTCCGAGGCAAGAGCGCCAGCAATCCTCATTTTTGTAATGTCTTCGGGCGACTTAATAGATATAGGCATAGTTATTTGGTAGTCGTTTCTAACGGTTGTTTTGCTGAGATCAAGCTTAACGCATGCCAAATTATCGACCGCGTGGAGATATTGTAAACCACAGTCAGTCGTTCGGGTAGACTGAATATTATTGTAGAGGTGTTAAAAGGGAGTAATTCTTTTAACTTAACTGGTATTGTGGTATAAAACCGCGCGTTTTGTGGGCTTCTCAGCTTGAGGATCGATTAAAAAATTGTTTCTCGATGAAGGAGGGTCCTCGAACCGAAAACTGACGGAATCGATCCGTTTAAAATGTCGCACATGCACCGTCACATCGAATCTGGGTGCCCGAACTGAAAAAGTGCGGGTTGATTCATGGGGTGCGTGGAGGCTCAACCCAAAAAAATAGGAAACAATATGTCCGTATCAATGAAAGATATGCTCCGTGCAGGAGTTCATTTTGGTCACCAGTGCAGATATTGGAACCCAAAGATGGAACCATTTATCTTTGGTGCTCGAAATAAAATACACATCATTAATCTAGAGAAAACTGTCCCAGCTATGAATCAGGCTCTTGAGCAAGTTACTGACCTTGCTGAGCGTAACCGCAAGATTCTGTTTGTAGGAACAAAACGAGCTGCCTCTAAAGTTATATCAGCGGAGGCTCAGCGTGCGGGAATGCCGTATGTTAATCATCGCTGGCTTGGTGGTATGTTAACAAATTATAAAACGATTCGCGGATCGATAAAGCGGCTCAAAGACCTTGAGGCACAGGAAGCTGACGGCACCTTTGCGAGACTAACGAAAAAAGAAGCTCTCATGCGGACGCGTGCTAAAGAGAAGTTGATACGCTCAATCGGTGGAATAAAAGACATGGGCGGTTTGCCGGATGCTCTTTTCGTTATCGATGTAGACCATGAGAGGATAGCGGTTACTGAAGCAAGTAACCTCCGTATTCCTGTGATCGGTGTAGTTGACACAAATAGTGACCCTGACGGAGTCAACGTCGTGATTCCAGGGAATGATGATGCTCAAAGAGCAATACAGCTTTACGTCTCTGCCGTTGCAGATGCATGTATTGCCGGGCGTGCCCGAAATGCGTCGAAGGTGAGTGCTAGTGAATTCATTGAGGTCCCTGATACCGCTTTAGAGCCTGAAGCTGAGACTGAAGATGCGGCGATAGCTATAGCAGATCAGCCAGCCGAAGAGGTCCAGGCATCAATTGAGCCTCAGTCGGAGTCAAATACAGGCCTCGAGTCTTCCCTGAAGGGCGATCCCTCAGAGGAAAGTAGTTCGTTGAAAAATGTTGTTGAGGATGATGCAAAAGAAAAGCCAGCGGAAAAAGCTCCGGCAAAAAAAGCTCCGGCAAAAAAAGCTCCTGTAAAAAAGGCGTCAACAAAGAAGGCAGCGCCAAAAAAGCCACCGGCAAAGAAAAAGGCCACAGTTGAAGCTAAGCAAGAAGAGCCTGCTTCTGATGGTGAAGATTAGCGGGACCTCACAGGCTTAATTTTGAGTGTTGTCGGATTTATTTAGGGTTCGCAAAAAGGGGTCGTTTGACCCCTTTTTGTCAGTTTAAGGAACTTATTTTTATTCTGACTTTGTAATGGAACACTGGCTCGAAATATTTAATACATTCTAAGATCAGATGGTTGATCTTTAAACGGAAGGAATGGCGATATGGCAACAATAACGGCAAGCATGGTTAAAGAACTACGAGAGCGCACTGGATTGGGGATGATGGATTGTAAGAAGGCCTTGGTAGAGGCTGATGGTGTGATTGATAAAGCTATTGACGATTTGCGAAAGGCAAGTGGTTTAAAGGCTGCGAAAAAAGCCGGTAGGGTGGCGTCCGAGGGTATTGTTTTGTCAAAGATAGCTCAAGACGGAAATTTTGGTGTTATGGTTGAGGTTAACAGTGAAACAGATTTTGTTGCGCGTGACGAAAGTTTTTTAACTTTTGCTACCGAAGTTTTAGATCAAGCTTTTATGCATGAGGAGGCAAGTGTTGACTCTTTATTGGCGGAAGGATTGGAGGCCGCGCGTGAGGCTTTAGTTCAGAAAATTGGAGAGAATATTAGCGTGCGCCGAATTGAGCGTCTTCAGGTTGATGATGCAGATACGGGGATAATTGAAAATTATGTACACAGCAATAATCGTATTGCAGTGTTACTGGCTCTGAGAGGCGGAGATTCTGCGCTCGGAAAGGATATAGCGATGCACGTGGCTGCTATTAACCCTTTGGTTGTCAGCGCGGAAGAAGTGCCTGAAGAGCTTTTGGCGAAAGAATCTGAGATTTACTCGGCTCAGGCTAGGGAGAGTGGAAAGCCGGAAGAGATTATTGCTAAGATGATAAACGGACGGTTAAAAAAGTACGTGGCCGAGGTTAGCTTATTAGAGCAGCCGTTTGTAAAAAATCCCGATATGACTATCAAAGCGTTGTTAAAAGAAGCTGGTGCTGATGTAGTAAGCTTTGTTCGATATGAGCTAGGAGAGGGGATCGAGAAAGAAGAGGTAGATTTTGCGACTGAAGTTGCTGCACAAGTAGAAAACTCTTAAGGAGGGAAAACTTGGAAAACTGATTACTGTTAGGAAGCATAATTTCTTTTTGGAGAACTTTAGCCGCTGAAACTCGGAGCGTAAAATTTATGCCGAAGCAGGAACGAAAATACAATCGAATACTTCTCAAACTTAGTGGTGAGGCCCTAATGGGCGACGCCGATTTTGGTATCGACCCTAAAATATTGGATCGCATTGCGGTAGAGGTTGGTCAGTTAGTAGGACTTGGCGTGCAGATTGGAATGGTTATTGGCGGAGGTAATTTGTTTCGCGGTGCGGCTCTCAGTGCCGCTGGTATGGAAAGAGTTACTGGTGATCATATGGGTATGCTTGCCACTGTAATGAATGCTCTTGCGATGAGAGATGCGCTTGAAAGAGCCAGTATTCCAACGAGAGTAATGTCATCTATACCGATGAGCGGTGTTGTAGAGCATTATGACAGAAGGACCGCTATTAGGCATTTGAAGGCCTCGGATGTTGTTATTTTTTCTGCGGGAACGGGTAATCCTTTTTTTACCACAGATACGGCGGCGTGTTTACGTGGCATTGAAATTGATGCGGATCTAATATTGAAAGCGACAAAGGTCGATGGTGTTTATTCATCGGATCCTGAAAAAAATAAAGATGCGAAGAAATTTGATAGGTTGACTTATGACGATGTAATTGAGAAGAAGCTGGGTGTTATGGATTTGACAGCCATTTGTTTGAGTCGAGATCATGGTGTGCCAATTAAAGTTTTCAATATGAAGAGGTCGGGTGCTCTTTTGGACAATGTTTTAGGTTTGGCAGATGGCACATTGATCGTTTGATATCGGAAAGCTAATACTTTGCATGTTCAGATGGTGCAAGAAAAATCTATTTTTATGTTTTAGGAGGTCGTGTGGTTGAGGATATTATTCAAGATGCAAAGGACCGAATGCAAAAAAGTGTTGCGTCGCTAGAGGAAGCATTTAAGAGAATAAGGACGGGTCGTGCACATCCAAGTATTTTAGATGCAGTCACGGTTTCATACTATGGAAGTGAGACGCAAATCTCTCAGGTAGCGAATATAGTCGTAGAGGAGGGAAGAACTCTTCTTATTTCTCCATGGGAAAAAAGTATGATTTCAGATATTGAAAAAGCAATATTGAAGTCTGATTTGGGGCTTAATCCTGCTAATAATGGAGATACTTTGAGAGTACCCATGCCGGCATTGACGGAAGAAACCCGACGCGAGTACACCAAGCAGGCTAAAAACGAAGCCGAGAACGCAAGGATCGCATTGAGAAATATAAGAAGAGATGCGAACAGTCATTTGAAAGATTTGGAAAAAGATAAAGAAATAAGCGAGGACGATCAGCGGCGCTCGGAGGAGCAGATTCAAAAACTTACCGATACTTATGTTGGGAACATTGAAGCAATATACCAAGTCAAAGAGACTGACTTGCTGTCCATATAGCAATAAAATTTCTGACTATTACAAAAAGCCGGACAACATTCGATGAAATGTCAATCCCCTTCTATTTTGCCTGAACACGTCGCAATTATTATGGATGGCAATAATCGTTGGGCAAAATTGCATGGTTATACTTCCAAAGAGGGACATCGCCGTGGAGCTGAAGCTGCGAGGGATATTGTTGACTATTGCTTAGAAAGCGGAATTTCTATCTTAACTTTATTTGCTTTTAGTAGCGAGAACTGGTTACGGCCTAAAAAAGAGGTGCGATCTTTAATGGCCCTTTTTGTTGGGGTTCTTCGTAGAGATGAAATTCAGGTATTTCACAAAAAAAACGTTAGAATTCGTTTTGTTGGATCTAGGGAAGCTTTTTCTACTCGCTTACAGGTGATGATGAAAAAAGTAGAGAGCCTTACGGCGCGTAACACTGGAATGACTGTAATTGTAGCGGCAGACTACGGCGGTCGATGGGACCTAGTTCAAGCGGCAAAGAAGCTTTTGGAGGAAGCCTCCAGAAATAATGTAAAGCCCTCTGAAATAACCCTATCCCTATTTAATCGATACACCGCACTAGCCGAATTCCCCGATCCTGATTTTTGTATTCGCACAGGTGGCGAAAAACGACTTAGTAATTTTTTGCTTTGGCAGTTTGCTTATACGGAGCTTTACTTCAGCGATTGTTTTTGGCCAGATTTTAATGTCGGTGAGTTTAAAAAGTCTCTTGCTGATTTTAGCTCGAGGCAGCGGCGTTATGGAGGTAATTCCGCTGACGCATCGAATCGTAGTGCATCCTGTCTAAATGAATTTCCGGATAAGCCTTATGCTTAAGCAAAGGCTCATCACTGGAATCATATTGTTGGTAGGTTTCGTTTTCGCAACTGTAATGCTATCTATCCTGAAATACGCTTTATTTATCACAATTATTGTCACTATAGGTGCGTGGGAATGGTCGCGGTTTGCGGTCTCTAAGAGCATCAATCGGTTTGCTTACGTGGCAACTTTTTTGATTGTTCTGATCGGGCTAGGTGTCAGATTTGGTTTATCCATGAAGGCGCCTCAGATGGATGTTAACTTATTATGGGCGGTTGTGACTGCGGCGGCTATAGCTTGGTTAGCTATGTTTCTTTTTGTTCAGGGCTACCCAAGGAATGAAGACAAATGGAATACAAAAACTCGAATTGGGCTGATGGGGTTTTTGACGTTAGGCTCGACCTGGTCTGGGATAATTTTTCTTAAAACAATTGTGGAAACCGGGGAGCTTGTTCTCATGCTCATGATTTCTGTCGCCGCGGTTGATGTGGGCGGATTTTTTATTGGCAGCTGGTTTGGGAAGCGCGCGCTAGCTCCGCAATTAAGTCCCAAAAAAACCTGGGAGGGAGTTTGGGGAGGTCTAGCTTTAAACATGTTGGTTGCAGTCTGCTGCGGTACTTATGCAAATTTGTACATAACATCGCTTGAAAGATGGCACATTCTTGTTATTGCACTGATGTCAGTCCTTGTCACTGTTTTTAGTGTAACGGGAGATCTTTTAGAAAGCATGCTGAAACGAAATTGCGGTCTGAAAGATAGTGGGAATATTTTGCCGGGTCATGGGGGTGTTTTGGATAGAATAGATGGATTGATCGCTGCAACGCCTATATTTGTTATTGTGGTATTGGTTGTCATAAGCACCACTGGGGTGGGTTGATTTCGATGGAAGAAGTAAGTAAGCAATTCATGACTGTTCTTGGCTCAACTGGCTCAATCGGAGTAAGCACTCTGGCGGTAGTGCGTGAGAATACGAATGTGCAGATATATGCGCTGACCGCTCATAAGAATTTCGATATGTTGTTGGCACAATGCTTGGAGTTTTCCCCCGAGTATGCTGTTCTTGTTGACCCAGTGGCTGCTGACGAGTTTGCGAAACAATTAAAAAAGCTAGGAAGCGAAACCGAATGCTTGCAGGGCACGGATGCATTAGAAAAAGTATCCTCTGATACCAAAGTCACGACTGTGATGTCGGCAATCCTTGGTGCTGCAGCATTAAATCCAACGTTAGCAGCTGCGAGAAGTGGAAAAAAAATCCTCTTGGCGAATAAAGAGTCTATCGTGATGTCAGGCGAGCTTCTGTTGAGGGAGGCGGATTTGGGTGGTTCGGTGATTATTCCTATCGATAGCGAGCATAATGCTATTTTTCAGTGTCTGCCGCCGCAAAGTGAAGGTTCAGGAGATAGACAGACTTGCCAAGTAAAAAAAATTGTCTTGACTGCTTCGGGAGGTCCTTTTCTTAATGCGTCTGCTTCTCAGCTTGCATCGGTAAGTCCTGAACAAGCATGTAACCATCCGAGATGGAATATGGGCAAAAAAATATCAGTAGATTCAGCAACTTTGATGAATAAAGGGCTTGAGTTTATTGAAGCGAGCTATCTTTTTGACTTAAATGCAAACGACATCGAAGTGATAATTCATCCAGAAAGCATTATTCATTCTATGGTGCATTTTTGTGATGGTTCGGTATTAGCACAGATGGGAACTCCGGATATGCGGATTCCAATCGCATACGGCATTGCTTGGCCGAAGCGATTTAGTTCAGGTGCAGATAGTCTCGACTTGGTTGCAGAAGAGACGCTGTCGTTTTCTGCTCCCGACTTAGATAAATTTCCTTGCTTAACGTTAGGAATAGAAGCTGCAATGAAAAAGGGAACAATGCCTGCGATTTTAAATGCAGCGAATGAGGTTTCAGTGGAGGCTTTCCTATCGGGCCGAATCAGTTTTACCAAGATTTTCGATATTAATTTGGCGGTCATAAACCAAATGCCATGTCAGCCGGTACCTGACTTGGATGCGATTTTTGACGCTGATCACGAGGCTAGACAGATCGCGAGTACGTTGATCTAATTAACGAATAAAAAATTGGACTGGGATTGTTCTAGGGTAAAAATATGATTGACATCATAATTGAAGTTCTAATTAGCGTAATAGCACTCGTGGTGACTTTGGGAATTCTGGTCACCATACATGAGTTCGGTCATTTTTGGGTCGCGCGACAATGCGGAGTCAAAGTGCTCACGTTTTCTATTGGTTTTGGAAAGCCGTTTAAGAAATGGACTGGAAACGACGGCGTTGATTATGTCCTAGCACCTATTCCACTCGGAGGATTTGTTCGAATGCTGGGTGAGAATGATTTCTTGGAAAACGAAATGAGAGACATACACGAATGTGATAAACGTCGATCCTTTGAGTCAAAATCAGCCTTGCAACGAATTGCGATAACAGCCGCCGGACCGATTGCCAATTTTTTGCTCGCCGTCATTGTATTTTGGTTGGTGAACATTATTTATGGTTCGTCAGGGATATCTCCTATAGTAAGTTCAGTAATCCCTGAGTCTGCGGCTGCGGTCGCAGGGATTGAAAAAGGAGATGAGATACTATCAGTGGATGGTGCATCAACTCGAATATGGAAAGATGTTTCACAACGACTTATTGCCAGAATGGGAGAGACGGGGTCGATTAGGTTTGAAATCTCGAAGAAAGAAAGCGGGAGCGTTATTAATATTGTTGTGCCAATAGAACAATGGATGAATGAAAGCACAGCTCCTGACCCACTCAGAGAATTAGGCATTATTGAGATCGAGATTCCTGCGATTGTTGGCGAGGTGTTTGAGGGTGGCGCTGCTGATGAGGCAGGGTTGCTCGAGCAAGATAAAATTATACGGGTGAATGATTTGGAAATTCGCGGCTGGGCTCATTGGGTAGAAGTAATTAGAGCTAGTTCGGAACTTGAGACTCTTGTTGTTGTCGAAAGGGAAGGTCGGCTTCAAACTATAGTAATTATCCCAGAAAGGAAGTTGTTGGGTGATGGCGTCTATATTGGAGTTATTGGTGCTGCCTCAGCTATAACTAACTTCGATCAAATAGTTTCTGAAGAAATGCGACGGGAGGTTTCGTATAGTCTTGTCGAGGGGGTCGTGCCAGCAATAACGGATACATGGGACAAAGCAGTTTTTATACTGGGTTCTGTTCAAAAAATGGTTGTTGGATTAATTTCTATTAAGAATGTTAACGGCCCGATTACGATTGCCCAGGTGGCTGGAAACACTGCAAGCTATGGCCTTGATGTATACTTGCAGTTTCTCGGTTTGCTCAGTGTTTCACTTGGGGTAATGAATCTACTGCCGATACCAGTTCTCGACGGAGGACGGTTGCTTTTTATTTTTCTTGAGGTGATTACTGGTAGTCCATTACCTGAGCGCATTCAGGCGTATGGGATGCAAATAGGGGTGATGCTGATTTCTGGAATAATGCTGTTGGCTGTGTTCAATGACGTTAATAGATTGCTGTAGGTGTTTTTCGTTAAACTAACAAGCAGTCATCGGGGTTGAGTAAATTCAGTAATGTCGATGACGCGTTATAGAGAAACTGCGCAGTAAATACATTGAGAACTTTATAAGAATGAAAAAGCTGATATTTTTTTTTATGGCGATCAATGGTTTTGCTCGACCGTTACTCGCTCAGAACTTTACCATCACTGATATTATTGTAGACGGTTACCAGCGTATATCACCAGGGATAATCTATAACATTCTTCCCGTTGGTATAGGTGACGAGATGACTCCGGGACTCTCTGCACAGATCATTCGTGAGCTCTCCAATTCGGAATACTTCGATGAAATCGAAATCTCTCGAGAGGGGGATATTCTCATTGTTACGGTTTTGGAGAGGCCCTCTGTTGCTGAAATTACGATCGAAGGCAATAGTGTGCTTAAAACTGAAGATATTATCGAGAACATGGCTGGTGCTGATATTGCAGAAGGGCAGATATTTACTAGGGCGGCCCTTGAGCTGATTCGACAGGGCATTCAAGATGTTTATTCATCTCGCGGCAGATACGGTGCTGCAGTCGAAATTAATGTTGAGGAGTTGCCTAGAAACCGGGTGAGTATTGAGCTCACTATAAATGAAGGTGAAGAGTCTAGAATTAAGAATATAAATATCGTCGGCAATACGCAATATCCTGAAGATGAGTTGCTGCAGTTATTCGAGTTAGGAACTAAGCCATGGTATCTTTTTCTCAGTAAACGCGATCGTTATTCGAGGGAGCAATTCAGCGGAGACTTAGAAAGACTTGAATCTTTCTATCTTGATAATGGGTTCGTGGAATTTGAGATAGAATCTACGCCGATATCAATTACCCCAAATCGAGAAGAGGTATTTATTACCATTAATGTAAATGAGGGAGCGCTTTTTGAGGTGGCCGAAGTCGATTTGGCAGGAGATCTCGTTGATGCTGAAGCATTACTCAGAGCGGCTCTTTTTATCCGAACAGGTCAAATTTTTTCACAAGGATTAGTGACTGCGACTGAAGAAGTGATGGTACAGTTCCTTGGAAATTTAGGCTATGCATTTGCAGAAGTGACTGGGGTGCCAGAAGTAAACGATAATGGTGAGACGGTTGACATCACATTTTTTGTTCAGCCGGGTAATCGAACTTACGTTAATCGAATTAATTTCAGTGGAAATGTAAGTACGGCCGACGACGTTTTGCGTCGCGAGATGAGGCAGCTCGAAAGCGCGCCTGCATCAAGTCTGCAAATTGAACAGTCAAAAGTGCGTTTGGAGCGTCTTGGGTATTTCGAGACTGTTGAGGTTGAGACTTCCGAAGTTCCGGGGATTGAAGATCAGATTGACATTAATTATGACGTTGTTGAGCAAAATTTTGGCGCGGTAAGTTTTCAGGTTGGTACTGGCGGAGGAGGAAACTTTTTTATCAGCACAAGCTTGCAGGCGCAAAATTTTCTAGGTACCGGGCGAACGTTAGGAGTCGGAATAAATAAAAGTCGCTTTCAAGAGAGCTTAAATTTTCAATACGTGGATCCTTATTTTACTCCGGACGGCGTTAGCCGAGGCATGAATCTATTTGCGCAAAAGATCGAATCGCCTTTTAACGTGTCTAGTTTTAATACTAGTTCCTATGGCGGGTCTGTTAGTTTCAGCTATCCCATTAGTGAAGTGGAAGTTCTCGGGTTCGATCTGGGATTTACTCATACAGAATTAAGCGCGGGTTTAGGGTCGGTGCAGGAGATTATTGCAAGCCCAGTTTTGTTCGAAGGGATTGACAAGTACGTTATCACACCAGCAAATGGAAATGCATTTAATGGCCCTGTGGTTGATTCAGTTCTCGGGAATATCGAAAACCTTCGGGATGATCAGCTAGGGCGAAATTCTGAACTAGGTTTTGTTGATAAGTATGGTGATACCTTTGATAACTTTACAATAACTGGCAATTGGTTTAGGAACACCTTGAATCGGGGTCAACTGCCAACGGCTGGCTTTCTAAATAGTTTGGGGGTTGAGTTAACGCTGCCGGGCAGTGACTTAGAGTATGCGAGAATTAATTATAATGGCCAATTTTACTGGCCGATCACTCAGAACCAGGAATGGGTGTTTTCACTCAGAACTACTTTAGGTTTTGGTTTGGGGTATGGAAATACCGAGCAACTACCTTTCTTCAACAATTTTTTTGCTGGAGGATTGATTGCGTCTGGTGTAGTGCGTGGGTTCGAGGAGAATAGTCTCGGTCCTCAGAGCACTGCGGGCGCGAGGTATTTAACTCAAAGCAATATAAGTCTTCTGAAGGATGATCAAGGTAATATAGCCCGAAATGAAGATGGATCGGCTGTTGGGTTCAGTAACGAGTATGGTTACCAAACAACAAACGTAATTGATGAAAATGGCAATGTTGTTTTAGATAAAAATGGTTTGCCGGAAGTTAAGTTAGCTGTAGAAAATTTCTATTTAGACAAGGATTACGACAGTTTTGGTGGTAACATACTTACGACCGCAACCTTTGAACTTCTGTTTCCTCTTCCGTTTGTTGATGATACAGGTCGAGTTCGGTCGGCATTTTTCGTGGATGTGGGTAACGTTTTCTCGTCGACGTGTACAGAAAGGCAAAAGCGTTTGAGCAATTGTACAAATTTCGATGCAGGAGAGCTCCGTTATTCAGCTGGGTTGAGCGTCACATATTTATCACCATTTGGACCGTTGACATTATATTTAGCCCAGCCTTTTGGGAAAGATGGAGATGATACGAAAACCTTTGATTTTTCTGTTGGGCAAGGATTTTAATAAGTTGCTTTTTGCAGGTGATTCTCGGATTTATAACGACAGGATTTAATATTTCTAAGTTTATGTAGGACAATGTTTTGGATTTCACGAGGAAAGGTTTCGTGATTTGAAGATTAAGGTGGTTATGTTAGCAATGGATGGAGGCTCAGAAGTGAATATGAAATTAAAATTTAGTTTAGCGAGCAGATTTTTAACTGTTTTGAGTGTGCTTATTTTTTCTCAGGGATTAATGGCCCAAGACGCGAAGATTGGAATCCTTAACCCGCTTCAAGCGTTATTTAACTCAGACTCGGCGAGGATTGTTCAAGAGGAATTGGAGCAAGAGTTTGCTGCAGATGAAGCCAGAGCGCAAGAGTTATCAACGCAGCTCAATGAATTGCGAGAGAAATTTCAGCAAGATGAAGCTGTGATGACGGAAGACGAGGTGCGTCGAATGAACTCTGATGCACAAGATCTTCAGGTTCAATTGCAATTGATTCAAGAGCGTGTTCAAACGGCTTTACAAGAGCGAAATCAGGAATTCCTACAAAGCATGCAGGAAGATTTGGCAACTGCTGTCAGTGATGTGGTTGCCGAGGGTGGCTATGACCTCGTATTAAACGCCGATAGTGCTCCATATTTTGCGCCGGTCTTAGACATAAGTGCAAAGGTCACGGCAAAGCTTAACGAAAACGTGAGTGGCGGTAATTAAATTGCGATTTGGTAGTGGTCAGTAATGACTGGTCGGAAAAAAGAATGTTATAGCCTCGCCTCGATTGCCAACGCAATTGGAGGCACTCTAGTTGGAGAGCCTGAAATTTTGATCTCTGGACTTTGCTCTCTACAGAAAGCAAGTCCAGATAAGCTCAGTTTTCTCTCTAACAGGGCTTATAAGCATTATTTGAAAACTACTTCGGCTGGTGCTGTGATAGTTAGCAACGACGATCAGCTACTTTTTTCTGGGAATAAGCTCATATCGGAAGACCCATATCTTGCATATGCCTTAGCTTCGAAACTTTTTGTTGACTCTCCTAAATTTCTAAGCGGCATACACTCCAGCGCAAATCTCCATTCTTCCGTAAGTCTTCCTAAAGACGTTTTTATTGGTCCGAATGTTGTCATTGAAGAGGACGTCGTTATTGGACATCGGTGTCAAATTGGCTCGGGAACCACGATCGGCGCCCGAACTGTGATAGGTGACGAGTGTTCGACTTCTGCTAATGTCGTTATTGATAAAGACGTCACGTTAGGTGATCGTGTAAAAATACATTCTGGCGCTGTGATCGGCGCTGATGGTTTCGGGTATGCCTTTGATGGCGAGAAGTCGATTAAAATATTCCAATTGGGGAGCGTGCGAATCGGAGATGACGTTGAAATAGGGGCTCAAACCACCATAGATCGAGGGGCCCTTGACGACACTGTCATTTGCGATGGGGTCAAAATAGATAATCAAGTACAGATTGGACATAATTGTCACATCGGAAAGCATACGATTATCTGTGGTTGTGTTGGATTAGCGGGAAGTGTCACTCTGGGTGCCTACTGTGTAATGGGAGGAGGGTCGGGTGCTGTGGGGCATATCACTCTTGCAGACCGTGTACAAGTCAGCGCAATGTCTTTGGTAAGTCAATCTATATCAGAGGCAGGAAGATATTCAGCTGGAACAGTTCAAATGAAGACCCGTGATTGGAAAAGAGCTACGATGCGTTTTAAGGAACTCGATAGTTTAGCGAAAAGATTGAAGAGACTTGAACGTGATTGACCTTATATGCGTTGATTGATTTAACTAGTTTACAGGTAAGAATTTTATGGAAATGGACATCCAAAGCGTTAAAGAATATTTACCACAGAGGTACCCATTCTTATTTGTTGATCGGGTGGTCGAGCTGGTGCCCGATAATTACATTGTGGCGTATAAAAATGTGTCCGTTAATGAGCCCTTTTTTAATGGACATTTCCCTGAATACCCGATAATGCCAGGAGTTTTAATTATCGAGGCAGCGGCTCAAGCTGCTGGGATTCTAGGGTTTAAGAGTCAAGAAAAAAAGCCTAAAGATGGTTATGTATATTATTTCGTTGGAGTTGATAAGCTCAGACTCCGAAGGCCTGTTATACCGGGGGATAAACTTTTATTACGAGCTGAATTCGCAGGACCAGGTCGTCGAGGAATCTACAGATTCAATTGTGAAGTGAATGTCGAAGGCGAATCGGTGGCGTCGATGCAGATCATGTGTGCGGAGAGAAAACTCGATGTCAATTGATTCTAGTTCTCGAATCGATCCGTCAGCGAATGTAGCGGCGTCTAGTCGAATTGGACCTTGGTGTATCGTTGGGCCAGGTGTGACAATTGGTGAAAATTGCAAACTGGAGTCGCACGTAGTCGTGCGCTCCAACACGATAATCGGTGATAACAATCATATATTTCAATTCTGCTCGGTGGGAGAAGATCCTTCAGACAAAAAGTTCAAGAATGAGGAAGTATGGTTAAAAATAGGGGATAACAACACCTTCAGGGAGGGTGTTACGTTGCATAGGGGGACAGCAGTCGGCGGGGGGGTCACTCAAATCGGTAGTGACAACCTTTTTATGCCATATGTGCATATTGCTCATGACTGTCAGGTAGGTAGCCACACTGTGTTCGCGAATAATGCAAGCTTGTCAGGTCATGTGAAGGTTGATGATTGGGCGATCTTGGGTGGGTACGCTGGAGTCAATCAGTTCGTCAAAATTGGTGCACACTCTATGATTGGGGGTGTCACCCATGTTGCTCATGACATTCCGGCTTACGTCATCGTCAGTGGGCAGCCTGCGGCTGTAAGGGCCATTAATTCTATTGGGTTAGAAAGGCGTGGATTCAAAAAAGACATAATTTCAGTTTTACGAAAAGCTTATAAGTTAATTTATCTTCGTGGTCTTTCGTTGACGGAGGCGCTGGCTCAACTTGAGCTTTTAAAGAAAGATTGTGAGGCGGTTGAACTTCTAATCGAGTCGTTAAAATCATCGAAAAAAGGGATCCACCGTTAACGGAGTTTGAAGAAATAGTTTGTTTTAGCGAGAGCTCATTATGCAGAGGTCGCCTCATTTTGGAATCGTAGCCGGTGAAAGGTCCGGAGATATTCTTGGTGCAGGTCTCATAAGAGAGCTAAGAAAGATTTATCCTCAGGCAACCTTTGTTGGAGTGGCGGGACCAGAGATGTTGTCTCTAGGTTGTGAGTCGCTCGTTGACATGGATCGTTTGGCTGTCATGGGTTTTGTAGATCCATTGCTTCGACTTAAAGAGCTTTTGCGTATAAAAAAAAGATTACGAAAACGGTTAATCGCGGACAAGGTAAGTGCATTTATTGGGATCGATTCTCCAGACTTTAATTTAAGATTGGCCAAGGAATTAAAGTCCTCTGGTTGCAGAACCGTGCACTATGTAAGTCCGAGTGTATGGGCTTACAGGAAAAACCGCATATATAAAATAAAAGCAACCGTGGATCTTATGCTGACGTTGTTCCCTTTTGAAAATGAGGTTTATGAAAAGCATAAAATTCCTGTTTGTTGTGTAGGTCACCCCTTGGCAGATAAAATCGGGTTTGAGGACCGCAAGTACGAGAGCCGCTCTAAGTTTGGAATCGCAGAAAGTGACTCAGTTACGACATTTCTTCCAGGAAGTCGTAAAGGAGAAATAGAAAGGCTTGCCCCTATTTTTCTATCTGTTATTTTTAGAATTTTGAAAAAAAAACCTACCAAGCGCTTTATAATTCCTTTTAGCGGCAATGAATCTATGGGTTTGATAGAGAAATACCTGCGTAGATGTGATAGCTCAGTAAGGAATTCAGTTGTTCTCGTTGATGATTCTTTAGAGGCGATGAGTGCCGCAGACTTGGTTGTTCTCTCTTCTGGTACCGCAACGCTTGAGGCGTTGCTTTTAAGAAGGCCCATGGTCGTATGCTATCGTCTCGCAACTTTTAGTTTTTTCATAGCTTCACGCCTGATAAAAATTCCATTCGTATCGCTCCCAAATTTGCTCGCAGGTCGAAAAATAGTCCCTGAGTATATCCAAGGGGAATTGAATGAAGATGTTCTTTTGTTTGAGATAGAGAAGTTCTACTCGGCATCAGAAATAGACTCTGAGTTATTAGGGGTTTACGAAGATATTCATTTGTCCTTGCGTCTCGGTGGGTCTAAAAAAGCAGCCAACGCTGTGGCTTCTCTTATTACTGTTGGCTGATGGCATGACTTCAAGTATAGAATTAGCTGATATCTATAGGAATTACAAGTTCATAGCGGGTACCGATGAGGTTGGTCGTGGAGCATTAGCTGGAGATGTTATTGCCGCTGCTGTGATTCTTGACGATGAGGAGTTAATTTTAGGTTTGTCAGATTCAAAAAAACTTTCCCCAAATAAACGTGATTTTTTGTACGACATTATTCTCGAAAAAGCCTTAAATGTGTCTATTGGGCGCGCCTCTGTCTCAGAAATAGATAAACTTAATATCTTGCAAGCAAGTCTGCTCGCAATGGAAAGGGCGGTTAATAGCCTTAACATCGTACCAGGGTATGTTTTAGCGGACGGAATTCATTTGCCAGATTGGAATCATAAAAGTCATGCGATAATTAAAGGAGATCAAAAAGTTGCTTGTATTTCAGCGGCATCCATCGTTGCTAAGGTGTTCAGAGATCGAGAGATAGCAAAGATTAATTCGTTGTATCCGCAGTTTGATTTTTGCGCAAATAAGGGATACCCCACCCAAAAACATTTAAAAGCGTTGGCTCATTATGGGCCTTGTCCAATTCACAGGATTTCATTTTCCCCGGTATCGAAGAGTCTCAAGATATGACTTGGTATTTTGGTCAACTTTTGAAAAGGATTGATGTATATTTTGATGCTACTGAGTGGAGATCTTCTAACGCTCAGATGGTAAGAATAAACAAAAACGTTATCTGGTATTCATGTTGAAGGAAAAAATAGGAAAAGAGGGTTTCTTGCCACGCGAAGGGAGCCCTTTCCCTCACCTGCGAGTCCATACCGAATTTTCTATTACAGATAGTACGGTCGCGATTGAGCCATTGATGCGCCAGTTGTTGGCCCAAAAAATGCCATCAGTTGCAATAACTGATATTGCGAATCTGTTTGGGTTCATAAAGTTTTATAAAGCTGCCCTTGCTAACGGGATCAAACCATTATGTGGAGCTGAACTCCTTGTCGCGGATAAGAAAAATGGCGTCACAACAAAGCTTGTTTTATTGGTTAAAAATAAGACGGGTTATCAGAGTTTAACGAGACTTCTCTCAGAGTTCTATGTTAGCGACCGCGGGGCTGCGTCCGTTCCAATTGATCAAAATAAATTAAATGGTCACACCGATGGGTTGATTGCTTTGTCAGGAGCCCAGCAAAGCGATATAGGGGCCGCTTTGTTGGGTGGAGAAAAAAAGGCTGCTGAAGATGCCCTAGCCCGGTGGATGGATCTTTTCCCTCAAAGCTTCTACCTTGAGGTTCAGAGAGTGGGACGACCGAGAGAGGCAGAATACATAAGTCGTGTGATTGAATTAGCGGCAAAAGGAAGCTGTCCGATTGTTGCTACCAACGACGTTCGGTTTTTGAATCATATTGATTTTGAAGCGCATGAAGTACGTGTGTGTATAAATGAAAAGCGTACTTTAGATGACCCTCGCCGCAAACGAGAAAATACAGATCAGCAGTATTTGAAAACCGCCGATGAAATGTTTGAGCTCTTCGCAGACTTGCCAGAAGCCCTAATTAATGCGAGCGAGATAGCTAAACGCTGCAATCTTCTGTTGGATATTGGAACCCCGAAACTCCCAAACTATCCCGTACCGGACGGGAAAACGTTAGAGGATCATTTTGTTGAGGTTAGTAAATTAGGCTTAGAGGAGCGGTTGCTGTGTTTATATGGCGATAGTGAGCCCGAGAGCAATGAGATGAAGCTCTATTGGGATCGGTTGGACTTTGAGCTGGGTGTCATAAAAGATATGGGATTTACCGGCTACTTTTTGATAGTGATGGAGTTTATTCAATGGTCCAGAGATAACGGAATTCCGGTGGGGCCAGGTCGCGGTTCTGGTGCAGGGTCAATGGTAGCATATGCGCTTAAGATCACTGATCTTGATCCTTTGAAATACGATCTTTTATTCGAACGCTTCTTAAACCCTGAGCGTATTTCAATGCCAGATTTCGATGTCGATTTCTGTATAGAGGGACGCGACAGGGTGATTCAGCATGTTTCGGATTTATACGGCAAAGAGTCTGTAGCTCAAATTATCACGTTTGGCACGATGGCCGCCAAGGCGGTTGTAAGAGATGTCGCACGAGTTCAAGGACACCCGTATGCGTTAGCCGATAAGTTGTCGAAACTGATTCCCTTTGTGCCAGGGATGACTTTGCAAAAGGCTTTGGATTCAACTCCTGAACTACGACAGTTCATAGAAGAGGACCTTGATGCGCAAGAGATTATGGAAATGGCTTTTGCACTGGAGGGCTTGACTCGAAACGTTGGGAAACATGCAGGCGGAGTGGTTATTGCCCAGACCAAGCTCACAGATTTCTCTCCCTTATATTGTGACCCAAATAGTGAAAGTGTAGTTACGCAGTTTGACAAAGACGATGCTGAGACAGTTGGGCTTGTAAAATTTGATTTTCTTGGATTGCGTACTCTTACGATAATCGACAATACGCTTAAAATGATAAATTCGTCAAAAGGGGAGCCGAGAGTAATTTTAGAAAATTTACCTTTAGACGACGCACGTGTTTATGAATTATTGCAAAGGGGCGAAACCACAGCCGTTTTTCAGCTCGAATCTCGAGGCATGAAGGATCTTATAAAGCGTCAAATGCCAAATTGTTTCGCAGATGTTATTGCGTTAGTTGCTCTTTTTCGTCCTGGGCCATTGGAATCCGGCATGGTTGACGATTTTATCGATCGGAAGCACGGAAGGACTCAAGTTGTTTTTCCTCACCCTGAGCTGGAGCCCGTATTGGCCGACACCTATGGAGTTATTCTATATCAGGAGCAAGTAATGAAAATTGCTCAGGTGCTGGGCAATTATACTTTAGGTGCTGCAGATATACTGAGAAAAGCAATGGGTAAAAAAGACCCGGAGGAAATGGCCAGGCAGCGAAGCCTTTTCACCGAAGGAGCGGTGAAAAGAGGGGTTGACAAGAAACTAGCAGAATCGATCTTCGATCTAATGGAGCATTTCGCGGGCTATGGTTTTAATAAATCGCACTCTGCAGCTTACGCTTTGGTTTCGTATCAAACCGCATGGCTTAAGACTCACTATCCCGCATATTTTATGGCTGCAGTATTGTCCGCCGAAATGCAGAATACAGATAAGATTGTCACGTTGATCGACGAATGCAATGCTCTAGGTATAGCTATAATCCCTCCTGACGTGAATTTGGGCGAGTTTCTCTTCACCGTAAATGAAGAGGGTGAGATTGTTTATGGGCTCGGTGCAATTCGAGGCCTTGGTGAAGGACCTGTTAATGCGATTCTTGACTCCCGCAGTCAAGGGCCTTATGCAAGTATGCTCGATATTTGTCTTCGAGTTGATTCCCAGCAGCTTAATAGACGAACATTAGAAGCTTTGGTCAATGCTGGGGCTCTGGATAATTTAGTCGAGGGTAGTGTCGACTATTCTCGAGCAGCACTTGCAGATTTGTTGCCAAAAGCGATGCAGGCGGCCGCGCAAGAAAATCGAAATCTTGCGTCAGGTGTAAGAGATTTATTTGGGGAAATCGTCCCAGAGGGCACGTCAAACTGTGAGCAGGCGACTGATCATCTCGACATAAAAGAATGGGATGAGCAAGCGCGGCTGAGAGCGGAGAAAGACGCTCTCGGGCTCTATCTTTCGGGGCACCCTATTGATGCCTTTTTACCTGAGTTAAGGGTTATAACGGCGGGGAGATTAAAAGACTTACGCCCAGATCGTGGAACTAAATTTATTGGCGGTCTTCTAACAAGTTTGAGGACAGGTAGGAGTAAGTCTGGCGAAACGATTACCTTTCTAACAATTGATGACCGAAGTGCTCGTGTTGAGATTTCACTTTTTTCAAAAGAGCATGAACTATTTCGCGATCAATTGCGTGTTGATGAAATCTTCATCATAGAGTGTAGTATTTCAATTGATGAGCGTAGCGGAGGGGTTAAGGGTCGGGCCAAGGCTGTAATGACGCTTTCTGAGGCACGCTGTAGCCGTGCAAATCGTATTTTATTGCATTTAGATGAGTCTGAGTTGAAGCCAAATTTCTGCGACGACCTCGCCGAAACCTTGGAGCCTTACCGGCTACAGCGAGCTTTTGGAACGTTTCAAACCGACTCAAAGCAAAGATCTGGCAATGCAGAGGAAGGTTGCCGTGTTGCTGTGAATTATCTGCGTGAAGCCTCTAAGGGATGTATAATGTTAGGGCATGAGTGGTCCGTATTGCCATCAGATGATCTTATTCAAAATTTGAGGAGGAATTATGGGCATGAGAATGTGTTAGTAGAATATTAAAAATGAGCTTAGTCAATAATAAGAATAACTGGAATTTTTATGGACCCTAATTTTTTAGAATTCGAACAACCGATAGCGGAATTAGAGGCGAAAATTAGTGAGTTACGCCTTGTCGGTGCGGATAATAATATAAATATTGCAGATGAGATAAAAAATCTTCGAGAGAAAAGTATAAAGCTGACCGAGAAAATTTATAGCAATTTAAGTTCATGGCAAATCTCTCAGGTGGCTAGGCATCCTCTTAGGCCTTATACGTTGGATTATATTGATCATATTTTTACAGATTTTGATGAACTGCATGGTGATCGCTTGTTTGCTGATGATCAGGCGTTAATAGGTGGAATAGCACGAATCGATGATCGTCCGGTTATGGTTATTGGTCACCAAAAGGGCCGAGGAACTAAAGAAAAAGTGCGTCATAATTTTGGTATGCCACGCCCTGAAGGATATCGGAAAGCTCGTAGGCTTATCGAATTGGCTGAACATTACAAATTGCCGGTTTTAAGCTTTATTGATACTCCGGGTGCGTATCCAGGGATTGATGCTGAAGAGAGGGGTATCAACGAGGCGATAGCGAGAAATATGGCAATGATGTCAAAGATTGGAACTCCACTCATTGCTACCGTGACTGGTGAAGCTAATTCCGGCGGCGCTATTGCGATTGGCGTTGCTGATCAGGTCAATATGATGCAGTACTCAACCTATACGGTTATTACGCCCGAAGGCTGTGCGACAATTCTTTGGAAGTCTTCGGAATATGCGAATGCGGCCGCAGAAGCTATGGGAGTGACTTCAGAGCGCTTGAAAGAGCTTGGACTGGTTGATTTAACCATAGTAGAACCACTAGGTGGTGCTCACAGAGACGTGTCAGCCGCGGCGGCGGAAATTAAATCAGTGCTAGTTGAACAAATTGATAGATTATGTTCAGAAGACATCAATACACTTCTTCAGCGTCGCTATAAGCGTTTGATGAATTATGGTACCGATATTTAAAGGCCTTAGTCTGAGCCATGGGCGACAAATTAAGTGGTTAAGGTGAGAACTCTTATGGGTCGGCTCTTATGACTACCGCTCAAGACATTTTTAGTCCAAAAATCCTTGTCTCAGCTCTTGAAAACAATGTTCCCGGCGATATTGTGGTTGCTTTCAGTGGTGGAATCGATTCAACGGTTCTACTTCGGTCGGTTGTCAGCCTTCGAGACGACGGTTTTTTTTCTGCTTCTATTCGCGCACTGCATGTTAATCATCAAATTTCTGAACTAGCTGATGAGTGGGAAAGTCATTGCTCTAAAATCTGTGAAGAATATGGGGTGGATTTTAAAAGTGCGATGGTATCGTGCGATAAAAATAGATCGGGTGTTGTATCCGAGGCGGCGGCTAGAGATGCAAGGTATGAAGTATTCCTTTCTGAGTTACAATTAAACGAGACTCTGCTTCTAGGCCATCACCAGGATGATAATTTAGAAACTATGCTTTTACATTTGATGAGAGGTGCTGGGCCGTTAGGTCTCTCAGGTATTCCTTCTCATAGAAAATTAGGCCAGGGTTTTTTGCTTAGACCCCTGCTAGGGTGCTCGCGGTCGTCACTTCACGAATTTGCTTCCCGGCTTGAATTGAACTGGGTTTCAGACGATAGTAATTTAGATGTCACCTACCAACGGAATTTTCTGAGGCGGGATGTTTTGCCAATTTTAGAAAATCGTTGGCCAGCATTTAGGAAAAGTCTCGAAAAATCGATGCGCGCCTGTACAGAAGCGCAATTTCTTAACGAGAAATTAGCTGAGAACGATCTATCATTTTGTAAGGGAGCAGACCGACGGGTTCTATCAGTCTCGAGTTTATTGACTCTTGAATTAGTTCGTCGCAAGAATCTGCTCCGGCTGTGGATTGCCAAATTAGGCCTGCAGAGACCGAGCTGGAGTAAGTTAGATTTGTTGGCTACTGAATTACTTTTATCTCGTGAAAACATAACGGTTCCGTTGGGTGCTTATTGTATTTGCCGCTTCAACGGGTCGATTTGCGGGCTGTCCCCGAAACCTCCCCTGCCCGAAAATAGATATGCAGTCTCTATTGGCGAAACTTCCTTTGTACTAAAAAAGAACGGTAAGTTGCGGGCGCGAGTTGCTGAAGGTGAGGGCATAGCTTTATCTTTGCTGTCGTCTTCGACCATTGTTGAAGTAGCTTATCGTCAAGGGGGAGAGCGAATCAAACTACTTGGGAGGCCAGCGAAGACATTAAAGAAGTTGCTGAATGAACACAAGATTCCGCCTTGGGAAAGAGAGAACCTGCCTTTAATTTATATCGACGACCAGTTGGCTTTTGTTCCTGGATTTGGAGCCGCTGACAAATTTAGAGCCACTGATAGTGAACAGGGGTGTGTTTATGATTGGGAATCACCAGTCAGAATATTGGAGTACTGCGACTAATCCAAATAAGGTCGTGGTTAGATATTCATTGATCGAAAGGTAGCCATGCGCAACTAATTAATGGGTTGTTATGTTGGGCAGAGATACGGTGTCACTAGATCAGTATTGCTAATTAAGACCTGAATGGTTTTTTTTATGTTTCTCGAATATACAAATTGTTAGCGGGATGTCCTTCTGTTAGCATTTAAGCCCATCGAGTTGAGTGGGGCTCCGACCTCAACTAATAAGTTTTTGGGGACAGTATGACGCGCTATATATTTATCACCGGTGGGGTTGTTTCGTCTTTGGGGAAAGGTATAACTGCCGCGTCACTCGCAGCTGTTCTTGAAGCTCGAAGGCTTTCTGTCACGATGTTGAAACTTGATCCATATATTAATGTTGATCCAGGCACCATGAGCCCGTTTCAGCATGGAGAAGTTTTTGTTACGGAAGATGGTGCCGAGACAGATCTTGATTTAGGTCATTATGAACGTTTCATTCGCACGACAATGCTAAAGAAGAATAACTTTACTACTGGCAAAGTCTACGAGGAAGTATTAAAGCGCGAGAGACGCGGAGATTACTTGGGTGCCACTATCCAGGTTATTCCGCATATCACGGACGAAATTAAGCGAAGGATCACACTTGGGGCTGATGATGCAGATGTTGCTTTAGTCGAAATTGGTGGAACTGTTGGTGATATTGAGTCTCAACCGTTCTTAGAAGCGGTCCGGCAACTTCGAGCGGAGCTGGGTTCGGAGCGAGCTTTATTTATGCACCTCACGCTCGTTCCTTTTATCAGCACCGCCGGCGAGACGAAAACGAAACCGACTCAGCATTCGGTTAAAGAATTAAGGTCGATTGGAATTCAACCTGATATTTTAGTTTGTCGTTCTGATCAGGAAATAGACGAATCTGCGAGAAAGAAGATATCCCTATTTACAAATGTTGAGCTTCCTGCGGTGGTGTCGTTACCTGATTGTGACTCAATCTATAAAATACCCTCAATTCTTGGGGCGGCGGGTTTAGATGATTTCGTCGTCACGAAATTCCAATTGAATTGTCCGCCAGCAGACTTAGAAGAGTGGCAGCGTGTTGTGGAAGCTGAGTTACATCAAACGCGAGGAATCAAGCTCGCCATGGTCGGCAAGTACGTGGAGTTACTTGATGCATATAAATCCTTAAATGAAGCTATAACGCATGCGGGCATTCAAACTAGAGTAAAGGTGCACATAGTTTATGTAGATTCCTCGGATCTCCTAGACAGAGGTAGCCAAATGCTTGAAGGAGTGGATGCAATACTGGTTCCGGGAGGATTTGGAGAAAGGGGTATTGAGGGGAAAATTCTGGCAGCTCAATTTGCTAGAGAGAATAAAATACCTTTCTTGGGAATATGTCTTGGTCTTCAGGTAGCAGTAATCGAATATGCACGTAATGTAGCTGGATTGAAAGGTGCTCATAGCACCGAGTTTTCGGCAGATTGTGAGAATCCGGTTATTGCGCTGATCAGCGAGTGGACGACCCAATCGGGTCTGAAAGAGCAACGAGATCAAAGCTCAGATTTAGGCGGGACAATGCGACTGGGAGCGCAGAGATGCCAAGTCGAGACCGACTCTACAACATTTAATTGCTATGGCGTAACGGAAATCAGTGAGCGACATCGACATCGGTACGAGTTCAATAATGATTATGCTGCCCGACTTCAGGAAGCCGGACTTAAGCTGGTGGGAAAATCTATGGACGGTAGCCTGGTCGAAATTATTGAAGTGCCGGACCACCCTTGGTTTGTTGGCTGTCAGTTCCATCCGGAATTTACGTCTACACCCCGTTATGGACATGCTTTATTTAATGGGTTTATCAATGCGGCCATTCTCAATCACGAAAGAAATTTCTCTCGTTCCGAATAGTTTAATAATCATTAGGTTTCTATGAAAACAGTAACCGTAGCCGGATTTGAAATCGCTAACGACAGGCCTTTTACATTATTTGGGGGCGTAAATGTACTTGAGTCTTTTGAGCTAACTCTTAAAGTTGCCGAAGAGTATAAGAAAGTCACCGATAAACTCGGTGTTCCACTTGTATTTAAGGCCTCATTTGACAAAGCGAATCGCTCGTCTTCAAGGTCATATCGGGGGCCTGGTTTAAATGTAGGACTTGAATGGCTTTCTAAAGTTAAATCAGAATTACAAGTCCCAATAATTACTGATGTTCACTCACCAGATCAGGTGGCTCAGGTATCGGAAGTTGCAGATGTTATTCAGCTGCCCGCATTTCTTTCTCGTCAATCTGATTTGGTTGCTGCTATTGCTAAAACTAAATGTGCTGTAAATATTAAGAAAGCTCAATTTTTAGCACCTCAGGAAATGGAAAATATTCTTGGAAAATTTGAAGAGCACGGTAACGATCGCTTAATGCTTTGCGAGCGCGGGACGATGTTTGGATACAATAATCTTGTGGTGGACATGCTTGGTCTTTCTGTTATGAAGAAGTTTTCTTATCCTGTGCTGTTAGATGCTACTCATGCTTTACAGTTACCGGGTGGACTAGCGGAGGCGGCAGATGGCCGTCGAGAAAACGTCACAGAGCTTTCGCTCGCCGGTTTGTCTCAAGGTTTAGCGGGTCTATTTATCGAAGCTCATCCTGATCCTGAATCTGCTCTTTGTGATGGACCATGCGCATTGCGGCTAGACAAATTAGCGCCATTTTTGGACCGCATGGTTGCAATAGATGCATTAATCAAACAGTTTGAACCGTTGGACACGCGATAAGGCTCGCCGGATCGTGTGCTCCAAAAATTAAATTATTTTAAATAGGTTAAAAATGGACGAAATTGTAGGAATAAACGCGCGTGAGATCTTGGATTCTCGAGGCAATCCGACGATAGAAGCTGATGTGCGCCTGGGCTGCGGCGTGGTCGGTACAGCTTGTGCCCCATCTGGAGCTTCAACTGGGTCACGAGAAGCTTTGGAGCTGAGAGATCAAGATCCGAAAAGGTATCTCGGACGTGGAGTTTTGAAAGCCGTAGATAATGTAAAAGGTCCTATTCAGGATGCGCTAATGGGCAAAAGTTCAAGTCAGCAGAGAATAATCGATCAAACTATGATCGATCTGGATGGCACTCCCAATAAGTCTCTGCTGGGCGCTAATTCAATACTTGCAGTCTCCCTAGCTACCGCTAAGGCTGCAGCGCTGGCATCCGGCATACCGCTTTACAAACACTTTGGGAATCTTTTTGGGGCTGAAGACAAGTTTTTGTTGCCGGTTCCGATGATGAACATCGTCAATGGAGGCGAGCACGCAGATAACAATGTAGACATTCAAGAGTTTATGATCCAACCAACCGGGGCGCCGTCTTTTTCGGAGGGGCTCCGCTACGGCACTGAAATATTTCATGCTCTCAAATCGGTATTTAAACGTGATGGTTACAGTACGGCCGTCGGTGACGAGGGTGGGTTTGCACCTGACTTGCCATCAAATATCGCGGCTCTTGATTCAATAATGTCGGCCATTGAGCTTGCGGGCTTTCGTGCCGGGAAAGATATTTTCCTTGCTCTGGACTGCGCGGCTTCTGAATTTTTTGGCCAAGGCAAGTATGTGTTGCGTGGGGAAAAGCGCGAATTTAGCTCTGACGAGTTCAGCAATTACTTGATGACGTTGACTAAGCAGTACCCCATCTTATCTGTTGAAGACGGAATGGATGAGTCGGATTGGGATGGATGGGCTAAATTAACTAGTAAAATAGGCGATACAGTACAATTAGTAGGCGATGATTTATTCGTTACGAATACTGAGATTTTAAAGAGGGGAATCGAGGAAAAAGCAGCTAATTCAATTCTGATAAAATTTAATCAGATAGGAACGTTGACGGAGACATTCTCGGCCATATTTATGGCGAAAGAAGCCGGTTTTACGGTAGTAATTTCGCATAGGTCGGGAGAGACGGAAGATTCGACAATTGCGGACTTGGCTGTCGCTACGTCGGCTGGCCAAATAAAAACTGGGTCCTTGTGCAGATCTGATCGAGTATCGAAGTATAATCGCCTTCTGCGAATTGAAGAGGAGTTGGGGAGTTCCTTTGAATATGGCGGAATTGGGCAGTTCGTTTCTTTTCAGCGATAGGATCGGTTAAGTAATCATCGAGTTGTGATGTTACATTATTACAGAAATCTGATGGTGTATTATGATGAAGGCGCTTTTGGTTGGTTTGTTTATTTTGTTTTTTGGGTTGCAATATAAATTGTGGCTAGGCGATAAAAGCATCAGAGTTCTGAAAAATTTGGAAGCCGAGCTTGCTTTGCAACTGGATCACAATCGGTTGCTGGAAAATCGCAACGCGCAGGTTGAAATAGAAATTTTAAATTTAAAGAATGGGCTTGAGGCAGTGGAAGAGCGCGCTCGGTCTGAGCTGGGAATGATTAAAAAAAATGAACTTTTTTACCAACTGATTCCAGCCTGCTAATACGGAATTTAGTATTTTCAACGGACTGAATTATTCGTCTAGATTGAAGGATTTTGGATGAGAATTTGGGCATTGATACCGGCAGCTGGTTGTGGCACTAGGTTTGGAGGTGACCTTCCCAAACAGTATTTGGATCTGGCTGGAAAGACGATAATCGAGCACTCCATCGAAAAAATTACCATGGTTTCTGGTGTGTTGGGCATTGTTGTTGTTTTAGCACCAGGCGACAAGTTATTTGAAAGACTTTGTTCGGGCTCCTCAAGCTATGCAAAGATAATGTATGCAATTGGGGGCCGTGATCGTGCTTCCTCGGTTTATAATGGCTTACAGTCGCTGAGTAAGTTGGCGCAGGAGGACGATTGGGTGTTAGTTCATGATGCCGTTCGACCTTGCGTTCGAATGAGCGATATTACCAGTTTAATTAACACCGTTGGCGACGATTCTGTTGGAGGTTTTCTCGGTTGTCCAGTGACAGATACTTTAAAGCAGGTTGGGCGCGATGACCGGGTGGTGGCGACTGTAGATCGTTCCGCTTTGTGGTCAGCGTTTACCCCTCAATTGTTTCGTTATGGTCGTTTGCGATCTGCGATGGAACTTGGCAATACAGCCATGTTTACTGATGAATCGTCTGCGATCGAAGCGTTGGGTTATCAGCCTAAGTGTGTAAAAGGTAGTTCAGACAACCTAAAAATAACCCGCAAACGTGATCTAACGCTAGCCAAAGAAATTTTAATTGCCCAACGGAAGGAAGCCGAAAGTGCTGCAGACTAGGTTATTGAAAATTGGGCATGGTTTCGATGTACATAGAATTGCACCAACGTTTGATGTATCCAAGCCTCTGAAGCTCGGTGGTGTTGAATTTGCAGATAGGATCACCCTAGAAGCTCACTCGGATGGTGATGTGGTTTTGCACGCTGTTTGCGATGCTTTGCTGGGGGCTCTTGGTGAGGGTGATATTGGTGAGCATTTTCCTGATAGTGATTCACAGTACAGCAATATTTGTAGCTCTGAATTATTGAGGCAGGTCGCTGATATAGTTAATAAGAAAAATTTTTTTGTGGGAAATCTTGATATTACTATTGTCGCTGAAGTCCCTCGAGTAAGCGAATACAGGTTTGATATTCGCGAGAATATTTCTCAGGTTTTAAAAATAAAATTGCAAGAGGTGAATGTTAAAGCGACGACGACTGAAGGCTTAGGGTCAATTGGTCGAAAAGAGGGTATCAGTTGCCACGCAATAGTATTGCTCCATCCCTTAGTCTGAAAAATCGTTGTGTAATGAGCTTTTTAAATGAGTGTTTTTGTAGTTAACGAGTTTAAATCTCTATCTTACGCGAACCCAGACTTATTACTTTCGGCATGCATAAAGACTAACTATTCCGATTTTATGGTCACCGAGGAACTTGGTTTCGATCTGGATGGCGAAGGAGAGCATGTCTGCCTTCAGATTCAAAAAAAAGGTCTTTCAACAGCTGAGGTGGCCAGACTGCTTGCCGTTGCTAGTAATGTTCCGCGTTCATATATTGGTTATTGCGGTTTGAAAGATCGCATTGGTGATTGTATTCAATGGTTTAGTGTAAAGACCTCAAAGGATTCTCTCAGCTGTTTTCAAGGCATTGAAAACGATTCGATTAGGATCATTGATCTGAAGCGCAACCGAAAGAAGTTAAAAATTGGTAGTCATCGACGGAACCACTTTTCTTTGTTGTTGAGAGAGTGTCACGGCAGTTCTTCTGATTTCGAATCCAGATTGCGTCAAATTAAAATTGAAGGGGCGCCAAATTATTTTGGCTCTCAACGTTTCGGTTATGCAATGGGAAATGTAAGGCAGCTTCGAAATTTCTTTCTCAGGTCCGAGCAAGGTGTTCAGCCCCTCTTGGCGCGCAGAAAGCGAAGTATTCTTTTTTCAGCCGGCAGAAGTTATCTTTTTAATCAGTTGTTGTCTAAACGTGTAGATGCAGGAAATTGGGCATCGTACTTGAGTGGCGATGTGTTGAATTTAAATGAGACAAGTCGATATTTCGAAATTAGCTCAAATCAGAAGTGGAACAGTATATTGCAGAAACGACTCGAAAGGTTGGATATTCATATTACTGGATGCTTGCCTGGAATTCCGCGCGCGAAAGAAAAATATACACCCTACGGAGAAGCTGCCGATATTGAGAATGAGGTTTTAAAAGCAGAGGCTTGGCTGGTTGACGGATTAAGAAGTTATGGGCTGGTTGCTGACCGGCGGTCGCTACGGTTGTATCCCTCAAATATGAAATGGGTATGGATAGATGAGGGTTCTCTTAATTTAAGGTTTACACTCCCGCGGGGGGGCTATGCTACGGTCCTTTTACGGGAGTTATGTCAAGTACGTGAATATCAAATCCCTAAAGTTGATTTTTAATAAAATTATGAGGATGTCCTTTGTTGTTATGGATTATAAAGTTCGAAGATGAATAAAGTTAATTTGACTGGTATTGGGATGACGTCCCAGCGCACCCGAGATCGTCTTTTAAGCAGATTGATTGATCAAGGCATAGGTTGTATGCGATTGTTGGATGTTGTGCGCTCCACGCCAAGACACATATTTCTTGATGAGGCTTTAGCGCACAAAGCTTATGAGGACGTAGCGCTCCCGATTGGATTTAATCAAACAATTTCTCAGCCTTACATTGTAGCAAAAATGACTGAAGCAATATTGAATACTGGAAAATTTGATCGCGTGTTGGAAATTGGTACCGGCTGCGGCTACCAGACCGCAATTCTAGCTCAGCTGGCGAAATCAGTCTCTACTGTTGAACGGATCAAGCCACTTTTAGAGCGAGCAAAAAAAAATCTTAAACTGCTTAAATTACGAAACATAGAGTATCAACATGTTGACGGTAGCCTCGGATGGAAAAAAAATGGCCCCTATGACGCAATAATTGCAACTGCTGCTCCCCAACGTGTGCCAGAGGAACTTCTGCAGCAGCTTGCGTTAGGAGGTAGGCTCATTATACCAGTGGGCGGAGAAAACAATCAGGAGCTCCAGCTTATTACCCGTGAGAAAAGTGGTTTTACTGTTCAAATTCTCGAGCAGGTTAAGTTCGTTCCTTTATTATGTGGGCAATTGCAAAGTTAGTTAGGTTTTTTTAGTTTTCGAGGCAAGAGATTTAATAAGGTTTTGCAGGAAGAAATTAGGTGTCGGGATGTCAAATTTAGGCCTATTTATACGCGGTTTCGCCATGGGAGTTAGCGATTCTGTTCCGGGGGTGTCTGGAGGAACAATTGCGCTCATGACTGGTGTATATGAGAGACTTATTTTGTCGCTTCAAGCTTTTGACATAGCTTTTTTTTTGTTAATGCTGAGGGGAGAGTTTAAGACCGCGTGGGTAAAAATTGATGGCGGTTTTCTAAGTATGTTGGGAGTTGGGATTATAGTCGGTGTGATTTCTTCTGCGAATAGCATTTTATTTATTTTGTCGAACTTTTCTGAGCCATTGATGGGTTTTTTTATAGGATTGATTCTTTCCAGTGCTTGGTTTTTACTTCTCACGTTACTTTTTCGAAATAAGAGTGTGCTGGAAAGGTTTGATTCTTGGGCTGCTTTTTCTTGTGGAGTTGGGATTATCTTTTTGACTAGGATAGGGTCCTCTCTAAGTATTGAATTTGGAATGATAAATATTTTTATTGGTGGTTTTTTTGCTATCGGAGCAATGCTTTTACCAGGGATTTCTGGAGCACTAGTGCTTCTGATTTTTGGAATTTATGAAGCAGTGCTTTCTGCGGTCGTGGAAGGAGATTTCTCGATTTTATTCGTTTTTGGTTTAGGGTGTTTTTTGGGCTTGATCGTTTTTGCTAGAGGCATAGGATTACTTCTTACTTTCTTTCTGGCACAAAGCTATTCTGCTATCATTGGGATGTTGCTAGCTTCGTGTATATTACTTTGGCCTTGGCAGGATTTGATTATTGGTTATCGCGGTGAATTGTTGACACCTTGGGATTATCCGGCGGTTACGGGAAACGACCCTCACTTCTGGCTTACGATTTTTGCATTTTTTGTTGGCGTTTTTTCTGGGCTGGTGTTACAGAAATTTTCGGTTGAGAACCAGCAGCTGGTTCCTCAAAAGTAAATCTTACATTTTCTAGGAATTCTTATTAACAGAATGTTGTGAAAAAGGATTTTATACTGATGTTTTTGTTTGAGGCCTACAAAACAAAACGGAAGCTTTATCTTATAAAGAGGCTACCCATCTTTGCTTTGTCTATGATTTGTGGTTGTAAAGGATATGAAGCACCATTAGTCAATCAGAGTAAAAGTCAGATTCTTAATCCGCCTATAATAATTGATGGTAGCGCCTCTGATAGAGAGCTGCGTGCTTTAAGGGTTCGGCCAAGGATCGAGGTCTCGGCTTCAGGAAATGACGGTAGAGTTGGCGGGATTGGGCGTCAATCTCACACGGTCAAAGAAGGGGATACTCTTTACTCAATAGCCTATCAATATGATATTGATTTTCGTACCTTGGCTTCGTCAAACGATCTCAGTCCACCTTATGTGATATATACAGGAAGAGAGCTTTCGCTCGGTCAAAGCAATATACCCGCAGGGGAGCTTTTGAATAATAGTCCGATAACGGCTGGCACTTTGGTTTCTGATAACTCTGTGGCGAGAACGAACGCGGGTTCTCGGGGCGGCGGGGTATTGAGAAGATCATTGTCTTCGAAGACAGTAAATGACATAAATTGGAATTGGCCGTACAAAGCGACCGTTCTTCGCGGATTTAGTGCTGAATCAAAAGGTTTGGATATCTCAGGGCGTTTAGGTGACGATGTTTTTGCAGCGGCTTCCGGTGAGGTTGTATATGCAGGTCAAGGTGTTCAAGGATCAGGAAATTTAGTTATTGTTCGTCATACAGAGCGTTATCTCAGTGCGTATGCTCACAATAGTGTAATGTTAGTTTCTGTTGGAGCGCAGATTCAAGGCGGGGACAAAATTGCAGAGATTGGAGAGAATTTAGATGGGGACGCTATGCTTCATTTTGAGATTCGTGAGGATGGAAGATCCATAGACCCTCAAAACGTTTTGCCTTGATGGTCTTATCATCTTTCCAGATATTGAAGCTTATTTTCAACATCTGCCCATTCCTCCGCGTCAGGAGGAGGGTCTTTTTTCTCTGTTATATTAGGCCAGACCTCTGATAATTCGGCGTTAAGCTGCAAGTAATCTTGTTGGTTTTCAGGAAGCTCATCTTCCGCATAAATTGCATCGACAGGACACTCTGGTTCGCACAGTGCGCAATCTATGCATTCGTCTGGATGAATGACTAAAAAATTGGGCCCTTCGTAAAAGCAATCTACAGGGCAAACTTCAACGCAGTCAGTATGCTTGCACTTGACACAATTATCACCTACTACAAAAGTCATGATGTCTCCGAGTTTTGATACTAAAAAGCTAATTTTGAGGATTTCTCAACGTCGTATAGCCCGCGACGATAGAACGCTGCGCATTTTATCGCTTTCAGCGGTAAATGCCTAATCTTGGATATTTTTTATTTCATTTTTAATTTGATATAGCAGGTCTAATGCGTCTTTGGCACTAATTTCATCCAGTTCTACTTCTTTTATCAACGAGCAAATAAGGTCGCGCTCTTGGACAAACAATTCATCTTGGTGCTTAATTTTATCTGTATCAAGGGTGGGGTGATTGAGATGTTGTAGACTGCTACTTTTTTGTTCAAGCTCTCGAAGTTTTTCGCGCGCTGCATCTATAGTAGGCGTTGGAATCCCGGCAAGAGAAGCGACTTGGAGGCCGTAACTTTTATTAGCGGCTCCTCCCTTCACTTTGTGTAAAAACACTATTCCCTCTTCGTGCTCGATAGCCTCGAGGTGTTTGTTGACAACATTATCATAGTGCTCAGTCAGTCCTGTTAATTCAAAGTAATGAGTGGCAAAGAGTGTATAAGCTTTAATACTCTTGGCGATTGAAACAGCGATTGCCCATGCGAGTGAAAGTCCGTCAAAAGTACTCGTGCCTCGGCCGATTTCGTCCATTATGACAAGGCTATTTTGAGTTGCGTTGTGCAAGATATTTGCTGTTTCAGTCATCTCCACCATAAACGTTGAGCGGCCGCCAGCAATGTCATCAGAGGAACCGATTCTTGTAAAGATCTGGTCTACCTGTCCAATGGCTGCAGATTCCGCGGGAACATAACTTCCGCATAACGCGAGGAGCACAATAAGAGCCGTTTGACGCATGTAGGTTGATTTGCCACCCATGTTTGGACCAGTGATGATCATTAAGTTGTCGGTGTTGTTCAAAACAGTGTCATTAGCAATAAAATCAACAGAAGTCGATTGCTCAACGATTGGGTGTCGACCACGGGTAATGTTAATGTTTTTGTCATTCAGTAGTGAAGGTTTGCAGTATTCAAGAGTGATAGATCGTTCTGCAAGGTTAGTTAATACGTCTAAACCGCAAATAGAATTTATGCTGAAGATTAGTGAATCAAGGCGCCTAACTAAGACTTCAACTATATCTTCATAAAGAATTTTCTCGCGGTTCAGCATTTTGCTCTTGGCACTAAGGACTTTGTCCTCGAATAACTTTAAATCGGGCGTTATGAAGCGTTCGGCATTTTTGAGAGTTTGACGGCGTTGATATTCAACAGGAAGTTCAGCATTAAAATTACTTTTCGTGATTTCGATATAGTAACCATGAATTTTGTTGTAACTGACTTTAAGATTTGCTATTCCAGTTTTTAATCGCTCCTCCTTTTCAAGATTGATAAGAAAGTCGCCGGCATTTGCACTCAGCGCTCTCAGCCCGTCCAGCTCGCTATCGTAGCCGTCAGCGATAACACCCCCCTCGCGTATTAAAACCGGCGGATTTTCTTTTATTGCTCTGGTTAGTAGATGTTCTACGTCTGGGAATGTAGATATATCTCTCGCTATTTCTGTGACTGCATTTGAGTTTATTTCTCCAAGGATTGTTTGAAGCTTTGGTAATTGGCTCAAGCCCTCTCGAAGACGAGCGAGATCCCGAGGGCGGCACGATCGCAGGCCAATCCTCGCAAGAATGCGCTCTAAGTCGCCAACGCCTTTTAGTGTTTTTGAAATATCATCGTATTTTCTCGAGGTAATTATGTTATCGATAACGTTATGTCGGCGCGAAATTTCCCGACGATCTTGAAGTGGGCGGTTCAACCATCGAGCTAGCATCCGGCTGCCCATAGGTGTCGCGGTATTGTCCATCACGGACAGTAAGGTGTTCTCTCGCCCGCCAGTAAGATTAATTTCGAGTTCCAAGTTGCGGCGCGTTGTCGCATCAACAAGAACGCTGCTGTCTATGTTTTCTACTTTAATACTAGTGATGTGGCTTAACTCACTCTGCTGAGTTTCCTTTAAATATTGCAAGAGACATCCTGCTGCGGCTAGAGCACAATCGAGCTTATCGCATCCGAACGATGCGAGGGTTTGTGTTTTAAAATGCTGGTTTAGGAATAGGTGGGCACCATCAAGATCAAAATCCCAATCGGGTCGCTGTCGTATCGCGCCACATTTAATCTGCTCAGCTATTGCAGATAGATGTTCTGGGATAAGCAACTCTGAGGGTCTCAAGCGTTCAGCTTCAGAAAAAAGAGAGGTTAAATCGGGCACTTCGACCACTATGAAACGACCGCTACTTAAGTTGACTGATGCAATGCCAAAAGGCCCATTAACGTTGTTTTTAGCAAAAACTGATAATAGGCCAGAGTCGATGTGTGTCTGTAATAGTGCTTCATCACTGAGGGTCCCCGGCGTAATTGTTCTCACGACTTTTCGCTCAACAGGGCCTTTGGCTTTGCTTGGATCGCCTATCTGTTCGCCAACAGCGATACTCTCTCCAGCTTCAATCAAAGCTGCAAGATATTTGTCAGCTGCATGATAGGGGATTCCGCACATAGGAACAGATTGGCCCGCAGATTTACCCCGAGAAGTCAGTGTGATGCCAAGAATTTTCGAAGCGATTTTGGCATCATCATAAAAAAGCTCATAAAAATCGCCCATTCGATAAAAAAGTAGTTCGTTTGGGTGCTGGGCTTTGATCCTAAGGTATTGCTGCATCATCGGAGTGTGCATATCTTGCTGAGAAGACTTGTTCAACTGGGGTTCCATATTGTTCAGAGTATTCGGTTCGGAAAACTTAGGTTACCAAATGGGATCCAGTGGTGGTAGTTTAAACATGTGTTTTTTGTGAACCGGTAAAGATTTGGGCATGAGCAACAAGATTGTTGAAAAAGAAAAACTTGATAAATTACTTGTTCTGGTTCCTGCGGCCTTAGTTGAGCGAGGAGCTCGATTGGTAACAGCAGAGTCTTGCACGGGCGGAGGTATTGCTTCGGCACTAGTGTCGGTTCCCGGGAGTTCTTTATGGTTCGAAAGCAGCTACGTAGCATACTCTAATGAGGCGAAACAAAGAATGCTTGGGGTAGACCCCGAGCTATTCATAACTGGAAAAGTTGGAGCGGTTAGTAGTGAAGTTGTAAAACAGATGGTCAATGGGGCGGTCGTAGCGAGTGGCGCTGACATCGGATTATCCGTGAGCGGTATAGCTGGGCCGAGTGGAGGCACAAAAAACAAACCTGTCGGGACAGTTTGGATTGCTTGGAAGTATGGGGAGCATGAGCGATCAGATTGCTTCTTTTTTTCAGGAGATAGAAATGAGATCCGCAATTTATCTGTGATCGCCGCCCTTGCTGGTGTTCTTGATATGCTCGAGCTAGATGGCGCTGATTAAAGAAGTGCGTAACCGTGCCAATATACTGTTTGTACATACAGTTATTTTATGATTTAATTTGCACTGATTAGATATACAGTATTAGATTAAAAAAGCTCTTGGTTCGGGTGGTGTCGTTTTTTAAGAGATAGCGCATATGTTGAGAGTTTGTCTGATTATTGAATAAAGGTGAGGGATAAAAATGAGCGAAAATAACAGTAGTAAAGAGAAAGCGCTTTCTGCAGCTTTAACACAGATTGAAAGGCAATTTGGCAAGGGCTCTATGATGCGCATGGGCGACACTGAGAGGGAGGCGATCCCTGCGATTCCTACAGGATCCCTCGGTCTTGACGTGGCGCTTGGGATAGGTGGGCTCCCAAAAGGACGCATCGTCGAAATTTATGGCCCAGAGTCGTCAGGAAAGACTACTCTCACATTGCAGGTAATAGCAGAGGCTCAGAAAGCCGGAGGGACCTGTGCGTTTATCGATGCTGAACATGCTTTGGATCCAATTTACGCGGAGGCTCTGGGGGTTGATGTTGACAATTTATTAGTTAGTCAGCCGGATACTGGAGAGCAGGCGTTAGAGATATGTGACATGGTGGTTCGCTCGAGCGCCTTGGATGTGGTGGTCATTGATTCCGTTGCTGCGTTAACTCCGAAAGCTGAGATTGAGGGCGATATGGGCGATAGCCACATGGGCTTGCAGGCTAGGCTTATGTCACAAGCGCTGAGGAAGATGACGGGTAATATAAAGAACTCTAATACATTGGTCATCTTTATTAATCAAATTCGAATGAAAATCGGAGTTATGTTTGGCTCGCCTGAGACGACTACAGGCGGGAATGCACTGAAATTTTATTCCTCTGTGCGGCTTGATATTCGCAGAATCGGTTCGATTAAAGAGGGCGATGAGGTCGTTGGAAATGAGACAAGGGTGAAGGTGGTAAAAAATAAAGTTGCGCCTCCTTTTAGACAGACAGAGTTTCAAATCATGTACGGCAAAGGAATTCATCGGTTGGGAGAGGTTATTGACCTCGGTGTAAAACTCAACCTGATAGACAAGTCGGGTGCTTGGTACGCCTACAAAGGCGATAAGATTGGTCAGGGTAAGAAAAATGCATCTATATATTTAGAAGAAAATATTGCGTTAGCTGAAGAGTTAGAAGAGTCTATACGAAGTGAGTTGCTTTCAGATCCTCGAAAAAGAAAGGACGTTGAAGAAGAGGCACTCAAAGATAAGGAGATTCCAGCGAATGATGATATTGTGATTTTAGCAGATGTGAAGTAGCTGCATAGCAATGGATGTTGCGACTTTGCGTAGGAAGGCAATGGATGCTCTCGCACGACGGGAGCATTCAGTTTTTGAGCTGATGATAAAGCTTAAAGACAAATATCCAAACGCGAAAGGTAGTGACGTTGAATTAGTACTACAGCGGTTGAGGAGCCAGAATTTACAGTCTGATGTTCGCTTCGCCGAAAACTTTATTCGCTATCGGAAAAGTAAAGGTTTTGGTTATCACCATATAAAGAATGATTTGTTACGTCGAGGTGTAGAGAGGGCTCTAATCGACGATGTTCTTGATATTAGTGACGATGATTGGGCTGAACTTGCAAAGAAGCTAGTAAATCGTAGAGGATCATCGCTCGGGGCATTTTTTCTTGGCAGTAGTGGATATCATAAACTGGTGAGGCTTTTGAAGTCCCGAGGATTTCCATGTGCTGTAAGCAATGAGATATTGAAAACATATATTGTCGAAAATGAAGAAAAAAGCTAACACACTCAAGAAAGCCAATATTTTTCGTGATCTTAGGAGTATGAATTTTTGATCACAGAGCCATTTGATTTCATCGCAATAATTCTTGCATTCATTGGTTTTGTGGTTTGGCTTGAAAAGACCTATTTTAGGAAATTCTTTTCTATATTCCCCGCAATCGTCGTCATCCTTTTTGGGTCGATGGTCCTGTATACATTCGGCGTATGGGAATTAAACGAGGGGATTAAAGAAGCCAGGGCGTCTTTGCGCGATAATCTGATTCCAGCAATGTTATTTTTAATGAGCTTAACGTTTGATTTCGGCTTGTTGCGTTCGCTGGGCTGGAGACTTATAGCGCTTAATCTGGGCGCGATTGCCTCGGTCGCAGTCAGCTTTATTGTTGGTTATAGTCTAATGCACCCGTTATTAGGTTCCGACGTTGGAAGATCCTTTGGAGTCATGGCGGCTGGTTGGACTGGTGGGACGCAAAATTTTGTTGCGGTTAAAGAAGCTTTAAATGTAAGTGACGAAGCAATGACCTACACCCTCTTAATGGGAGCATTTTGTTACTCTTGTTGGCTCGTCTTAATCTTATCTTTAGAGGCCGTTCAAGAGAAGTGCAATTGGCTTTTGGGAACTACTGACTTGGGTTTTGAAAACATACCAAATTTCAAGAACAGTATTCCTCTGCAGGTCGGGTTTGACAAGGAATCGCTTATGATGACTTTGGGTCTCTCAATGTTCGTTGCGAGTTTGAGTAATAATCTGGGCTTCGTCTTTGCTTCTTTTGGGTTGTTCACGCCTATGATCTGGGTAGTGATTTTGTCTTCTTGCAGCGGTATTGCAGGATCTTTCTCGCCATTAAGGAATATATTAGGCATTGAGCACATTTCTGGAATAATGCTCTACATAATTGTCGCATTAATAGCTGCTGAGGTGAGTCTGGCCGCACTAATTAATGCGCCTATATATATCGTTACAGGCTTCCTTATTTTATTTGTTCACGCTGTAATTTTATTAATTATCGCTAGAATTTTACGCGTAAACATTTTAATGGCTGGGCTTGCGTCGATTGCTAGTATTGGCAGTGCACCGTCGGCTGCCGTTGTTGGTGCAGCCTACGGTAACGGATATGCTCAAGTGGGCATAATCATGGCCTTGTTAGGTTCAATTTTAGGGACTCTGGTAGGCTTTACCGTGGGCGTAATTTTGTCATAAAGTGTTTTAATGCGTCGTCCTTTTTGATTTCAGTGTATAATCATTTCTTTATCAACTTTATCTAATATCTTTTAATTGGGAGATTACATGACCCTAGTTAAACCTTTTCGTGGTCTTCGTCCTAGACCAGAACTCTGTTCAGTTGTGGCTTCTGAGCCCTATGATGTGGTTAGTCGAGAGGAAGCGGTTGCGGCGGCTAAAGGCAATTCCTTAAGTTTTTTTCATATTAATAAACCAGAGATTGATCTTCCCAAAGATGTAAACCCGTTCAGTAAAACTGTTTATGAGCAGGGGCGTGATAATTTTTATCGTTTTGTTAAAGAAGGAACACTTGTTCGTGATGAAGAAGAAAAATTCTACGTTTATAAACAAGTCATGGGAGAGCATTCTCAAGTCGGGATTGTAGTAACGGCTTCCCTGGATGCGTATGAAAAAAACTTGATAAAAAAACACGAATTCACAAGACCTGATAAGGAGAACGATCGCGTAGCGCACATGGCGGCACTGAATGCTCAGGTCGGCCCTGTGTTTCTAACATATAGAGCACGGGATGACATTAATAGCTTAGTCGAAAAAATTTTAGATGAGGTACCGGATAATGATTTTGTAGCAAACGATGACGTGCGACACATATTCTGGGTTGTAAAAGATGCTGAGAAAATTGGTCGCTTGGGGGACGCTCTCAATTCACTTGATTGCCTTTACGTGGCTGACGGCCATCACCGATCGGCAGCAGCAGCTCGCGTTCGGCAGCTCCGAATAAAGGATAATCCTCATCACAATGGTAATGAGTCATATAATTACTTTCTCTCAGTATTGTTTCCGCATGACCAAATGCAAATATTAGATTACAACAGAGTAGTAATGGATTTGAATGGTATGTCTGCGTCGGTGTTTTTAAAGAAGCTAGCGGCTAGCTTCGACGTAACAAATATAGATAGAGCCAGCAAACCGCGATCTGCGCATGAGTTCCATCTTTACCTTGAGCACTCATGGTATCGATTAGTAGCCAATGAGAATTTGGTTGAGAAAATTGATATCGATGATCAGGTTGGATGTCTTGATGTTTCAATCCTGCAAGATTGGATACTGACTCCTTTGTTAGGGATTAAGGATCCAAGGACCGATAGTAGAATGGATTTTGTGGGTGGTATTCGGGGCAAGAGTGAGCTTTCAAAGCGAGTAGATTCAGGAGAGTATGCTGCTGCATTCGCGTTGTTCCCGACTCGAATAGATGATTTGCTCAGTGTTGCTGATGCAAACAAGGTTATGCCTCCCAAATCAACGTGGTTTGAACCAAAATTAAAAAGTGGTCTGGTTACACATATTCTTGATTAACTTTACGCATCATAACTTCGGATTGATGGGAAGCCACACAGAAGAGTTGCTTCCCCTGTGTGGCTTCGCTCAGGCGACTGTACTTTGCGCGGTGTTTGCAGCGTATAAAGATGGTTTTTTGCTATTGATTTGTATGGTTTTGGGTCTCATAGCTTCGGGAATAATGCGGACAAGCTCTATGTGCAGAAGCCCATTAGCGAGCTCCGCTCCGGTCACCTCTACATGGTCGGCCAATTTGAACCGTCGCTCAAAATTTCTTGCGGCTATTCCTTGATGAAGAAAATTTTTATTGGCGGGAATATCTTCTTTTTCGCCAATCACAGATAATGTTTGTTGCTCAGATTGTATTCTAAGTTCATCTTCTTTGAATCCAGCTAGTGCCATTGTTATTTTGTACTGATCGGTTCCCGTCAGTTCTATGTTGTAAGGCGGGTAGGTTGATTGGCTCTCGTTCTTATTTACATTTTCGAGCATTGCTGTTATGTGATCAAAACCGATTGTGGATTTGTAAAGTGGTGAAAAATCAAAAGTACGCATATTCATATCCTTTTTATTAAGCAACATGGGTTAAAATGAGCTTATCTTAGAGATCAAGCTCTCCTAGGAACTCAATTGAGCTTCCTACTATTTTAAGTATGGCTTAAATAAAATATTTCAAGGTTGAGTTTTGGTTTTTTAAAACTTAGTTCAGATCATGAGCATTTCCATGAAATGACTGACCGAAGTTTTTTCAAGTTGTTCCTGGCTTGCACACAGCCTAAAAATTTCGTTACACCGATCTTCGGGAAATCGAGTGCGCAAGTTCGATTTGAATTTTTGTTCGAGCATCGGAATCCCTTCCTGTCGTCTTTTTTTATGGCCTACCGGATAATTAATCTCTATAGCGTCGCTTTGCGTGCCATCAGTGAAAAAAACTTGTAGTGAGTTAGCAATGGACCGTTTTTCTGGTTCTAAATATTCCTTTGTGTATTTGGCGTTTTCATGAATTTCCATTTTTGATCGTAGCTCATCGATTAGTGGATTATTTTCGTGAAATTCGTCCTCATAATTTTCGGCAACAAGGTCGCCAAAAATAAGTGGAACTGCAATCATATATTGTAAGCAGTGATCACGATCTGCGGGATTATTTAATGGGCCAGATTTGCTAATTATGCGTATTGCTGACTCGTGCGTATGAACGACGATTTTTTCTATTTCGCGTAAACGGCCTTTGACAAAACGGTGTAGTTTGACCGCAGCTTCGGCTGCGGTCTGCGAATGAAATTCTGCTGGGAAGGAAATCTTAAACAAAATGTTTTCCATCACATAACTTCCGTACTCTTGATCAAACGCAAATGAATTTCCCCCAAACGAAACGTCGTAAAAACCCCATGTTTTCGCAGATAAGGCACTTGGGTATCCGATTTCACCGCGCATTGTCAGATCCGCAAGACGCACTGCCCGTGAGGTGGCATCACCAGCAGCCCATGATTTTCGGGGGCCCGCATTCGGCGAGTGCCTGTATGTTCTGAGACTAGAGCCGTCTAACCAAGCTTGGGAAACGGCATCGATAATCTGCTGTCGGTCGCCGCCAAGCATTTTTGTAACCACCGCTGTTGATGCGACTCTGACCAAAAGAACATGGCATAGGCCAACGCGATTAAAGCTATTCTTAAGAGCAATGACGCCCTGTATCTCATGAGCTTTAATCATGGCTGTAAGAACATCTCTCATGAGTAAAGGGGGTTTCCCGTTCGCGAGATTTTTTTGTGAAAGATGATCTGCAACGGCTAAGATCGCACCTAGATTGTCAGATGGATGGCCCCATTCTGCTGCTAGCCATGTGTCGTTGAAGTCTAGCCAGCGTATAGTGCAGCCAATATCCCATGCAGCTTTGATAGGGTCAAGCCTGAGCTTGGTGCCAGGCACTCGAGCTCCGTACGGAACGATTGTTCCTTCAACAAGCGGTCCAAGTAGTTTCGTGCACTCGGGAAAATTAAGCGCTAATAGTCCGCAGCCAAGTGTATCTATTAAGCAGTTACGAGCAGTATCGTATGCCTCTGATGACTGTATGTCGAATTCACAAACGTAATCTGCAATATCACTGAGAACTTGGTCTGGCTGAGGCCGGTTGTTTGTCTCTACATTAGAAAGCAATTTTTTTTCCTCTTTAAAATAATTAAGTCAGCTTGGGGCATTATTTAGCGATTTTCAATTGGGATCCATGTATTGTTTTCAGGACCAAGGTAGTTAGCACTGGGACGAATAATACGATTGTTGTCTCGTTGTTCTTTGACGTGTGCTGTCCAGCCGGTAACACGAGACATAACAAAAATAGGCGTGAATAGTTTGGTAGGTATATTCATGAACCGGTAGGCAGATGCGTGAAAAAAGTCGGCATTGCAAAATAGGCCTTTTTCCCGAAGCATAACCTGTTCGCAGCGCTCGGAAATAGCGAATAGGGATTCATCGCCTACTTCTTCCCCCAATTTTTTCGACCACTTTTTTATAATCGCGTTTCTCGGATCAGAAGTCCGGTAGATAGCGTGACCAAAGCCCATTATTTTTTCTTTTCGCTCAAGCATGTCTAAAATTTTCTCTTCGGCCTGAGCAGTGGTTTTCCAGTTTTCGATCATCTCCATGGCGGCCTCATTCGCACCTCCGTGAAGTGGTCCTCGCAATGTTCCAATTGCGGCACAAACGCAAGAGTGCATGTCTGAAAGGGTAGATGCGCAAACACGAGCGGCGAATGTTGAGGCATTAAATTCATGTTCAGCATAGAGAATTAATGAGGTATTCATTGCTTCGCTGAACAATTTAGAGGGGGTGTCGCCGGATAACATATGAAGGAAGTGCTCTCCGATCGTTCTGTGCTCTGATTCCGTCTCGGTTCGTGTGCCTTTGTGTGAGAAATTGTACCAGTAGCAAATTATACTTGGCATAATCGCTAATAACCGATTGGCAGCGTTGTCCTGATCCTCAAAACCTGTCTCCATTTCAAGATTGCCAAGCGTCGAGCAGCCTGTGCGCATTACATCCATTGGGTGCGCTGATGCAGGTAGTCTCTCTAAAACATCTCTTAATTCTTTTGGTAAGGTTCTTAACGAACAAATTTCATCGAGATAGTTGTCAAGTTCAGTTTGATTTGGGAGGCGACCTTGAAGAAGTAAGTAAGCTACCTCTTCGAACGTAGCTAAGTTTGCAAGGTCATTTATGTCGAAACCTCGATAGGTCAGACCAGAGCCGGTTTTACCCACGGTGCACAAAGCGGTGTCGCCGGCTACTTGCCCTCTTAGTCCCGCGCCAGTCAATTCTTTGTTACTCATTGCTACTACCTCTTACTTTGTTATATTTAATCTTCCGTTGCGTAAAATAACGAATCCAGCTTCTTTTCGTAATCGTGATAGCCCAGAACATTGTAAAGTTCTTCTCGTGTTTGCATTGTTGTGATGACATCGTTTTGGCAGCCGTTCGAAGCAATTGATTGATAAACCTTCAGAGCAGCTTGATTCATCGCTCGAAAAGCAGACAAAGGATAAAGAACCATGTCTACGCCATGTGTACTTAGTTCTTCACAACTAAACAGCGGTGTTTTGCCAAACTCAGTGATATTGGCAAGTATCGGAACAGGCATAGCTTTCGCAAAACTTTCATATTGATCAAGCGTAATCATTGCCTCGGGAAAAATTGAATCGGCTCCGGCCTCAACGTAAGCAATGCATCTTTCTATGGCTTTTTCCGTGCCTTCGGAGGCTAACGCATCAGTTCTAGCCATGATTACAAAATCGTCATCAATCCTTGAGTCTACAGCAGCTTTGATTCGATCCACCATCTCACTGCTACTCACAATCGCTTTATTTGGGCGATGCCCGCAGCGCTTCTGTAATATTTGGTCTTCAATATGAATTGCTGCGACTCCGGCTCGCTCCATTGAGCGAATGGTTCGCGCGATATTAAAAGCACCGCCCCAACCGGTATCGATGTCGACTAATAATGGCAAATTTGTTGCCGCTGTAATTCGCTCGGCGTCAGTAAGGACATCATTTAGGGAAGATATACCGAGATCGGGAACTCCGAGTGAGCCGTTTGCTACGCCCGCTCCAGATAGGTATAACGCTCGGTGGCCTACAGTTTTTGCCAACATCGCGGAGTAGGCATTTATGGTGCCGACTATTTGAAGTGGGTTTTGAGTGTTTAATTCTTCTCTAAACTTTTTTCCTGGGGATCTCTTATCTTGCATTAGTGCTCCGGTAGTTTACTTAAAATGGGGTTTAATCTTCATAGAGATAAATTCGCCAGGAGTTCTTGCCTCGCGTTCGATATATGCCGCCTCATAAGCAAGTCAGCGAGCTCTGGATCTTTTCTCTCTATCGCATCTACAATTTGTGTGTGTTCTTCTAATGCTATGTGTGGTCTGGACGGACTGGTGTTAGGCTGTAATCTGTATAATTGAACAAGTTGATAAAGGTCGTGACATAGGAGTTGGAAAAGCTGAGTGTTGCCAGAAACTTTAACGATTGAAAAGTGGAGATCCAGATCTCCTTCTTTCAGCGGGGCGAGGTCCCCGTTATTTTGTGTCATCTGTAGTCGCTGTTCTGTTATGATTGATCGTAGGGCGAGGCAGTCTGTTCTATTTGCATTCGTTGCCGCTAGTTTACATGCAAGCCCTTCCAATGATTCTCTAATTTCATATATTTCAATTATTTGAGAAGGTTTTATAAAACTTACTTTAGCACCTGCGTTTGGTTTTATTTCAACAAGTTTGCACCCCTCTAGCCGTCTCAAAGCTTCTCTAAGGGGGCCGCGTCCAATGCCGTAGATTTGACAGGTGTGAGCTTCGCTAATTTTGCTTCCCGGCGATAATGCACCGCTTAAAATAGCATCTCGAATTATTTGAAATGCAGATTCCGAGTTAGTGGGGGTTGTTTTGGGAAGCGCCATCACATTTTTGTCAACAATTTTGCTACTAAGGCAACCATATTACGCTTTTGTAACTCTTAACAAAAGGGTTTTGTCGACAAAATCTTTTAAAAACGTAATTGTATGCCTAGGCAGTCTAAAAAAGTAGGCTGCGTTTGGCGAGAACTAACATTGCAGTGCGCAAGAACCAGAAATTTTCCCTCTGGGTCCCAATTTTGGAGGCCGTTTGACATGTCGTGTATCTTAAGCTCAATATTTAGTTTATCGGGTTTTCCATGAAGTGCTGACCCAATAGCGTACTTATAAATAAGTGAGTCCCGAGTTGGTGCTGTGGATTCAACAAAAAATAATGAGCAATATCCCAGGATATCTATAATTTAGGAAGGGTGACGTGATATTCAATGAATTTGCGGTGAGCCCAGTTACGCAGGCTAATATGTTAAGCGTAATTATTCCCGCGTTTAATGAAGGGGATTCGTTACGGGTTAATCTCCGAAAACTTCAAGTTTTAAGATCTCGGGGTTACGAGGTCATACTAATTGAAGCGGGGCAGTGCAATCTCGATTCTGATGAAACAGCCGAGTTTTGTGATTTGGTTTTACAATCTGAGCGAGGAAGAGCAAGGCAGATGAATCTTGGGGCAAAATCTGCTTCGGGAAAGTGGTTGTTATTCTTGCATGCCGATACACATTTGCCTGCCGACTTTGATTTAATTATCTCAAAAGTTTTGTCTAATCGTTCATTTTTTTGGGGGTGGTTCGACGTCCGCTTTGACGCCGATGGTTTTGTTTATTCTATCATTGCTAAGTTCATAAATTTGCGCTCACGGTTGACGTCTGTATCTACAGGTGACCAAACATTAATAGTTAATCGTGATTTTTTCTGGAAATTAAATGGCTTTGCAGATATTCCAATTATGGAAGACATTGAGTTAACGAAGCGACTAAGGCGACATGCTAAGCCAGTGCTGATGAAAGGTTTTGTTACTACATCTGCCAGGCGTTGGCAGAAAGAGGGAGTGCTTAGGACTGTCCTATTGATGTGGTTGCTTCGGTTTTTATATTTTATTGGTGTAAGCCCAAAGTTATTGGTTAGTTATTATTATAAGTCTTGATTTTGCAATAGTGTTTTATAAATTTGCGAAGGAGAATGATTGCTTTGTTGTACGAGTACGACAGGACTAGAATAATTGTATTCGCCAAAACTCCTCGTTTAGGGCATGTAAAAACTCGGCTTGCTGTTGCTATTGGTGAGGAGGTCGCCACTGATTTTCACCGAAAAATTACTCGGCACACCTGTCAGGTAGCGTTATCGTCGAAAGTGGCTCCTATACAGGTATGGATAACTGCCCCTGACGAAGATGAGTTTTTTAGCGAGTTCCTGGAGCCATCTACGTTGCGTTTCCAGATTAACGGAGATTTGGGAGCTAAAATGGATTACGCCATACATGAAGCTTTTCAGGAATGTGGTGTTTCATCGGTTATATTAATCGGGTGCGATTGCCCTGCTCTTGCTGGTAGACACTTAAGAGAATCAGCAAAAGCGCTCGCAGATGGTTTTGATTTGATTTTGGGTCCTGCAGAAGATGGCGGATATTTTCTTATTGCGGTCTCAGAGCCTGTATCTTATCTTTTTAATGATATTCGTTGGGGCTCGGGCGAGGTTTTGACAACGACACGGCGCTACGCAGCGGAACACGGCCTTCGGGTTTACGAGCTAGAGACTCTTTGGGATGTTGACGAATATTCAGATTACATTCGCTTAGACCGCTCTAAGCCGGGATTTTTAGGTTAGAATCCAGATTCCCTCATTCAGTGTCGCTTGAACTCAGTTGAGCCTCAAAATGAAGAATTTTAGATGCGATCCCAGCGGTGTCGTAGGTGTATTCTTCGTCCTGTATCTTACTGCTTAAGGATACTAATTTAGCTGTATCCACTGTCGGGGTGCGGTTTGCCTTTTTTATTAAGCTAGATATGATTTCGTTGTTATCGCGGACCGAATTTACGGTTGTACGATTTGTGCTTGTGGTCGCCGGTTGGAATCTGTTAATTCCCGACGGAGACTTATCTCCGTGTCGTCTGTGGCTTGAAGGAAGTTTTTCTTTCCCCAACTTGATTGCCCACCCGTCTAGTATTAATTTGTTTGCTAAGTGTATAACGACATTGTCGCCATGAACTTTAAGAATCGAAAGCAGACGCTGCTGATGCATTGACTCTCAAATAGGGCACGGGTCTAATACGACTTCGAAATACCGTTCTAGAGTTTTTTTATGAATTATAAACATACGATCCTCTCAATTGTTGATGATCGAAGTATAGAAGTCGACTTAAAGAAATTGGTTTCGCCTACGGTCGCGGAGCTGATATTTGCAAGCAAAGACAATTGGGAGGAAGTAGCCCTTTCGAAACAAGCAGAGGCATCCGCTGGTGAGATAAGTTTGGTGATTATTTCTGAGGATTGCTCGAAAGAATTCAATAAGCTTCTGTCAAAACTCAGCGCTTTCGATGACGCGATTCCGTTCATTGCTCTGAATAAAGATGTCGCGAACCTAGAAATTAGACCAGAACACAACAAGCGCTTTGTAGCGTCACTTTCACCAGATGCAGGGTATGATTTTTTTAACGAGTCTGTTCAAAAGGCTTTCTTATTTCATGATCGATTTAGTCGATTGAGAAACTTTCAGGGCGATAGAAACTTAAAGTTGTTTAGAGAACTAGTGGGCGAGAGCCCGCTGTTGCAGCAGGTGCGATATATGATGGAGCACGTTGCGGATAAGGAGGTAAGTGTCTTAATTACTGGAGAATCGGGTACAGGGAAAGAGGTTGTGGCTCGTAATCTGCACTTGAATTCTCCTCGCCGGGAGAATCCCTTTGTGCCCATTAACTGCGGGGCTATACCGAGCGACCTATTGGAGAGTGAACTTTTCGGCCATGAGAAGGGTGCTTTTACTGGTGCTGTATCTGCTAGGATCGGAAGGTTTGAACTGGCAAGTGGTGGCACACTTTTTTTAGATGAGATAGGCGATATGCCTTTAAATATGCAGGTAAAATTACTAAGGGTTCTGCAGGAAAGGAGTTTTGAGAGAGTGGGTGGCACCAACACAATAACTGTTGACGTTCGTATACTAGCAGCTACTCATAAAAACCTCGATGAAATGATAGCCGCGAACGAGTTTCGTCAAGATTTGTACTACCGATTGAATGTTTTTCCCATAGAGATGCCTGCGCTGCGCGAGAGATCTGAAGATGTTCCACTTTTGATGGATGAGTTAGTTACCCAACTGGAAGAATCCGGGCGGGGATCCGTGCGTTTTAATTCAAGCGCTATAAGCGCTCTTACAAAATACGACTGGCCTGGAAATGTCCGTGAATTGGCAAACTTAATTGAGCGAATGTCGATTTTATTCCCACATGGAATTGTTGGCGTTGGTGATTTGCCTAAGCATTTTATTACAAATCGGAAAGAGAAAGAAACCAAGCCACCCGCAGTTGAAAGCATACCGAATTTACCGGAAAGTGCTTTATTACCCTTAAGCGGGCTTAATCTAAGAGAGTATCTGGCTAACTTAGAGCGAGATTTAATAGTTCAAGCTCTAAGAGACAGCCACGGAGTTGTCTCAAAAGCTGCGGAACGATTAGATCTGGGGAGAACAACACTTGTTGAAAAAATGAAAAAGTTTAGTCTACCGAAAAACGAGTAACATTGTTATACCTAAGCTCTGAGGGTGCGCTTCAGCGTAAATCCGTGCGATGGCAAAACTTTATTATCTAGATAGACTTTGTCTTTTTTAAGTTTAATCCGTCCTTGCGCGAACCAGCTCACGACCTGCGGATACAACAGATGTTCGCTGGCTAATACTTTTTTCGAAAGGCTTTCAGCATCATCCTCGGGGTCTATGTGCACTTTTGAGCGAGCGATTACTGGTCCTCCATCAAGCTCCTCAGTTACATAATGAACGGAAACTCCGTGTTGTTTTTCACCGGCATCGAGTGCTCGTTGATGAGTATTAGTTCCAGGATACAAAGGCAGCAATGACGGGTGTATGTTTATTAATCTCTTTTGAAAGTGATTGACGAACGCGGCGGTGAGTATGCGCATGAAGCCGGCTAAGACAATCAGCGAAGGCGAGAGTGTATCTATGACTCTAATTAACTCTGTATCGAAATCTTGACGTGTATCGTGTTTTGTATGGTCAATTACAACGACTGGGATGTTAGCGGCTTTTGCCCGCTCCAACCCGTGAGCATCCGATTTATTTGAGATAACCGCAGTAATTTCGTATTGGGATCTTTCGCCAGTTATTTTTCTATCAATAAGTGATTGTAAGTTACTACCATTACCTGAAATTAATACGACAATTTTAAACGTTGCGTTGGCCATGACTAATTCTTAGCTTCTGTAGATTACAGAGGGCTTATCTGAGGATGAGTTCGTAATGATTTCACCGATTAAGTAGCCATTTTCTCCAGTGTTTTTTAACAGATGTAATGCGTCTTTTGCACTCTCCGGAGGGATGCAAATAATCATTCCGATTCCACAGTTAAACGTACGCAACATTTCGTCGCTCGCAATATTTCCCTCCGCCTGAAGCCAATTGAAAATCGTAGGCCTTTCCCAGCTTGAGAGCGTAATGCAAGCATTTACATTCTCAGGTAAGACACGTTGTAAGTTTTCAGTAATACCCCCACCTGTTATGTGTGCCAACGCCTTAATCTCTATTTCTTCGATTAGCTTTGCAATAGTGTTCACGTAAATGCGCGTTGGCTCGAGTAGTCTTGCTCCAATTGTTTTTCCTTCTAACAATGCCTCTAGATCAAACTTTGTTCTTTCAATAATTGCTCGAATTAGAGAGTATCCATTTGAATGAGGGCCAGAGGACGCGATTCCTATTAGGAGATCGCCTGCAGTTACTTTCGAGTTGTCAATGATTTTGCTTTTTTCAACAACCCCCACAGAGAAACCAGCAAGATCATAGTCTTCGCCGTTATACATACCAGGCATTTCGGCGGTCTCTCCCCCAACTAACGCGCATCCGGCAAGCTCGCAACCTTTTCCGATTCCAGTTATTACTTTATTTGCGATATCTACATTCAGAGCCCCAGTTGCATAATAATCGAGGAAAAAAAGTGGCTCTGCACCGCAGACGATCAAGTCATTTACGCACATTGCAACAAGATCAATTCCTATAGTGTCATGTTTTTCGAGCATCATCGCTAGTTTCAGCTTCGTTCCAACCCCATCCGTTGCTGAGACGAGCACTGGTTGATGGTAGCCCTCTGGGATCTCGCACATTGCCCCAAAGCCTCCGAGGTTTGATAACACTTCAGGGCGGTTAGTACGTTCTGTTACAGCTTTGATCTTTTCGACTAGGTTTGCGCCTGCATCGATGTCGACTCCGGAGCCTTTATAGCTGAGCGACTCCTTATGAGATCTACTTATGCCAGTTTTAGATTTTTCCATGACGTAGGCCTTTGTCGCTGATCAATGAAAATTTTTTGATAGTTTACCAGTATGATGGGTATTCGTCAGCGCCCAATTTTGTTGTATTGATTATGATCTTGGTTTTGTTTTCTAGTATGATTACCGCCTATGCGTGTTTCAATGTATAAAATTTCTTTCCGCCGAATATTTTCTTTGAGGCTCGCCATGCAGAGAGTTTTGATATTCTGTTGTCTTTTGGTTTTATCCGGTCAGTCTTTTTCACTTCAGGTTGAAGGGCTTTTCAGTGAAAGCATAGTAATTCTAAACGATAGTGAATCTGAACGATCTAGAGCTTACAGCGAGGCTCTGAGGGCGGTTCTTATAAAACTGACGGGGTCAGAGGACGCAATAAGAGCACCGGTCCTTCTAAGAGCGCTCGAATCTGCAGGGGAGTATGTCGACGCAGTTAGTTACGGAACAGAAGCAGAAACGCTGCGGGATTCAGCAAGCTTGGGTTTTAAATCGGAGTCTAATCAGCGAGTTTTAAATATAAACTTCTCGCGTGTTCTTGTAGAAACGCTTTTACTTGATGCCGGAATTCCAATTTTTGATTCAAATCGGCCGAGCGTGCTCCTTTGGATGGTTGTTCAGGAACCGAATGGTGAAAGGAATTTAATCACGCCAGAGCTCTATCCAAATTTTATTTCCCATTTTGAATCCTTTAGCAAAAAAAGGGGTATTCCTTTTATCTACCCTCTGTTTGATTTTGAGGATCAAAAAGCGCTAAACGAAGATAAACTCTGGGGTTTAGATGCTGTCACTATAGAGGGTGCTAGCGAGAGATATGGACCGGATAGCGTTCTGGCCGGCCGGTTGCAAATCACGCCGAGCGCGGACTTAGTTGGTTTATGGCGTTTCTTTTTTCAAAATTCGGTTCAGTCGTTTGATGGCCTTGATACTGAAATCGAATCATATCTCGATGCAGCTTTGAACAGAGTAACGACGGAACTGGTTAGTTACTTTGCAATAAATCCGCTGAACAATGATTTCTCATTAGCGACCCTCCGGGTTGATGGGATCGCTAACCTAGAGGGGTATTCTTCACTACTCGATTACTTAAATACTCTAGGCCTGCTAAATAACTTTGTATTGTCAGAAATGGAGGGGGGGAGGCTTGAGTTTCGCGTTGAAATAGGTGGTGACTTAGAGCAGCTGGTGGGGCTGATTGCTTTGGATCGTGATCTAAAAATCATTGAGAATTCTGAGCGCAGTTTTTCGCAAGGAGATTTCCCCTTGCTACATTACCGTTGGACGAGATGATTAGTGAGCTTTAGCGCACCAGATCAATTGACACTTGATGTTAAATTGCACGCTTACAACACTTTTGATAACTTTATTGAAAGTAAGAAAAATGAGCAGTTACTGAATCAGCTGCGCTCAGAACTGTTTGAGCACAATATTTTTATATGGGGCCGGTTCTCGTCAGGGCGAACGCATTTATTGCATGCGGCTCTTCATCATGCGAAGGAATCTGGCCGGGCAGCGGTGTACATTCCGCTCCGAGATTCTGCCAGTCTCACTCCAAATTTCCTTAAAAACCTTGGCAAGTTTGATCTAGTATGTATTGATGATGCTCAATATGTTGCCGGCGATTCCGAATGGGAAATGGCATTTTTTGCGGCTTTTAACAATGCTGTAGAAAATGGGAGTCGGCTTTTTATTTCATCGACTTATGAACAAACTCTTTCTGGTATTAAATTAAGGGATTTGGTTTCCCGACTGCAGTCATGTTTGACGTTTCAAATTCATGATCTTGACGATGACCGCAAGCGTGCAGCTGTCTTGCAACAGGCGAAGGCACGAGGATTGGGGATATCTGAGCCCGTTGTCGATTATTTAATGGCAAGGTCCGAGCGAAGTTTGCCTGTTCTAATGAAATTGTTAGAACGGCTAGATGATAAGAGTCTTCAGCAAAAACGTCGCATCACGATCCCATTAGTTAAGGAAGCGACGGGCTGGTTATAGGATTTAGGTGAAGAATTGTTCTACAAAGAGGTTTTATAGTGGCTGCGATAACGCCTTATAAATATGACGATACTACAAAATAGCAATGTGCAAATCAGCACTTCTACTAGTCCAATCAGCCTTGTTGTACTCTCAAATGCTGTGAGAACGCCTCGCATAAAGTAGAGCAATATCACAAAGCTTAGCCATGCGTATGATCTTAATCGAGTGTGGTATAGACCAGGCAAGAAGAGAAGTAATGGTATTATTTGTATTGAATAAACAATGCAAAAAATTATTAATCCTAAGTCGCGTAGTGCAGGTAAATTTTTAAAAAAATTAAGCGCGAGGAGCGCGCACAAAAGAAAAAGAATCGCTTTGCGCAATGTTGCGATGGATTTCGATAAGTTTGGCGTGCTCACCTAGGATCCATTTAGCATTTTGCTTGCGATTGTGGCGAGGCGCTGCCCTTGGGCGATACAGAGTGCTTTCTCTTCAGACGTGATTTTTTTGCTTCCGCTGGTTCCTGACCAATGACTCGGGCCGTAAGGTGTTCCTCCTGACTCAGTGTCTCTGAGCTTTGTATCTGTGTAAGGAATTCCACAGAAAAGCATTCCATGATGGATGAGTGGCAGAGCCATACTAAGAAGAGTGCTTTCTTGTCCGCCGTGAAGAGAACTGGTTGATGTAAATGTTGAAAATGGTTTGTCAACAAGAGAGCCGGACACCCACAACGACGAGGTATTGTCGATAAAATATTTTAGAGGGGCTGCCATATTACCGAAACGTGTTGGGCTTCCCAGCGCGAGACCCGCACAATCTTTTAAATCGCTATCGTCGCAGAAAATGGCGCCCGTATCCGGAATTTCTGGGTCGACAGCCTCTGCTGTCGAGGAGACATTCGGTACGCATCTGAGTCTAGCATCTAAATAGCCGGAGAATTCAACTCCCCTCGCAATCAATTTGGCCATTTCTTCAGTGGAACCATGTCGGCTGTAATAGAGAACTAATATAAACGGTTTGCTCATTATCGGATGCTCTCTTTATTTTTGCTCGGCGATCTCGTTGATTAGCTGCAAACATTCGGTTATCGACTTCAGCGTTTTTTCGTTCGTGCTTCTCTTCTTGTACTCGAGAAACCCATCAGCTATTGCTTTTGGTGAAACGACGAAGCGATGCGGGATCCCTATTAGTTCAGAATCAGCGAATTTTACGCCAGGACTTGTTTTCTTGTCTCGATCGTCCAATAAGACATCCACGCCTAGGTCTTTCGCAGAGTTGTATAGCTTTTCGGAAATCTCGATAACCTGTTCGGATTTATGTCCATCAACTTGAATTATGACGAGAAGAAAAGGGGCTATGCTTTTTGGCCAAATGATGCCGTACTCGTCGTGCTTTTGTTCAATGCAAGCAGCAATGAGTCTCGTAACACCTATGCCATAACAGCCCATGGACAACACTATTCCTTTCCCGGTTGTATCAAGCGCTGTTGCGTTCATTGAAGCGCTATATTTTTTCCCAAGTTGAAAAATATGCCCGACTTCGATCCCTCTCTGTTTGGATAAGGTTCCTTCTCCATCTGGGCTAAGATCACCCTCCCGGACTTTTCTAATGTCAAAGACATCGTCGTAATGCGGTTCCGAACCATTGATGCTTGGGACGTCCCAGTTTGCATTTTTTATGTGTTTGTCAGCGATATTGGCACCGCACGTAAAATTGGTTAACTCGGCAGCGGTAGGGTCTGCATAAATTTTAATATCGTTACCTAGAGGGCCAAGATAGCCAGGGACGCACCCAAAAACGCTCGTAATTTCGTTTTCAGTGGCTCTTGTAAATGGGGCGGCAACATCCTTCAGTTTCTCGGCTTTTATTTCGTTTATCGTTTGGTCGCCTCTGATGACCAGTGTTATCAGAGAGCCGTTTCGAATCCCTTCCTGATCGCAACCCTGAACAATAACTGTTTTTACACAACGGGAAGGCTCGATAGATAAGTGAGAACAAAGATCTTTTATTGTCGTAATGTCTGGCGTTTCAATGATTTCGGAGGGACGTTGTGATTCGGCGTCTGGAGATTGAGGAATTGTTCCTATTGCAAGCTCGACGTTAGCGGCATAATCACTCTTACTGCTAAAAACGATTTCATCTTCCCCAGAATCTGCAAGGACGTGAAATTCATGGGAAGCATTTCCACCAATATTGCCAGAGTCTGCATTGACTATGCGGTAGTCAAGTTGGAGTTGGTTGAGAATTGAGCTGTAAGTCTGTTTCATGACATCATAAGTTTGGTCTAGGCAATTTTGGTCTAAGTGAAATGAATAGGCGTCTTTCATGATAAACTCTCGGGATCGCATTACCCCAAATCGCGGTCTTATTTCATCTCTGAACTTAGTTTGTATTTGATAAAGAGTAGTGGGTAATTGTCTGTGGCTATTGATTTCATCTCTTACCAGATCAGTAATCACCTCTTCATGTGTTGGGCCAAGGCAAAAATCGCGAGAATTTCGGTCTTTAAATCTCAGTAGTTCCGGCCCCATCATTGTCCATCGGTCTGTTTCTCTCCATAGATGACTTGGTTGAACAACGGGCATTAACAGCTCCAAGGCGCCAGTCTCATTCATGCTTTGTCGTATTATTTCAGTTAGCTTTTGAAGTGTCCTATGACCCAGCGGAAGCCATGTATACAGCCCACTCGCAAGTTTGCGGATTAGTCCGGCTCGAAGCATTAGCTGATGGCTAGCTGTATCTGCGTCAGACGGGGTTTCTTTGCTTGTGGTGATTAAGTATTTAGAAGTGCGCATTTTCTACTTCTCGCGTGAGTTATGAGGCTGGTGATTCCTCAATATCAAGTCATTAGCCATGTTGAGAATTTAGAAACAATAAAGGCAGCCTCAGCTGCCTTTATTGTTTTTTTGTTGCTTGGCGGACAGGTTCCGTTTGTATAAGGTATTAAAATTGTAACAATTACAAGGCAAATTCTTTCAATTTTTTGAGGGGTAGTACTTTGACTCGAGTTGTGGCGGGTTTTCGAGCTACATCCATCACCTCCCCTGGCTTAAAAGGATTAGGAACGTTCTTCCGAGCAGGGCGTGCTGGCCTATTAACAGATTTAATCTTTAAAAGTCCGGGGAGAGTAAATTCTCCTACCGCGCGTTTTTTAAGGTGTCTTTCTATTACGATTCCCAATTCGTCAAGCACAGCGTTAACATCTTTTTTGCTAAGCGAGGTATTTTCTGAAATTGTGGAAAGAATTTCAGTTTTTGTGAATTTTTTCTGTACCGCTGGTGCTTTATGCGGTTTAGATGCAGCGGTTTTTTTGTTTAATTTCTTCTTTGCAGGTGTTTTCCTAGCAGCCATACCCTTTCTCTTTTTTTTGATTGAATTTAAGGATTTCTGCTTAAAGTTGAGTCGAGGACTCCAAAGCTGCCTATCCCTGTTCTGTTGTATTTCTTTCCAGTTCTTATTGTCCTATCTCTAGAAACAAAAAGCTTTAGCTAGAGAATTGTCTTTATAAATCATTCGTTGATTCCTAGCAAGCAAATGCAGGTAATTAGGTGTAAAAAGTTTTTAGATTTTAATTACTCAGTTGGTGCTGATACCGTTAGATAACTGAAGCAATGTTTATATAGAAGTAAGGTCACTAGTTGATAATTAAAACTGAGAAGGGTGCGAGGAGATTTAGTTCTGATGTATAATTCAAGGCTGTAAAAATTTTTCTGATAAAAAACGTGTACCAATTTTAACTGAGGAAATAAAAATCTGATTTTAAAACTTTACTGAGCGAAGATCTTAATGACTCGCTGTCGAATTAAGTCAGTAATACAAGGATGATTTTATGCCCATTTACGAATATCGCTGCAGCAGTTGCGGCTTTGTTTTAGAATTGATCCAGAAAATCGGCGAAGCTGCGCCCGAAAACTGTCCCGAGTGCCAGAATCAATCACTAAAGAAGCAGGTTTCGGCGGCTAGCTTCCGTCTTAAAGGAAGTGGGTGGTATGAGACTGATTTTAAAACAGGAAATAAGCGTCAATTAGCCGATTCTCACTCCGAAGAGCAATCAGGTCCGACGAAATCTGAAAAAAAAGGGGCGGAAGTTAAAGAAAAAACAAAGACCTCAGTTGGTGAAGAAAAATCACTGAAAAAAACGACATTAAAATCAAGAGATTCAAAATCGAGCATAGAATAAGCAGTTCGCATTTAGAAAATGCCGCTCGTCTCTGAAAAACGTCTTTTCGGCCGATATTATAAATATGTTTAACTTAAAATTTGAGAATTAAGGGAATAATATGCGCAGTAATTATTGCGGAGAAGTCAATGGGTCTTTTGTTGGTCAATCGGTAGAACTTTGTGGTTGGGTGCATCGCAGAAGAGATCATGGGGGTGTGATTTTTTTAGATTTAAGGGATCGCGATGGGCTGGCGCAAATAGTATTTGATCCAGACCAAAAGGAAAGTTTTGCGGCTGCTGAGGAGGTTCGTAGCGAATTTGTAGTTAGGGTTACAGGTCTCGTAAGAATGAGGCCTGAGGGAACGAAGAATCCGGATATGAAAACCGGGGAAGTCGAAGTGCTTGGTCAGCACTTGGATATACTAAATAAAGCCGAGACCCCCCCATTTCCCTTGGATGAGCACGGAAATGTTGGAGAAGATGTGCGCCTGAGATATAGGTATATAGATCTTAGGCGATCAGAAATGTCTGATCGGTTAAGATTTCGCTCGCAAGTAACTAATACAGTGCGAAACTTTTTAGACAGCCACGGTTTTCTCGATATTGAGACCCCGCTACTTACCAAAGCCACTCCCGAGGGAGCCAGAGACTACTTAGTACCAAGCAGGACCCATCAGAGCCGTTTTTTTGCGCTACCTCAATCTCCTCAGCTCTTTAAGCAAATCTTAATGGCCGCCGGAATGGATCGTTATTATCAGATAGCGAAATGTTTTCGGGATGAAGACTTGAGAGCTGACCGACAGCCCGAGTTTACGCAGATAGACATTGAAGCCTCGTTCTGCGATGAAGATGAAGTAATGAAAATAACGGAGAGCCTCATCACCGATGTTTTTAAGAAGCACCTCGATATTGACCTAGGGGTGTTTCCGCGCATGAGTTGGTCGGAGGCCATGGACCGTTATGGATCGGATAAACCAGATCTGCGAATTGACATTGAATTTGTTGAAATTGCAGATCTCATGAAAGAGGTCGAGTTTAAAGTCTTCAGTGCTCCTGCGAATGATACGGAAAGTAGAGTAGTCGCTCTTCGTGTCCCGGGAGGAGCGAGTTTGTCTCGTAAAGCGATTGATGATTACACGGAATTTGTTGGTAAGTTTGGGGCTAAAGGTTTGGCTTGGATTAAGATCAATGATTGTGAATCTGGAATGTCGGGATTGCAATCACCAATTATTAAGTTTATGCCCGAAGAGGTAATTAATAATTTGATGAGACGTTTGGCTGTTGAGTCGGGCGATATAGTGTTCTTTGCGGCAGACAAAGAGGCAATCGTAAATGATTCCTTAGGTGCGCTCAGGTTGAAGGTGGCGGAAGATCTTGATCTTATTCGAGATTTTTGGGCGCCACTTTGGGTTGTCGATTTCCCCATGTTTGAGAGATCGTCAAGTGGCGATTTAACGTCATTGCATCACCCTTTTACTGCGCCGGCGTGTGACATTCAGGAACTGAAAAAAAGCCCCAGTGCGTCTCTCTCTCGAGCCTACGATATGGTGTTAAACGGGACAGAGTTAGGCGGAGGTTCGATTCGTATTAATCAGCCAAGCATGCAGGCAGCAGTTTTCGAGGTTCTTGGAATTGGAGAGACTGAGGCTCGAGAGAAATTTGGATTCCTTTTGGACGCACTCAGCTTCGGTTGTCCTCCACATGGGGGAATTGCGTTTGGCTTGGATAGGCTCATTATGCTTATGACTGGGGCTAGTTCGATACGTGATGTTATTGCGTTTCCCAAAACACAATCCGCTGCTTGTCCGTTAACGGAAGCTCCTGGAGAGGTCTCGACGGTACAGTTGAATGAGTTAAATATTCGATTGCGCGAGCAAATAAAGTTAAGCTAAAAAGGTGTTATACATCTAGTTAATCTATTCGTAATAAATTCGAGGAGACACATGGCTGGCCACAGTAAATGGGCAAATATAAAGCATAGAAAAGCGGGTCAGGATGCTAAGCGAGGGAAGGTTTTCACGAAGATTATTCGTGAATTAACTGTGGCTGCGAAGGGTGGGGCAAATGTTTCAGATAATCCAAAGTTACGTGCTGTGGTTGATAAAGCATTAGCGTCAAATATGACGCGTGATACTATTGATCGAGCAATTGCTCGCGGAGCGGGAACTGCTGATAATGAAAATCTTGAAGAACTTACGTATGAGGGATATGGGCCCGGGGGGGTTGCTGTTCTTGTAGAAACTTTAACAGACAATAAGAACCGCACCGTTGCCGAAGTGCGTCATTGTTTCGGAAAGTATGGTGGAACTCTTGGTGTCAGCGGGTCTGTTTCTTACTTGTTTGCTAAGACGGGAATCATCACGTTTTCAAGTGGGAGTGATGAAAATTTAATTATAGAAGCAGGTTTAGATGCGGGCGCTATTGACGTTGTTACTAGTAGTGATGGCTCGATAGATGTTTTGACTGACTTGGAAAATTTTGGAGCAGTTCAAGATGCTTTTGTGGCATCTAAACTAGAATTTGAAAGTGCTGAAATGACCATGCTTGCATCCACTGATGTCGAACTTGAATTGTCTGATGCGCATACATTCGTAAAGCTTATAAACCATATGGAAGATCTCGATGACGTTCAGAATGTCTTTTCTAACGCTAAGATCAGCGATTATGTAGCGAAAGAGCTAGAGGCTTAGTAAATATCATATTTTTCGGCAGCAAGGCATGGCAATAATACTAGGTATTGATCCAGGCTCCCGAGTCACGGGCTATGGTGTCATAAAGGCTCATGGGAACCGTCTTGAATTTCTTGCCTGTGGTGTCGTAAGGGCTGGCATGAAATCCCACGCAGAACGGCTTAAAAAAATTTTTGATGGGGTTTCAGGGGTAATTCAAGAGCACAATCCTACAGAGGTGGCTATAGAAGAAGTATTCGTTGGGCGTAACGCTTCCTCTGCGTTGAAACTTGGTCAAGCGAGAGGGGCTGCCATGACTGCTTGTCTTCAATTTAATCTTTGTATAGCAGAGTATTCGGCGCGTTCAGTTAAGTCTGCAGTAACAGGCTCGGGTGGTGCTGAAAAACATCAGGTTCAGCATATGGTTAGAACAATTTTAAATTTCACTGGTGAATTACTTGAAGATGCGGCAGATGGGCTAGCGATTGCTATTTGTCACGCAAACACGAGTGAGAATTTGATTCGCCTCGCGGGAGCTAAATCGTTCAGCAGAAAACGTTTAAGATAACAGGCGGCAAATCGGTGATAGGACATATAAAAGGAACTTTGGTGAGCAGGGGGTCGACTGAGGCAGAGGTTGAGGTAAACGGACTTACCTATGAAATACAGGTTCCTATCACGACGGCTTGTAATTTACCCGGCATTGGTGAGCCAGTCGCTTTGCATACTCACTTTGCCGTAAGAGAGGACGCACATCAGTTATTTGGCTTCACTGATTTGAAGGCTAAGCTCATGTTTCGAGCTTTAATAAAGGTTAACGGCATTGGGCCAAAAATGGCGTTGGGGGTTGTTTCGAGTGCAGAGCCTGAAGCCCTGCTTGCCATGGCTCGAGAAAATGATCTCGTTTCTTTAACTAAACTTCCAGGAATCGGAAAAAAAACTGCTGAGCGGTTAGCGATTGATCTGCGAGATCGACTCAAGGAGTGGGATAGTGAGCCTCGTCAAGGGGCAACCTCGGAGCTAAATGAGTCCAGTACTCTTTTTGAGAAAGAGGCGGAAGCCGCATTAGTAGCTCTGGGTTACAAGGCCCCGGAAGCAATTAAGGCTATTTCTTTGGTAGTTGATGGTCAGCAGGCCGTCGATAGTAGTGAGCTCATCTTGAAAGCTTTAAAAGTTTTAGGCTCTGGCTTATAAATTGCTGAATAGGGTTGAACGAGTCTTGGTACACGTTGAGTTAAATTTTGTGTCGAGGGAGTTATGACTGAGGAGAGATTTGTTTCACCTGATTCTGCTGTCAATGAGGAGCCATTAGATCGTTCGACACGGCCTCTTGCAATGGCGGATTACATTGGTCAGGCCGGGGTAAAAGCCCAAATGGATATTTTTATCAACGCGGCGCGAAATCGAGGTGAGCCACTTGATCATACCCTTATTTTTGGTCCTCCTGGGCTTGGTAAGACAACACTCGCAAATATAATTGCGAATGAATTGAGCGTTGAGATAAAGTCAACATCGGGTCCCGTGTTAGAAAAGGCTGGTGATCTAGCTGCGATGCTAACAAATCTCAATGCAGGAGATGTTCTCTTTATTGATGAAATTCACAGGCTCAGTCCAGCAATTGAAGAAATACTTTATCCTGCTATGGAGGATTATCAGCTGGATATTATGATTGGTGAGGGTCCCTCAGCTCGCTCAATTAAGCTGGATCTGCCTCCTTTTACCCTAGTGGGTGCGACTACTCGCGCTGGGTTGCTGACCTCTCCGTTGAGAGATCGGTTTGGAATAATACAGCGATTGGAGTTTTATTCGGTTGATGAGCTCAAATTGATTGTTGAGAGGGCGTCTAAAATTTTACGAACTGAAATAGATAACAAAGGGGCAACAGAGATTGCTCGTCGTTCTCGAGGAACGCCCCGAATTGCAAACAGATTGTTGCGTCGAGTCAGAGATTATTCAGAAGTTATGGGAGACGGTAATATAAATGAAGATCTTTCGTGCCTAGCCTTAGACATGCTCAATGTTGATAAAAATGGTTTTGATCAGATGGATCGGAGGCTTTTGATGACAATGATCGACAAGTTTGAGGGTGGTCCTGTGGGTGTCGATAGCCTCGCTGCAGCAATCAGCGAGGAAAGGGATACTATTGAGGATGTTCTAGAACCGTATCTTATTCAGCAAGGATTCATTATGCGCACACCGCGAGGGCGAGTTGTGACACAATTTGCCTACCGACACTTCGACATAGAAGTTTCCCCCAAACTTAAAGAAATTCTCGGCGGAGAGTAAAGGTGATACTTAGGTTTTCCATTACATAATTCTCCGCGTCTTGTTTCGGAACTAGATTTAGGCCTTCTCGTCTTTAGCGCCGGTTGTAACAGAATTTTGCAAAACTATTGCCCTATTTGGCCGATAATTCGAACATGCTGGGTTGCCGTCGCAGCAGCCGTAATTTTTTATATTTGGAGTAGAATCGGTGAATCAAGAGCTTAGCCCGTTACAACTCATATTAGACGCGACTTTGCCTGTGCAGTTAGTCATGTTTATATTACTGGCCCTGTCACTTCTGTCTTGGGTCATGATTGTTCAGCGTTTTTTGGTTCTTGGCGCTGCAGCGTCGGGGGTGCTCAGTTTTGAGGAGCGATTTTGGTCTGGTATGGACCTTAGCCAGCTCTACAAAGAGGGTACTCAACTTCAAGCCGAAGATGTGCAGGTCGTGGGCATTGAAAATATTTTTCGAGCTGGGTTTAAAGAGTTCATGAAGTTAAGGCAGCAGCCAACCGTCGAAAAGGAGGCTGTTATGCAAGGCGCGCAGCGTGCGATGAGAGTGGCATATTCGAGGGAAGAGGAAAAGCTAGAGAATCATTTGTCATTTTTGGCCACAGTCGGATCGGTTACGCCCTACATTGGATTGTTTGGTACCGTTATCGGAATAATGAATGCGTTTATTGGTTTGGCGAGTCAAAACCAAGCGACTTTGCAAGTAGTTGCTCCTGGGATTGCCGAGGCATTAATAGCAACTGCTATGGGTTTATTTGCTGCAATTCCGGCAGTTGTTGCGTATAACCGCTACACAGCGCAGGTCGAGAGCATTTCGGGTAGTTACATTACTTTTACGGAAGAGTTTTCAAGCATACTGCATCGACAGGTATATGGCGGTTGAGGAATTGACTAATGCAGGTTATTCCTAGAAAAAAACGCAAGGCGATGAGCGAGATTAATGTAGTGCCATACATTGATGTCATGTTGGTCTTGTTAATAGTATTTATGGTAACGGCGCCTTTGCTTGATCAAGGCATTGAAGTGGAGCTACCCGAGGCCAACAGTGAGCCACTTAATATAGATGAGAACATTGAAACGCTGGTTGTCTCATTGACAGCGTCAGATGAGATATATCTTAATATCGGAGCATTTGGGGAGGAACGGCAGTCGGTAACATTAGATACGGTTGGTACTCAAGTCAGTCGAGTAATCGATGTTAATCCGAGCATACAAGTATTGATTGAGGGAGATACTTCGGCAAATTGGGGAGCCATGGTGAAGGTTATCACTGTTTTGCAGGAGGCCGGAGTATCTAATCCGAATTTTATTACGCAGCCTGTGCAGAGTAATTAGGAGTGTTCCTAAGTATGAATGCGCAATTGGGCAAAGTAATCGGGTTGAACGGCTACCCTTTATCGATAATGGTTGCGGTGATTCTTCACACGGTTCTGCTGGCTAGTTTGCTTTATCTTCAACGAGTTAGTCAAACGCAGGATTTTGAATTGGTGCAACCTACTGTCATAAAGGCCTTATTTCTCGATGAAAATCCACAGGTGCTTAACCAACAAAAGGCGGAACGTGCGAAAAGAGATGAGAATCGACGATTAGCTCAACAAGCCGAGTATGAACGCGACCTCGCAAATCAAAAGCTTCGGCAAGAAGAGGAACAAACGCGACAACGGATTGACGCGGATAAGTTGGCGCGAGACAAAGCTGCGAAAGAGAAGATTGATAGGTTAAAACGTCAAGAAGAAGAAAAGAAATTAGAAGAGCGACGAATTGAGCGTGAGTTAGCTGCAAGAGATCGGGAAGCTGGGGCGAAAAGCGCTCTGGAGGATTCTGAGCAGCCGCCAGCGGGAGCAAGTAGCGAGTTTGAATTAATTCAAAGTGGGATATCACTCATACAGCAGTTGGTCGAAGAGTCTTGGTCTCGACCACCCAGTGCACGAAATGGTATGAGAGCGATTATAGAGATAAAAATGCTGCCGACAGGTGATATAACGAGTGCACAAATAACCGAGACGAGCGGTGACGCAGCGTTTGATCGGTCTGCCGAGAACGCGGTCTACAGTGCCGCTCCTTTCAGAGAGTTACAAACGCTCCCTATCCGAATTTTTAATGAAAATTTTCGTTCACTTGCTTTAATTTTTCAACCTGAGGACCTTTTGAATTGATATATCAATTATTCGGGCATTTTAAAAAAGAGATACGATGCTTTAAGACTTTGCTGTTGTTGTTTATCGGGGGTTTTGCTCACGGACAGTTGAGCATACAAATAACGCAGGGTGTTGATAACCCAATTCCAATTGCGATAGTGCCTTTTCAGTGGACTGGGGCAGGCTTACCCTCAGAAAATGTAGCGGAGATTGTCTCACAAGATCTTCAGCAAGTAGGAGAGTTTGAGCCACTGTCTCCTCGTAATATGCTCGCACTGCCTAATGAGGAATCTGAGGTTTACTACCGTGACTGGAGTGTGTTGGCTCAAGATTACCTACTAGTGGGCAAAATCGATTACCTTGCTGACAGTGGATTAATGGAAGTTCAATATGAGTTTTTTGATATTAATCGCCAGCAAAAGCTTGCTGGTGAATTGCTGACTGGGCGAGAAAGTCAACTCAGAGATATTGGTCACGAGATTAGCAACGTAGTCTTTGAGGCTGTTACTGGCACTCCGGGTGCTTTCACAACCCAGTTGCTTTACATTGTAGCGGAATTTGTGTCTCCTGAGCTCACTTATTATCGCTTGGAAAAATCGGATTATGACGGAAAAAGGGCTCAGGTTTTGCTGGAATCGGAAGAGCCGATAATGTCGCCTAATTGGGCCCCCAATGGATTGGATATTGCTTATGTTTCTTTTGAAACTGGTTTGCCAAGAATCTACACCCAAAATATTGCCTCGGGGCAGCGAAGGCAAATAACGAATTTCCCAAACATTAATAGCTCTCCGGTGTTTTCACCAGATGGATCAAAACTCGCGATGGTGCTTTCTAAGGATGGTAGTCCGGATATTTATGTCCAAGACCTAATTAGTAACCAGATAACACGAATCACAGATCATCCCGCAATCGACACTGAACCAAGTTGGTCGAAGGATGGGGGGTCTATTGTTTTTATGTCTGATCGCAGTGGGCAGCCACAAATTTACCAAATGGAGGTAGGGGCGAACAGTTACGATGTGGAGCGACTAACCTATGACTGTTTTCAATGTTCGAAGGCCCAGTTTTTGCCAGACGGAGTAAACTTGGTTCACGTTCGGAGAGAGACGAGACAAAGCCCTCAATACCAGATTTCTATCATGAACCTAGAGACCCTGAGGGTCATTTCATTAACGTCGACACGTCTCGATGAATCCCCTAGCATCGCGCCTAATGGCAGTATGATTATTTATGCCACGAAATTTAATAACAGGGGAGTATTGGATGCGGTATCGATTGACGGTCGGGTTAAGTTTAGGCTTCCGTCCAATCAGGGAGATGTTCGAGAACCCTCCTGGTCGCCTTTTTTAAATTAAACTATAGAGCTCTGGTTGTTAGAGGGAATAATTGGAAGTCAATCGGATAAAACTGTAATATTTTGTAGGGATTTTACGATGGTTAGATTAATAAAAACTTCTGTTGCTGTGTGTTGTTCTTGTATTTCTTTTTTTGTCGCCGCTCAACCGACTAGCGAAGGCTTGAACCTTCTGTTGGAGCAGAATAGACAGTTACAATCGGAGATTCAGGCGTTAAGAGGGCAGCTTGAAGAACAGAACTTTGAGATCAAAAAGCTTCAGCGTGATTCGCTCGGTAGATATACCGATATAGACAGTAGATTAATTGGTTTAGAGGCGCTAGCCTCTGAGCGAGAGCTAGACTCTCAAGCAGTCGAGAGAAATTCTGGGTTTGAGAATAATGATAAGCCAGATTCATCGGAGCAGGTCAAGGGCGGTTCTAGCACAGGTTCTGTGCAAAAAAGGTCTGATCGAGGAATGTTGCAGCCGGCGGTTCTGACTGAGCAACAGCTTTATCAATTGGCGTATGATTCTGTCATTAATAGTGATTTTGAGCGATCAGTCGCGGAATTTAATCATTATCTTGATATCTATCCGCAAGGCAGGTTCGTCACGAATGCTCATTATTGGAAAGGGCAGGCGTTTCTATATTTGGGCAGTTTTGATGCAGCGAGGGATAGTTACGAGATTATTTTGAATGAATATTCTGAATCTTCAAAACTGCCAGACGCAATGTATGGTCTGGGTTTGGCCTATCAGGGTCTAGGAAATATCGCCAGAGCAAAGCAACTGCTGAATCAAATCAAGCGTGAATTTCCAAACACAGGTGTCGCTAATCTAGCAGATACTAGATTGTTGAGTATCGATTAGATCAGAGCCAATGGCTGTTCTGAGTGAAGTTAAGGGTGCGTTGTAAATGCATTTAGCGGGATGGTTATGGTTCAGGCTTCAAGTTTAAGGGTTACGGAAATTTTCTACTCTCTTCAGGGTGAGGCAAGAACAGTCGGAAAGCCAACCGTATTTGTTCGCTTAACTGGATGTCCGCTTAGGTGTCGATACTGCGATAGTGCTTATGCGTTTGAGGGTGGAAGCCAAATCGCTGTTGATGAAATTAGAAAAACAATATCAGGATATGGGTGTAAAACGGTAACGGTTACCGGTGGAGAGCCTCTAGCACAGCCTGCAGTATTATTATTAATGCGCCACCTTTGTGATGACGGCTATGCCGTATCGATCGAGACAAGTGGTGCGTTACCGATTGATGCGATAGATGTTCGGGTTTCCATTGTTTTAGATATAAAAACGCCAGGTTCGGGTGAAGATAAAAAAAATCTTTATGAAAGTCTCGCAAAACTAAAATTTAAAGACCAGGTTAAGTTTGTTATTTGTGACAGACAAGATTACGAATGGGCTAAGACTAAGCTAATACAGTTTAATTTGTTAGAAGCGGTTGAGGATGTTTTTTTCTCGGTATCATACGAAGAGCTGTCACCGACTGACCTAGCCGATTGGGTCCTAGCTGATAGATTGCAGGTAAGAGTGCAGATGCAGTTGCACAAACTTCTTTGGGGAGACTTGCCCGGACATTAAGAAAAAACTTTATACTACCACATTTCACTCGTATAGTTTTCGGGGTTTTAATTAAATATGAAAAAGGCGATAGTTTTAGTCTCTGGTGGGCTTGATTCTGCGACTTGCCTAGCAATTGCGTTAGACGAAGGCTTCGAATGTTTAGCATTGAGCTTCGATTATGGCCAGCGCTCAAACAGCGAATTAGAAGCGGCAAGTCGTGTGGTTCGGTCCATGCAAGGCATAAATCGCGTTGTGCATAAAGTTATGAAGATAGATATGAGCTCAATTGGCGGCTCGGCTCTTACCGATCAAAGCATCCCTGTGCCCACGAAAGAAAAATGTGGAATTCCACATACCTATGTGCCCGCGCGAAATACAATTTTTCTTTCATATGCGTTGGCGTGGGCTGAGGTAGAACGAGCTGAAGCTATTTTTATTGGTGTTAATGCCCTAGATTATTCAGGTTATCCTGATTGTAGGCCCGAATTTATAGAAGCCTTCCAAAGCTTAATTGGATTGGCAACAAAGGTTGGTGTGGAAGGTTGTAAAATCAAGTTGCGCACGCCGCTAATTAATTTAACAAAGGCGGAAATAGTGCTTTCAGGAATATCGCTAGGAGTCGATTACGGGTTGACAGTTTCTTGTTATCAAGCCTCAGAAGCAGGTCTAGCATGCGGTATGTGTGACAGCTGCAGGTTGCGGAAAAAAGGTTTTGCGGACAGTTGTCAGTCAGATCCAACACGTTATTTTTATGAGTTGGATGGAACGCCTCTCGATTAAGATGATTCCTGAAAATTAATGAGAAATAGTCTGCTGTGACTTGTGTTTTTTTTTTTTTA
>MDTC01016948.1_pt1 | contig 75482 bp, 64 predicted proteins | sample 811181 | NCBI WGS metagenome assembly MDTC01 (sample SAMN05326644, study PRJNA326480) | marine metagenome | isolation source: seawater | place: Pacific Ocean: North | collected 2011
CGAGTCAAGTCTCACGCATTTTCGAACCGCCCTCTCGCCTCAGGCGAGGATCTGCTTGATGAGGTGACCATGCACATCAGTCAATCTCATATCCCGACCACCGAAGCGGAAGGTACTCTGCGTATGGTCAATACCGAGTAAATGCAGCATGGTGGCGTGGAGGTCGTGCATCTCGAATCGATCGATCACCGCTTTGTAACCCCATTCATCGGTTTCACCCACCGAGACACCTCCTTTGACGCCACCGCCGGCCATCCAAGTGGTAAAACCAAACGGGTTATGATCACGACCGTCAGTGCCCTGAGCAAAAGGGGTCCGCCCGAACTCACCCGACCACACGACCAAAGTTGAGTCGAGAAGTCCTCGACCCTTAAGATCTTTGATCAGAGCCGCAATCGGCTGGTCCACCGTTTTGCAGTTCTTGGTATGCCCGTCGTGGAGTTTTTTGTGCTGATCCCAACGGTCACCATTGCCACCGGGACAAGTCAGCTCAATGAACCGAACGCCTCGCTCGACAAGACGTCGGGCAAGCAAGCACTGCAGCCCGAAAGTCTTGGTGTTTTTAAACTCAGCATCTAGTCCGTAGAGCTTCTTCACTGCATCAGATTCGCCCGAAAGATCCATCAAGTCGGGTACTGCCGTCTGCATGCGATAGGCCGTTTCGTAATTTTGAATCGCTGTTTCCACCGCCGGATCAAAACCAACTTCCTCACCCCGCGCCCGATCAAGATTACGAATCAAGTCGAGCTTGCGTCGCTGCACTCCCGGAGTCTTTTCAACAGATTGAATATTCGCGATCGGCTTCTCACGCGGCAGAAAGACCGACCCTTGGTAAGAAGCGGGCAAAAAACCAGAGCCAAAACAATCCAACCCCCCCGGCGGAATCAACCCACCGTTTAAAACCACGTAGCCAGGGAGATTTTCATTCTCGGAACCTAGGCCGTAACCCAACCACGCTCCCATACTGGGGCGACCCTGCAGCCCGCTGCCGGTGTGAAGAAAGTAATTCGCAAACGTGTGCTCAGAGAAATTGGAAGTCATCGACTTCACGAAAGCGATTTCATCAACGACCTCTTTCTCGGCAAGGAAAGGAAATAAGTCGCTGACCCAAGCACCACTCTCACCTCGCTGCTTGAATTCCCATTGGGATTTCAGCACCTTGCCGATGGTGTCGAACTGCGTCGGAGCCAACTCGCCAATCACTTCCCTCGGATCACGACCGTGATATTTATCAAGCAGCGGCTTGTAGTCGAATGTATCCACCTGCGACGGACCCCCGTCCATGTAAAGAAAAATAACGTTGGTCGCCTTTGGTGCGTGATGCGGCGACTTTGGTGCCAGCGGATTAGCAGAGGCTTTCGCCTCGTCCGCCATCATTGCTTGCAAGGCAACGCTGCCAAATCCCATGGCACATCCTTTGAGCATCTCCCGACGAGAACTAGGCCCCTTGATGAAATTCCCACAATGCATTCTCGTTCCTTTTTAATGAATAAAGATGAATTCCTTCATGTTGACCATGATGTGGCCAACGTTCGCCCAGACTTCTTTTGGATCTGCCCCGTTTGCCGTCTCCGACTCTAAAAATGACAGAACACTTTCCATCTCAGATTCACCCGGCTCACGGCCGAGAGCTTTGAGATACATGTCGCTGATTTTCTCCTGAGGTGATTTCTCCGTTCCCCCCATCATCTGACCCCATTTTTGACTCTGCTCTAAGACGAAGGGGTCATTCATCATGACGAGAGCCTGCGACGGCACATTTGAAACACTGCGACGCCCTTTGGGTCCAAATGGACTGGGAACATCAAAAGTCAGCATGAAAGGAGAGAGAAAGTTCCGATAAACCGCCCCGTAAATGCTGCGGCGCCCCGAACCATCTAGAGGCCCGCTCTTGCGACCGCCTCGACCAGTCATGAAGGCGGTGCGATGCGTCGCAATCGAAGGCCCGTGCATACTGGTGTCCATCCCTCCTGAAACGGCAAGAATCGAATCACGAATCACTTCACCTGTGAGGCGCTTCACCGGCATCCGGTGCAGCAACTCATTCGCTTCATCCTTGTTAGCCAATATCTCGGAATTAATTCGCGTGTTGGCCTCAGACGACTGGCGATACGTTGAAGACAAGACGATCTCTCGAATCATCTTCTTCACTGACCAATCATTTTTCACTAGTTCTGACGCCAACCAGTCGAGTAATTCAGGGTGCGTCGGCAACTGACCCATCGGACCAAAGTCATCCACTGAGGCCACAATGCCACGGCCGAAAAGGTGATGCCAAATTCGGTTCACCAAAACTCTTGAAGTTAGAGGGTTCTCAGCGCTCGCCACTTCGTTGGCCAGCCCAAGCCGATCAACTTCTTTGCCGCCTAAAGCAGTTAGAAATCGACGTGGCACCTTCTCGCCCAGTGAGCGGTGACTCCCGCGAACATAGACTGCAGCCGCTTCTGGAGTGCCCTCTGCCATCGCCAGCGCGAACCTCGGTTTCGGAAGTTGGTTTGCCAGGCTCTGCCCCTCCTTGATGAGTGCCTCGACTTCGTCATCCAAAGCAAGAGCCGGCTCCACTTTTGTTTCTGCAGGCACCGGTCCCCCAATGCGCACTTCATCCAGAATGACGTCTCCGTCGCCTTCATCCGAAAACTCGAGATACACCCGATGACCGATATATTTATCAAGTTTGCCTTTCATGGTCAGCCACTTGAACTGGCCCTTGGTGTCAACGTCTTTTATGACCGCTCCGTTGAATAGCAGCGACGAATAACGAGCCATCTGGTAATTGTCGACAATTAGTCTGACAGACACCGAGGATCCTTTTGCCCGAACGTAGATGGTGTCTCCTTCCAAGGTGAAGGTGGGTGACCTGAGACTTCCCACCTGAGCCTGACCAAAAATCCCCGAGTCGACCGTGCCAGGCAAAGTCAGGGAGTTGTTCGAATCGAATCGCACTCCAGGTTGATTACCCGCACCCGCAAACGCGAATCCGCTCGTACTCCAACCTTCCGGAATGACACCTTCGGAAAAGTCTTCGAACGCTTCATCATTGGTGGTCGAAATCCCAAGCTCTATGACCGGAAGTTTGGCATCAATTTTCGTCTTTAACTTCTCCAGTTTGGCTCGCACTTCTTCGCGCTGGCGGTGAGGATCAAGGGGATACTCCTGACGGGCGCTACTGTGAATATAGGCTGTCATCGCATAATAATCAGCCGCTGAAATCGCATCAAACTTGTGATCATGGCAACGGGCACAAGAGATCGTCAGGCCAAGAAAGCTTTTCCCGAACACATCCAGTTGGTTGTCCATGATCTCGCTCTCATTCGCGAGAACGTCCGTGGGAGCATGGGTCGCTTCATGAAAATACCAGAACCCGGTTCCGATAACTGACTCGTTAAAGTCTTCCTTCGGATTTCGGCGAGGTTCGTTGAGGAGGTCCCCGGCGATATGCTCGCGAACAAACTGATCGTAGGCTACATCCTCGTTGAACGCCCGTATGAGGTAGTCGCGATATTCGAAGGCATGAGGAATCGTGTAGTCGAACTCGTGACCATAACTCTCCGCATAGCGAACCAGATCCATCCAGTGGCGGGCCCATCTCTCGCCGTAGTGAGGCGAATCGAGCAGTCGGTCTACGACCTTCTCGAAAGCGTCAGGTGAATCATCATCGTCAAAGGCTCGAATCTCGTCCGGCGTGGGGGGTAAACCGGTCAAATCAAAATAGACTCGTCGAAGCCAGATTGATTTTTCCGCTTCTTCTGCCGGAAGGAGACCGCCCTCCTCGAGGCGGTCTAGAATGAAATGATCGACCCCGCTCCTCGGCCATTCGGTTGCTTCAACGGAAGGCTCCTCGGGACGCTCAACCGGGCGCCAGCTCCAGTGTTCCGCCCGACGCTTTTCGAGATTGAAACCTTCTTTTTTTCCTTCACGCAGTGGCACCGGTTCGTCCGGCCAGACGGCACCGTCCGCAATCCACTTCTCAAAATCCTTTACGATCGCCTCGCTCAACTTTTCCTTCGGCGGCATTTGCAAATCGACATTGCCATAGCGGATGGATTCGATCAGGAGACTTGCCTCCACATTACCCGGAACAATCGCCGCCCTTGTCTCGCCTCCCTCGAGCAGATTCTCACGATGATCGACTAAGAGGTCACCCTTAAGCTTCTCCGAATCAGAAGCATGACACTGGTAACATTTCTCGGCCAATACCGGCCGGATTCGCTTCTCGAAAAACTCAAGTGAATCAATAGAGGCTGCCTTGGCGGCGACACCCCCTGCAACGAGGCAGGAAACAATCGCTATCTGACAGAAGGCATTCATAAGGGGTCTCAGGAGTATACGAAATTTGCTGAAGATTCGGCGAGCTCACAAATTAATTAGGGACACATTTTAATACGATTTTCACGAATAATAACCTTATTCGCACGACCCGTGCTAAAGTTTGCTCTAATTCACGCGAATTCGCCATGGCCCGTCCTCAATTTGAATAAGTGGGCATTCAAATCGGAGAGGCATGACTAAAATTTACTACTTACTTGTCGACAATCCTTTTCAGTTTAGTTGGCACCAGAATTGTTGAAGCTGGCTGATTTTACCTTTAGGTGTCACCGATGGCTGATTTTCACATCGAACCTTTTTGCGGCGGTCTCTTCCAAACCAACGGTTATCTCTTCCGTTGTGGTGACAAGAACTGGCTGTTTGACGCCCCTGAAGGTGCTGCCGACTGGCTATTGGAGAAAGGGGTCACTCTCGACGGGCTAATCTTGACTCATCAGCATCACGATCATGTCATCGGTGCGGGAAAGATCGTGGAGGCTTTTAGGTGCCCCATCTGGGCCTATTCTGATCCGTCCGGAGACCTCACGATGGCAAAACGCCTCGAGACCATGATCGGCATGCCATGCGACCTTGACCCGTATCAAATCGATCATCTCCTCGAGGGGGTAACCGACATCAATCTACCAGAACTTTCGGTGACAATTCTTCACGTCCCCGGTCACTCACCAGACAGCCTTTGCTTCCTGATCGAAGGTCACCCGCTCCTCGTGGGCGGTGACGTCCTCTTCAATGGAGGCATCGGTCGCACCGATTTCCCGCACGGTGATCACGATCTCCTGATTTCAGGAATCAAGGAGAAACTCTGGCAGCTCGCCGACGAGACTCAAGTTCTTCCCGGGCACGGCCCCACCACCACCATCGGAATCGAAAAGGCGACCAATCCTTTCCTGCAATAAATCAGGCAAGGATATCTTTCACCACGCGACCGTGCACATCGATTAGGCGGAAGTGAAGCCCCTAGAACTTGTAGGTCAACTTCTCGTGGTCATGACAGCGGTAGGTCCCGCTGAGTGGCTTCACATTCGAATGATCGAATGAAAAAGGTCACCCGCAATCCGCTCCATTTTCCCAACCCCCATCAAACTCCCCTCACTCCATCACTACACAAAAAAGCCCCAACCGCTCAGTTGAGGCTTTTCCCATAAATGGTAATAAAACCTGAAATTGATCAGGATTCGGCTTCAGGATTCTTTTCGAGTACTTTGTCAATAAGACCGTAAGCTGCTGCCTCTTCGGCAGGCATGTAGTTATCACGGTCAGCGTCACGCTCAATATCCTCGACGGTCTTTCCAGTGTGGTGAGAGAGAATGATATTCAGGCGCTTCTTAAGGGAATACATGAATTCCACGGTCCGCTCCACATCGGAAGCCGTGCCTTGGGCACCACCAGACACCTGGTGGATCATGATGTGAGAATTCGGCAAGGCATATCGCTTACCCTTGGTGCCCGCTGTCAGGAGCACGGCACCCATAGACGCCGCCATACCCATGCAGTAAGTGTTAACATCGCATGTTACAAACTGCATTGTGTCGTAGATCGCGAGGCCAGCCGTCACGGATCCGCCTGGGCTGTTAATGTAAACGTTAATATCCTTGTTAGGATCCTGCATCTGCAGGTAAAGCATCTGAGCGATGATATAGTTAGCAAGCGGGTCGCTGATGCCTTCACCAATGAAGATAATGCGATCCTTCATGAGGCGGGAAATAAGGTCAAACTGGACCATCGTATTTCCTTCCTTCTCGATAACACTCACGTTCTTCACCGGATCGATAATCCGCTGCTGAAGGTGAGGAGGAAGCATAGGGGAGAGTTCTTGTACGTCGTCTAGGGACATGGTAGTGTTCTTTCTTGAAAGTTTACGTGTGAACGAGGTGGTTCGTCGGGGAAAAGATCTTTAGTTCTCCTCGGCCGGTGCTTCGACCTCCGAGACCTTAGCATTCGAGCGAAGAAACTCAATTGTCTTGGAAATGACAATGTCCTGACTGATATTCTCGAAGCCGTTATTGTCGCGGAGTTCACGAGCGAGCTTTTTGACAGGACGGCGCTGTTGCTGAGCCGTCATCATGACTCGCTGGGAAACCTCTTCCTGTGAAGCAGTGATGCCTTCCTTCTGAGCGATCTCTTCGAGAATGAACATCGTCTTCACGTTGTTCTTCGCCTGCGTCTCGGCACTCTTCATAAGATCTTCCTGGTTTTCTTCAATTTCACCCTCACTCAAGCCCTGCTCATAACCTCGGGAAACCATCTGATTCACCTGACGCTGTGTCTCGTTAAAGACGATGTGCTGAGGCAGGTCAAAGGCCATCTCATCATTTAGGTGAGCAAGCACTTGATTGTCGATGATCTGATTGCGAGCCTGCTCCTGCTGCTGTTTAAACTGCTCACTAACTTTACCCTTGAGCTCCTCTAGTGATTCGGCACCCATCGCCTTGGCGTGTTCGTCGTCAAGGGTGGGTAGTTCACGTTCCTTCACCTGTGTCACTTTAATATCGTATTGCACGGTCTTGCCAGCAACAACCTCAACCGGAAAGTCTTCAGCATACTCTGCATCAAAGGTCTTGGAATCCCCGGCGCTCATACCCTCGACTTCCTTTGAAAGACCGGGGATGAATTCACGGGATTCTTCACCCTCTTCCGGGACATCGACCCAATGGCTTTCACCTTTTGCGAGTGGTCCTGCCTGCTCTTCGAGCTTGTCGGCAAGCGGTTCACCATCAAGCGTTGCTGTATAGTCAACCACGACCAAGTCAGTTGGGACAGCAGCCCGGTCCACATCTTTGGGAACTGCTTGCTGTTTTCGCATGTTGTTGAGGTAGCCATCGATCATTTCATCGGTGACCTCCATTTTCTGAACTTCGACTTCGATTTCTTTGTAATCGGCAATTTCTACCTCAGGTTCGGTCACGACTTCAACCGCCAGCATATAGGAGCCGTCGGCTTCGAATTGTTCCCGCTCAACCTGAGCAATACCGAGGATGGCCAGATTTTCTTTTTCGCGAGCTTCACCGTAGGCGGAACGGGCAAGGCGATCCTTCAGCTCGCCTTCGATGTCGACGGCGTAGCGCTTTTCAATCACGCTTGCGGGAATCTTTCCAGGGCGAAAACCGGGAACTTTGGCCTGAGCGGAATACGCAGCAACAATCTGCTTACGAGTATCGGTCACCGTATCGGCCGGGATCTCGGCAGAGAGGCGCGCTTTGCACTCAGGGAGGCGTTCGACAGTAATGTTCATAGCTTGGGTTTTCCAGACAGGAAGAAGGTCCTTTTCAATAAGGGGCGGGAATCTAGATCAAACCTTTCGGCTTTGCACCCTATAAATTTCGCAGATTTTTTGAACGAGACCTGTCTGAAATGAGCCGCTAATCGGTCTCTATTCCTCAAGAAAGTTCGACATATCGAGAGGCAGCGAGCATTCCCAATCCTCACCTTTCCAGCCAAAACCGGAAGCGTGAAGAGCCTGACGATTCATGAGAAGTTGGCGTTCGAGCGAAAAGGTCCAGCCCGTTTCAATAAATTGGAGGTAACAGGCGTCGTCGGGCCCGTAGATCTTGTCTCCCACGATGGAATGCCCCGAATGGGCTGCGTGTACTCGAATCTGGTGCATCCGGCCGGTCGCTGGGTAGCAGCGGAGCATCGCAAAACGATTTCCGTTGCTGGTCCTCTTCTCAAACCGCCGTTCGACCTCGAACCGGGTCAAACTGAGCTTTCCGTCAGGATGTACGATCTGCTTCACCCAGATGGGTGACTCCTCGACCTCGCCTTTTCTTCGAATGGGCTCTTCCACGGAGAATTGATCTTCCTTCGGCCAGCCCCAAACCAGCGCGTGATATGACTTGCGAAACTCCCGCTTTTCCATCGCGATACTGAGCTCGCGAGCGGCCTTTTTCGTTTTCGCGACAAGGACGATACCGCTCGTTTCTCGGTCGAGACGGTTAATGAGTGAAAGCTTGCCACCATTAGCCAATTCGTAGATGCACAGAGCCTCAAGTCCGTCCAACAGTGTCGGCGGATTCCCCGGAACCGAGGGATGGACAAGAAGATGCGCCGGCTTGTCGACCAACATGAAGTCATCGGTTTCATGCAGGACTGAGAATTGCGGGGTATGGAGGCGCAGATCGATAGACAATCTTAATCTGGATCTCCGTGTTAATCTTGCTGTTTTTCTGCCGTTCGGGTGCCATTTTAGGTCACAAAATCCAGAGTAAGCGCATGGGCAAGACTAGCCCATGTCTCGCCAAATCGCTGGACTATCCCCCCTTTTGCGCTAGTGGTTCCCCGTCCCCAACCTTCCTGGATTGTCACAACCCATGTCGGCTCCGAAACAACAAACACTCGCCTCATCGGCTACTGTCACTGGCACTTCTCTCCATACCGGGGAGCAGGTCACGCTGACGTTGAAGCCCGCCCCTGTCGATCACGGCATCAAGTTTCGCCGAATTGATCTCGACGACCAACCTTTTATCGACGCCCACGTTTCAAAGGTGCAAACCGTCGAACGGGCCACCACGCTCGCAGAAGGCTCGGTGAAAGTTCACACTGTCGAACACGTCATTTCAGCTCTTGTGGGGATGGGGGTCGATAATGCTATCGTCGAGATGGACGCCAACGAACCGCCCATCGGCGATGGTTCGGCCCGCCCGTTTGTCGACTGCATCAAGAAAGCCGGTCTTAAAGAGCAGGAAGCCTATGCTTCGATTTTCGAAATCCGTGAGCCCATTCACCTCGAGACCAAAAGCGGTTCACTGATCACGATCGTGCCTGACAAGACCTTTCGCGTCTCCTGCACCCAAGTCGGTCCTGACGGTCGCATGACCCAGTTTTACTCTACCGAGGTCAATCCAGAGATCTACGAAAAGGAAATTGCCGATGCTCGGACTTTTGTTTTCTACGAAGATGTTGAGCCGCTTCTTGAGAAAGGCTTAATCCAGGGCGGCAGCCTGGAGAACGCGATCGTCATTAAGGATGAATCTGTCATGAGCAAAGAATCACTCCGATACAAGGAGGAATTCGCACGCCACAAGATTCTCGATGTTATTGGTGACCTCATGCTCAGTGGAAAACGCTTTATGGGTCATGTCATTGCTGTGAAGCCAGGGCACGGCCCTAACACGGAAATGGCCGCCAAGTTGGCCAAAACCTATGAGCAGACCCTTTCTATGGTGACGCCCGTCACTATTCCAACTGGAGAAGCGGTGATGGACAATATTGAGGTTCAGAAAGTGCTACCTCATCGCTATCCCTTCCTTATGGTCGACCGAGTCGTCGGCTTCGAAGGCGACATGAAGTGCACCGGCGTTAAGCAGGTCACCACCAACGAACCTTTCTTTCAGGGACACTTCCCCGGTCACCCCGTTATGCCTGGCGTCCTCCAGGTCGAAGCCATGGCTCAAGTGGCCAGCATCGTAATTCTTCGAACCCCGGAAAATCAGGGCAAGATAGGCTACTTTATGAGCGCCGATAAAGTTAAATTCCGTAAGCCGGTCATACCCGGTGACACGCTTATTATCGAGTCAGAAATCCTCAAGGTGCGCCGCAACATTGCTTACGCTCAGTGTCGCTGCCTCGTGAACGGGGAAGTAACTTCTTCCTGTGATCTGAAATTTGCCATCGTCACCTGAGTATCAGGAGTTACTCTTGCTTAAATCGACTGCCCTTCATGGCTAACGAGATTCATCCCACTGCTATTATTGATCCTGGTGCTGAACTGGGCGACGACCTCGTTGTTGGTCCTTATTCTCTTATCAGTGCAAGCGTCAAACTCGGCAACGGATGCGTTATCCACAACAATGTAACTATCGACGGCCCAACTGAGATCGGCGAGAACAACGAGTTCTTCTCCTACGCTTCCATCGGACAGCGCACCCAGGATCTAAAGTATGATGGCGAGCCTACCTATCTCAAGATCGGCGACGGAAATACGTTCCGCGAATTTTGCACCGTAAACCGCGCGACCTCCGCTGGCGATGCCACTATCATCGGCAGCCAAGGCAATTTCCTCGCCTACACCCATATCGGTCACGACTGCACCATCGGTGACCAGGTTGTTTTTTCTAACAATGCTACTTTAGGCGGCCACGTTGAAATCGGAGACCACGTTATTCTCGGAGGACTTACCGGTATCCACCAGTTTTGCCGCATCGGCGCTCACGCCATCACAGGTGGCTTTACAAAGATCGTTCAAGACGTGCCCCCTTACATGGTCGCCGACGGCAACCCTGCCCGAACCCGGGCAGTGAATAAAGTCGGCCTTGAGCGGCGCGGTTTTTCTGAAGAAGCAAGAAAGTCGATCAAATTTGCCTATCGCACCCTCTTCCGCGAAGACCGCAACGTCACCGAAGCGCTTGAAGTGCTCCGCTCAATGGAAGAACGCACCGAGGAAGTCAAAAACATCATCACCTTCGTCGAAAGGTCGGAACGTGGGTTGCACTGAGGCTGATTGGAAAACGCCTTAGTTCTGTCGCGGCTATCTCATTCATGGACATCGCAGGGGGTGGAATCTCCCTCGTCCCGTTTGCGCTATTTCCCGGGGCTACCAATTTCGCGGAGCCTCTGTATACTGGCGCTGATGAAATCCCTAACCATGCTTTTCTCAGTCGCTCTCTTTTTCGTCAGCGCCTCCCATGCTGAGCAGCCTAATATTGTCTACATCATGGCCGACGATCTCGGCTGGGCTGAGCTGGGAAGCTACGGGCAGGAAAAGATCCAGACTCCCCACCTTGATCGGATCGCATCGGAGGGTATGCGCTTCACCCAACACTATACCAGTGCGCCAGTTTGCGCACCGGCTCGCTATTCACTGATGACCGGTAAGCACGGCGGCCACTCTTATGTCCGATCTAATTACGAGATCGGCGATTGGGACAGCCACGAGGGGCAGCTTCCGCTCCGAAATGAAGAAACCACTATCGGCGAGCTCCTCAAAGTTAAGGGTTATGCCACCGGCGCATTCGGAAAATGGGGACTAGGCCAGCCGGGATCTGAAGGGGACCCCCTAAAGCAAGGATTCGATCGATTTTACGGCTACAACTGCCAGCGCCACGCCCACAATCTCTTCCCCGAGTATATTGTCGATCAGGACAAGCGCGTTCCCCTGGAAGGAAATACGGCAACGGTCTATGGCAAACAGTATGCGCCACAACTCATTGCTGACGCTGCCCTCGCCTTCGTCGATGCAAACAAAGACGGTCCGTTCTTTCTTTATTATCCCACCATCATTCCCCACCTCGCCCTGCAGGTTCCCTACAACGAACTAACGCCGTACATCAACGAGTGGGACGAAACGCCTTACATCGGTAAGAGCTACCTACCCCACCCCACGCCACGCTCCGCCTATGCAGCCATGATCAGTTTCATGGACAAACAGATCGGGCGTCTTCTCGATAAACTTGACGAACACGGCCTCGCCGATAACACGGTTATCTTCTTTACTTCGGACAATGGCACAACCTTTCTCAAGGAGCAGGTCGACTACGAATTCTTCAACAGCGTCGCTGGGCTACGCGGGCTCAAGGGTGAAGTCTATGAAGGCGGTATCCGTGTTCCCCTGCTTGTGCGCTGGCCCGGAAGAGTTCAGCCGGGACAAACCAGTGACCTTCTCAGCACCCACTACGACGCGCTCGCTACGATCGCCGAGATTGCGGGGGTGCCCGTGGAGCAGAACCACGACGGCATCAGCTACCTACCCACCCTGCTCGGAAAAGAACAGCCTGAGCACGACTTTCTTTTCTGGGACTTTGCTGGCTACGGTGGCCAAGTCGCTCTGAGACAAGGAGACTGGAAGGCAATTATCCCAAGTTTAAAGAAATACCCTGAGGGTAAGGTCGAACTCTACAATTTGGCCGAGGATCCTTCCGAAGAAACCAACCTCGCCGATCAGCATACTGATAAGGCCGACTCCTTTACCAAACTAATGATCGAGTCCCGCGACGAACCCGAAATTGAGCGGTTTCGCTTCTGGAAATACAAGTGATAAGCCGCCGTTGAGAGGATGTCTCTGTGACATAACAATCATTTCGCAATCTATTTTCTTTCTCGATGCCCGAACTCGCTGAAGTCGAATATAACCGTAAGCAATGGGATCCTGGACTGGGGCAATCTCTTTCTAAAATCCGAACCCATTCGAAAGCGCGCATCTACCGGAATATAGCCGCAACGGCCATTCAGCGGGGGCTGAAAGGGCGCTCATTCGTGGCGAGTCACGCTCACGGCAAACAGATGTTGTTCGAATTCTCTAATGGAGCCTGGATGGGACTTCATTTGGGTATGACCGGAAAACTGCGCACGCGCCCGGTCGGTTCAAAAATAGAAAAACACGATCATCTTGTGCTCGATCTCGAGCACACACAGCTAGTCTTCTCCGATTACCGCATGTTTGGAAAACTCACGCTCGATGTGACCGAAGATGGCGGAGCACCAGAGTGGTGGCAAGCTCTCCCACCACAACCGCAGGATAAAGGCTTCACCAAAATTAGGCATCTCACATTCGCCCGACGTTTTCCGAAGACGCCAATCAAGACACTGCTTCTTGACCAACGTGGCTACCCCGGAGTCGGAAACTGGATGGCAGACGAAATTTGCTGGAGGGCTCAGATCGCTCCGCAATCGCCAAGTGGAACCCTGAGCGACGAACAAATTCATCTGATTTGGAAGCTGACTCGTCAGGTTTCGAGGGATGCAATCCGCGTCATCAGCACGAAATGGGAGACCCCGCCAAAAAGCTGGCTTTTCACTCACCGGTGGAAGGATGGAGGGATTTGCCCCCGACGAGTATGCGGAGGCGCTGAACTTGAGCGCGCCGACTTAAGAGGGCGAACCACTTGCTGGTGTCCGGTCTGCCAGTTCTGCTAGCCCCTCAGGCAATGAGCGGCAGCCGAGCCTACACTTTTAGCTCTCAGTTGGCTGCTCTTGGAGCGCGGCCAAAATGTATTCGCTCGGACGAAAATCTTCGATGATTGCCTCTTCCTGATCACCTCGCTTCATGCGCACCTGCTTGATGTTGAAGTTAGGTGTTTTGTGAGGAGCAAAAAGGATGTCGTCGTGAGTCGAATTTTCGTGCTTCTTGAACATCTCCGGTATGATATCACCGCCCAGATGATCATCGCGTCCGGTCGCAAGGTGGCAGGTGCCCAGCACTTTTTCATCCTGGATGTCAGCGCCTGAGACGGGCAGCACCTGGGTGCCAAATCCAAGTTCTCCGAGTGTCCCCGTCATTGGATCATCGGCAAGACGCGCATTGTGCGCATCAACCGTAGCCTGATTTCCTTCAATTAGAGTAGAGCTGATAATGTTTCGATCCTTAACTTCAAGAACGCCCAATGTGCCATCCTCATATTTCATCGGAAACTGTCCGTTGGCATCCTCGGGGACAAAGTAAACTTCGCCGGCGGGCAGATTCGCAATGTCCGGAGTCATCCCGCGGCAAAGTCCATGAGACTTTTGAGCTTTCTGACCACCGAGTTCCAAGGCCGCGGTCAGGATTTTACCATCTTCCAGTTCGAAATCGATTTCGATCACATCGGCGTTAGTCATGGCGAGACGCATTTTCTCAGCGTCCGAACTCACCTCCTCATAATCGACCGCAAGGCCGGAGTTTAAAATCACATCGTTGACACCGTGAAGGGTTGCTCCACGGAACCCGTATTCCTTACATTTTGCCGTCAGCGGTGCGGTGGCGGAATATGTGGAGACGCAAAGGATGATGTCGTAGTTTGGGTAGATGTCCCGGTCGAGATTATATTCTTTCCCATCCATGTCGTAGGCTTCGTCCTTCAAATCCAAATTGGAGCCGTAGGTCATTGGAATCGCAAAAAGCTCGCCACCAGTCATGCCTAGAGCTTCCAACCCCCCGTCTTTGAGGCCGAGGTAAAATTCTTCGTAAGCTTTACGCTGTATTTCATGCCCCTCTTCTTCGAGAAACTGATAACCCTTCATGAGGCTGACATCGTCGAGATCAATCAGAACGCAGACTTTGCACCCTTGAGTGGGTTCGAATACTTGCCCAAGAAGTCGTTCGAGTCTGAATTCCGGGAAAACCCGTTTTTCGGGATTCAAAATGATTTCTCGATTAAGTGTGGCTACGGACATGACAACTGATAGTTCGTTTTAGTTCTGAATGGATCTGAGGCAAAAGCAGTCGCTGATTTCGCAATCAAACGAGCACGGTCAATAATCCTCTACGTTGAACATACGAGGAAAGAGTAAAAAAAGGGCACATAAATTCGATACAAACTTTCAGCAGTAGTTCCGGAGCATTATTTAAATCTTCAAAAGGGAGTGATCGGTTAAAAACCCGGACTCAATGGTCTTACCACTCAAAGGGCGTTTAAATCTCACACTCCGAGAGATCTTCGAAGCAAAATCAAGGTAGGGAGTGAGCAGGCCCTTCTGCTGGTGGCGGCACGATGTGAATAACTCCTGACGAGCCTTATCTTCACCAAATAATCGCATGCAAGCGTGACTCAGTTGTTAATGAGGCGTCCCGCCACTTTGCTCGGCGCATTCAGAGACCCAAGACCTCTCGAGCCCCGCAGTGAGGGAATACTACCTCACCGAGGATGTCACGCTGACGATTCATCCCAAGCAACCTTAGGGGTCTGAATGCTGAATTGGCTTCAACCATTTCATGCCCTTTCTATTTAGGACATCTCAAGTTGTTCAGATAGTTATTCACAGGTTATTCCCAGATCTATCGGAGTTCCTCCCATTGGCCCCCTCTGTGAAAAATACCCCATTTGGCGCGGCGCGCAATTGTGGGAACTCCGGCCAGAGAGCTGTCAGAAAATAGAGTCGGGGAAGCAGTTTTGTCGGCCATTTGAGGCCCCTCAAAATTTTTCTGTTTCAAGGGACACTCTCGTCCCGGAAGGCTGCACCTCATTCTTAAACGGTTTCCGTTAGAGCGCGACGCCCAGCTATGCTAACGCTTTGTGTTTCCGGAAAATGGAACGGAACGGCAATAATAAAATTCACGCCAACTCGCACTAGGCCCCGATTGGGTTCCGTGCCATGCTAAATCTGCTTTCAATAACCATGATCAAATTTCTTCACACTCGCATTCGTGTCAGCGACCTTGATGCCACCATCAACTTTTATGAAACGCTCGGTTTTAAGGTGACCCGCCGCACTGATAAGTCGCCCGCCGGTAACCAACTCGCATTCCTCGAACTCGACGGAAACGATCACTTCCTTGAGCTTTGCCACTCCCCGGACTTCAAGGTCGAATTCCCCGAAGATCTCATGCACACCGCTGTCGGCGTCGAAGACATCATGGCCTATTGTGATCGGGTTGAGAAAAACGGTATCGAGATCTGGCCGGAAGACTGGCGTGAGGCCTTCCCTGGGGGAGCAAAAACGAAAATGGCTTTTGTCACCGACCCTGATGGCTACGAGGTTGAAATTCTCGAACGATGATTCAGGTCTATTTCTCTCAATTGTTAAAAATTGCTTCCGCCCCCCAAGACTACATGTCGGGCCCTTCGAACAAGAGGCCTTTGATTTTTAATTAATTTAATTAATTTTTGATTACGGGAGGCTGAAGACTTACCTATTCACCCGCGTCTTTAATCCATTCCTTGAGGAACGATGAGTTGGCTTCGATTGGTGATCCCGATAGTGGTGATGGCAGTGACCATCGCCATTCTGCCGAGTTGTAAGACGGCTCCCGCATCTACGAAGGCAATTCTTTGGGAGCGAGAACTGGGTGCTGTCGCAGAGGCCCCCATCAGCCCCAACCGCGCCCACCAAGAACTAAACATCAAGGTCGATCTCATTCCGAAAGGTAAATACGGCCGCCGCATCTTCCGTCGGATGCAGGCCCGCTACATCACAATTCATAGCACTCAAAATCCTACTGGTGACGCCTACGCACATTCCAAGGCACTGAAGCGCGGAGCTCTGCGTGGCGGGGTAGTTGGTTACCTCTGTTGGCACTTCACCGTACAGGACGACGTTGTGATCCAGCACATCCCCACCGACGAGCGCGGTGAACACGCAGATTTCGATGGCCCAGGCAACCGCTACTCGATCGGTATCGAAATGTGCGAACACCGGGGCAACGACCAGGTCGCCACGATGGATCGCACCGCAAAACTTGCGGCGACACTGATGTATTATCACCAGATCCCTGTTGAGAATGTCCGAGCTCACTACCACTGGCCCCGGGAAGGCTACGAAACGCCCAACAAGAACTGTCCTCACTTTCTGCTTGAAGGTGGTCGCCCAGGGACGAACTGGCGTTGGTTTGTGGGAAGAATTAATCGTCACCATGAAAGACTCGTTGCCTACAACGAGTATCTTCGGGAAAAACAAAAACAAGAAGAGAGGGATCGCCACTCGAGAGAAATCGTGCAATTGCCCTGCCTCCACCGCTTCACCTGTTTTGGAGCGTTTACCTAGGCAGACAACTTAATTTTCGGGATGTCGATAGAGCCTCGGTTGCGCTTCCTTCGAGTCCCTGTAATATTTGGTGACGCAACGAGATACCCACTACTCGGGAAACCTAATGAAACAGCGCCTCTCCTTACTCCTGTCGCTAGCTCTACTCGCAGCAGTGTTTCAGCCAATCCCGGCCGAGGCTAAACTTGATCCTAGTGATGAGTATATCCTTCTCGTCGGAGGCCCTGCCCTTCTTCACTGGGAAAACTTCCGACGCGAGGAACACCGCCATGATCGCTGGTGGGGTAACTTCGTGCGCGCTGCCCGAATCCGCATTGAGCAGCTTAAAAAAGCAACCAACGAAGAGATCAATATCACCCTCATGGTTTACAAGCCCGGTTATCTCACCCGGGCCTATGAAGACGATGATCCCCTTATTTCCTACATTGAAAGTGTTAGGGATAAATTCGGTGTGCGCCTCGTCTGGTTCAGTTCCACTGGCGAGCTGGTCAATTACATCAATCGCGGCCAGAATCGGTCAAAGATGAAAATTTCGGGATTCGAATACTACGGCCACTCCAACAAATACTGCTTCGTCTTTGACTACAGCAACGAAATCCTCGGCGCTTCAAAGTGCTTCCTCCACCAGAGCCAACTTAGTCAATTTGACCGGAAGGCCTTCGCTAGGGGCTCCTACTGCAAAAGCTGGGGCTGCCACAGTGGAGAGTCTTTCTCAGCTGCATTTCGCAAAGCTACCGGTCGCAAAATGATTGGTGCCGTGGGCAAAACTGACTACTCAGAAGTCTGGAAACAAACCCTTCCTTTCATCTCGCCGGGAGGGCGCTGGACCAGCTAATTGGAAGTCTCCGAGCAACGCTAGGCATGGGAGCTTGTCTCCGATTTTTGCAACATTTGCGTGAAATTCGTCGAATTCGTGGTCCGTTCCTACCGGAACCGGCAACAGACCGGGAATTAAAACAGATCCTTCTCCCATGCAGTTCGACGAACTTAAAGAGCTCTATGACCTTCCCTTTTTTGAACTGATTAAGCGTTCGAGAAAGGTGCATGAAGCCAATTGGCCCGAAAATGAAGTACAACTTTGCACTTTGCTCAGCATCAAAACCGGTGGCTGCTCCGAAGACTGCTCCTACTGCGCTCAGTCTGCTCGCTACAGCACGTCGGTCGGAGCAGAGCGACTGATGGAAAAAGAGGACATCCTTGAGCGAGCGAGATTTGCCCTTGAAAATGGGTCCACCCGCTTCTGTATGGGCGCTGCATGGAAAGGCGTCAGAGATGGCACAAAACGCTTTGACCAAGTTCTCGACATTGTCGAAGGCGTCTCAGAGTTAGGTATGGAAGTCTGCACGACACTTGGAGAGCTCGGAGAGGTTGAAGCCCAGAAACTCAAAGAGGCTGGAGTGACGGCCTACAACCACAACATTGATACTTCTCCCGAACACTACAAAAACATCGTCACCACTCATAGCTTCCAGGATCGGCTTAATACACTTCGTCATGCCCAAGACGCCGGCATGGCCGTCTGTTCTGGTGGCATTCTCGGTCTCGGAGAGAACACCGAAGACAGACTCAAAATGTTGGAAGTCCTTAGTGGCTTTAATCCGCAACCTGAGAGCGTTCCGATTAACTCACTCGTCCCCATCCCCGGCACCCCTATGGCCGAGCAACAGGGCGTAGATTCCTTCGAAGTGGTTCGCATGATCGCTATAGCCCGAATCGCTATCCCAAACGCTAAAGTGCGGCTCTCAGCCGGACGAACCCAAATGAGCGAAGAACTACAGACCCTCTGTTTCTTTGCTGGTGCCAACTCCATTTTCTATGGCGATAAGTTGCTTACCACGAGCAATCCGCAATCAGCAGCCGATCAGGCCCTTCTTGGGAAACTCGGCCTGAAACCTCAGCAGCCTAATCGTGACTTGGAGCCCCCCAAGGCGGAGGATTCGAGGCCTCTCGAGCCAGCCATTCCCCAAGGCTGACTAATTCCCGCTTCAAAATGAAGTGGCGCTGCTCCAACCGCTCGTTCGATCTCTCCGCACATGGTGAGATCATGGGAATCGTCAATGTGACGCCCGACTCGTTTTCTGACGGTGGAAAATTTGAAGAGGCTTCCGCCGGCATCGCGCGGGGCCTCCAACTGCTCGAAGAAGGCGCCGCCATTATTGACATCGGAGGTGAATCAACACGCCCCGGAGCCGATGACGTCGCTGCCAAGGAGGAGATCCGACGAGTCATCCCGGTTATAGAGGGTATCCTGAAAGAAGCTCCAGAAGCCTGCCTCTCCATCGACACGTCCAAGGCATTGGTAGCCCGCACCGCTATCGACTCCGGCGCCGCTATCCTCAACGACGTGACTGGTTTCCGCGATCCCGAGATGATCCAGATTGCTGCCAAAACCGAAGTCGGTGTCGCCGTGATGCACATGCAGGGCGTACCGCGAACGATGCAGTCTGCCCCCCTCTACGAAAATGTCGTTGCTGATATCTGCTCGTTCTTTGAGGAACGTCACTCCACGTTAGTCGCAGCGGGCATCAACAGTGAGGCAATCGTTTACGATCCCGGAATCGGTTTCGGGAAAAACCAGGACCACAATCTCACCCTGTTACGCCACCTTGATCGACTGGCCGTTTCTAATCGCCCCCTTCTTCTGGGTGTCTCGAGGAAATCATTCATCGGGAAAATTCTCAAAAGTGATGCGATAGAAGAGCGCCGCTGGCCCACCGTCGCCATAACGGCTCACGCTACTTCCCTGGGAGTTCCCCTGCACCGCGTTCATGAAGTGAAGCCCAACCTTGAAGCCATGAGAATGACCGAGGCCATCATGAGCTGATTCTACAAAACTACAAAAGCGGCAAGGTATTCGTCCTGCCGATCAGCCCAGCGCTCCTTGTAGGTAGAATACATCCCAAGATCGTACTCCTCGAGACCAGCTTCAACGCATCGCTGGATGTTCTCCAGTTGAAGCCGGTTTCCTATTGCGGACGATTTAACTCCTGCAACGTAGCTCATCTGTAGGCCTCTATACTGGTTGGCAAATTCTGCACCAAGAATGTAAGCAATATCTTCCTTATCCTTGCGCGCAAAAAGGATTCGCAAACGCCCAGATTGACTAAGTCTTTCCAAGAGGTGGCGATAAAACATCAGGTAGTCGTTGCCCTGGAAAATGTCTGTTCCCTCCTGCCACTTGTATGTCTGCTTCTGAATCGCAATAACCCTGCGAAACAAAAAATTTACGTCGTCCTTGCTCCCATCTACGATCTCGATTCCATCCTCTGAAGGTAACTGTCGAACCGACTTTTGGAACTTCTTCGACCGCCGCCCCAACCAGGATTGGTAACCGTCTTCCAGTTCAATAACCATGCAATCAGTGGCGGGAAATTCTTCATAACGTGAACTAGTCAGCCCTAATTTCCTGAGCCTGCGGTGAAGCTCTCTCTCATTTCTTACCCCGCCGATGCAGAATCCTGCAGAGCCTGACATCTCGCTGCCATGCCTCTTCAACATATCCACACACACCTCGGGCTCTCCGATCAGAGGACAACCAAACATCCAGGCTGACTCTAGCGGGAACCAAATCCCACGGCCCCCACGATCTACCATCACAAGCCAGTTACCGTCATCTTCGACGATACAATATTCCGGTTCGCGATTGGAATCACCAGCATGCAGAAATTCATTGGCCGCACTTATCCAGATAGAGGATGAACAAAACTTGGCGATCTCTCCCTGCGCTGAGACCGCAGCATCGAAGCCCACTGGTCCGCTATGAAACTCTCGGTAGGACAGCCGTTTCATTCAGACTTCCGCGAGAAGATCACTTTAGGATCGCCTGAATGATCTTACCCTGCCGGCTAAGGGTGATTACCGTCGCCGAATCCGTCGGCAACGACCCCATAAGGTCATAGAATGATGCGATGTCACTTACCCGTGAACGATTGATTTGGTGAATTAAATCGCCCTTTCGAAAGCGGCGCTCGGCCTGAGAGCCTTCCACAACCTCGGAAACGAGGATAGCAGGATAATCAGCGCCAACTCCCATAGAATTGCGCTCCCTTGCCGTCAAGTCCCGAACCTTGATGCCAATCGCATCAACGATGGATTGACCAGTCGTCAGAATATCAGACTTCAATCGCAGAGTGTTGGTGTCAGACTTCGCCATCGCAGTGACCTCGGTTTCCATCGGTTTACCCTTGCGAATAATGGTTACCTTTGCGGTCTCGTCTGATTTCATTAACCGAATTCGGCTCAGGGCATCTTCGGCCGACTGCATCGCTTTACCGTCAAGTTTGGTAATAACATCACCGGGCAGGAGACTCGCTGCCTCCGCAGGAGATCCTTCGACAACACTGGTAATAACGGCTCCGTTGAGACTACGGAGCCCTACCGCGAGCGCATAATTTCGGGAGATATTCTCAAGCTCTAAGCCGAAGTATCCACGAATCAGAGGCCTTCCTAAAACAATAGCTTCAAACACTTCCCGCACTTCATTTGCGGGAATAGCCAGACCAATACCTTGCCAGACTTGGACATTTTGTTGCCCCGTGAAGATCGCCACATTGATTCCAATAATTTCGCCACGTACGTTGACGAGCGGTCCGCCGGAATTCCCGGGATTAATCACGGCATCCACTTGGAAATATTCGTTAGCCGCGTCACTCAACTCCCGCTGCTTCGCGCTAATGATGCCGCGCGTCACTGATTCACTCAGCCCGAAGGGATTACCCACCGCCATTACCATTTCACCCACGCGGACCTTCTCGGAATCACCGAAACCAAGAGGACGGAATTTCGGGAGAGTAGCTCCTTCTGGAGCTTTGATCTTTAAGACCGCGACATCAACGTTCGGCTCGCTACCAACCCACTCTGCCGGATATTGGCTGCCATCATGCGTCGTCACGAGAATTTCATCCACCCCGGCAACAACATGGTGGTTTGTCACGATATGACCTTCCTCCGTGACAATCACACCGGAACCTAAACCGGGCTCTCGAAAGCTCTGATTCTGACGGCGATAACCAAATCCCCACGGGTCGGTGGGTACTGCAGTGACGACGTTTTTAATCCGCGAGGTGTCGATACTGACCACAGAAGGCACTACCGCATCAGTCAGATCAGCTAACGCAAGATTCACTTTTTCCAGCACATCTGTACCACTGAGATCGAGAGGAACTGCCCGCAGGAGGGAACCTTCTCCACCAGCCTGCGCAAGCAGACCTTCATCAACTCCGATAGCGGCCGCTACAGGCCGTCCTTCGATCAGGTCGAAAATGTCATATCGGCTGTCCCGGTCAATCAGTACGGCGTAGACACCCGCAGCGATTAGAAGAGCTGAGATTAAAACGGCCGATTGGAAAAGAAATCGTTTCATCGAATTAGTAAGACGCTGGTCGAGTGAGACGAACCAAGCAGAGTCGCCAGCCAAAGATATTACGGCTCTTCATCTCCCTCTATATCAATCTTATCCGCACGCGGGAAAGACTCCACCAACTTTTGGTCCTTTAGGGCAAGGTCTTTTATACTGATAACCCACTCTACACCAGCCGCATCCTTAAGGGCGACATACTTCGTGTCGTGCTTCAGGAAGCGTGCAAAAATTTCCTTTCCTAGATGGTTTGACCAGTCCCGAAAACCGGCTCGCATCATCTGTTTTTTTCTGACGTCAATAGACCCCAAAACCGGGAGGCACGCCGCCTGTAATTCATCAAAATAGTCCACCGGACGACCCGTGCGATAGCCTCTCATTCCTTTCTCAACTTCTCCACTAGGGTTGAAAATCAAAACATTGGGGTAGCCACGAACTTTGAATTTCTCCTTGATACGACGGAGCGGGTCAGGGGCATCTGTCTGATTCCTTGGATAATTCAGATAACAGATCACGAGATTGTTCTTCACGTATTCATTAAAACTTTTGGTCGAAAAGACTTCCTCAGAAAGGGCCATTGCCTGAGTATTCCATGCTCCCGTAAACAGTAGCATCATGGGGCGCTGTTCCCGCTGAGCCCGCGCGAAAGCGTAACTTGGGTTGATCTCCCACCAGGCGCTTTCTGGATCGTCCGGATAAACCGGGATCCGCTGAGGGCGCAGATCCTCGATTAGTCGTCCCCGGGCTTGCATCGACGAAACAGTCGCGCCCACGGGCTCATTTAGCTGCTGACTATCCTGTTGGACGGGTTGCTGGGAAATTTGAGGGGATGCCGCTGTGGGCACCGTAAAATCAGCGACGGGAGCAATAGGATAGGCGGGTTGCGTCCTAATAGGGGACTCAACTCGCGGAGTTGCTCGACTGTCTGAGGCCTCCTGCGCAGGTAGGATCGAGAAGCCCGCCACGCAACTCCCCAGTGCAATGACAAGCAAGGTTCTGTCACATTCCATTCGCATCACAGCTTAGTCATCAACAATAAAGCACGGATTTTCCGGATAGGAAAATTGACAATGAGCATGAGCGTTGCTCACTTTGGGACCGCCTCCCGCCGTATACTGATGGCTCAACCAACTTCGAATACAAAACTTTACCGGGTCTTTGTCTTTGTCCTGCTCATGGTCATGTGGGTTGTACTGTCGGGTTTTTTTGACGCCTTTCACCTCTCCCTTGGCCTCATCTCATGCGCTATCGTCGTCTGGCTCTCGTCGGATCTCCTTTTCGAAAAACGGCACCACCATCTCCGCGTCCGCATCAAACAGGGCTTTGGTCTTTTTGCTTATCTCATATGGATGATCGGCCAGATCGTTCTTAGCAACATCTGCGTGCTGAAGTTGGCACTCGGTGATCTCGATAAACTTGAGCCCCAGATTTTGCGCTACAAATGCTCTCTCAATACCGATTTTCAGCGCTTCCTACTCGCCAACTCTATCACCCTGACTCCCGGTACGGTCACAATCAAAATCATCGGGGACACGTTCTACGTTCATGCTATCAGCGACGAAACCGCGCAAGGACTCGATGGAAAGATGGAAAACCGCATCAAAAAGGTATTCGCTGATGACTACGAAACCTCAACCGAATCGCCCGCATGACGTTCGAAGACTTTACTGTGGGCGTCGGGGTGGCGATTTTCTTACTGATGTTGCCCTCCCTTTGGCGAATCGTAAGGGGGCCGAGCGCTCTTGATAGAATCGTTGCCGTCAACGTGATCGGCACCAAGACAGCCGTACTCCTTATCATCATTGGGGTCGTGTTCAAACGAGTCGAAATGTTCGTCGATTTCGCACTCGCATATGCGCTGCTCAACTTTACGGGTTCGTTGGCAGCGGCGCGTTATCTCCACAAGACCAAGGCGGACCAAGAAACGACCGAAGAAGGCACCGTGACGAGATCATGATTATCTCAATCATCAGCGCTATTTTTATCGGAACCGGGATTATCTTCTTCGCCGGTGCTGCCATCGGTATTATCCGGTTTCCTGACTTTTACACCCGCACTCACGCTGCCGGCAAAGGCGATACGCTTTCTAGTCTGCTCGTAATCACAGGATTTGCCATCTACCAACTCAACGGTTTCGAGAGCTTCTCAGAGAATTGGCCTATCCTGCTGGTCATCCTCAAACTGCTCGGCGTTAGCATTTTCATCCTTTTCACCAGTCCCACCGCCACTCATGCACTGATGGATGCTGGTTGGGAGGAATGCAGCAAACCTAAAATCAAAGAAGGTCGTCCCAATCATCTTGGCGAAGACTCTGACCAGTTTTAGGACGCCGCCATGATCTTCGCTTTCGATTTTATCATCCTCATTTTTATGGTCGTAGCCGCGATCATTTCGCTAAACATTAAAGATCTGCTCAGCGCTTCAATGATTTTCGGGATCTACGGATTTCTCATTTGTTTGCTCTGGGCCGAAATGGGGGCCGTTGACGTCGCCTTTACCGAGGCCGCCGTGGGTGCCGGAGTGAGTACAGTGCTTCTCATCGCAACCGTCTACAACACCAAACGCAAATCGTCTGACTGATGCTCTCAAAGGTATTCGCCACCATCGCCGTTGTCATTACCGGCGGACTTCTTCTCTACGGGGTTTATGACTTCCCCTCGTTCGGTGATCCCAATTCACCTCCCAACGCAGGCGTCGAAGGGGGCGGGGAAAGCGTCTCACAGTATTTTATTACCAATACCTACAAAGACACTAAAGTCCCCAACATGGTGACAGCAGTGCTGGCCGACTACCGGGGCTACGACACTATGTTCGAAACTGTGGTTGTCTTTGCTGCCGGCGTCGCCATTTTCTGCATCATGCGGGTGGTTGGCAACGCTAACGACCCTAGAAAAAAAGAGGAAGAAGAGAGCGTGCACTCCTTCACCTACGGCGACCATAATCGCATCATTATTGGCACCACCTGCCGCGTCATAATTCCCGTTATTCAACTGTTCGGTCTCTACGTGATTGCCCATGGGCACTACAGCCCCGGGGGGGGCTTCCAGGGCGGCGTTCTTCTGGGCTCAAGTTTCATTCTTCTGGCTCTATCAAGTGATCTCAACTCTGCTCTCAAGCGATTCAGCGAGTACAACTACTTTAAGCTCGCAGCGGTCGGTATCCTCATCTATGCCGGATTTGGTCTGGCCTCCCAGTTTCTTGGTGAGAACTTCCTCGACTATGGCGTTCTTCAGCCGCTGCTTTTCACGGACGGGCCGGAGATGGCTCGCTCTCATTCGATGCTCGGGGTCGAGATTGGCGTCGCTTTTACGGTGATGGCGATCATGTTTTCGATCTACGCTAACCTCGCAAGCCACGGAACACTTAAGGACGGCCTCTAAACCTGTTAATCAAAGATGTCAGAGTTCCTCGAACAAACTCTCCAACCCCATTTCAACTTTTGGATCTATGTGATCCTTATGATGATAGGGTTGTGGGCAATCATTGCGAAAAACAACCTGATTAAGAAGCTGATCGGCCTGTCCCTGTTCCAGACGGCGATTATTCTTTTCTACGTCTCCCTCGGGGTGAAAGAGGGCGCCACGATTCCAATCATCGAAAAGCCGCCCGCAGCAAAGCAGAGTGACACCTACGACAATGGTCCCAAGGAAGCGCGGAGCAACTACGCCCCAAAAGAAATTGCTTCGGATAATAAAAACGGAGGAATGCCATCTGAAGGAAAAAAGGCAGCGAAAAAAGTCTACCCGAGAGTTGATCCTAACATGATTGCCAACCCGTTGCCTCACGTTCTCATGCTGACTGCTATTGTTGTCGGAGTCGCTACCCTCGGAGTGGCTCTAGCACTTGTACAGGTGATCTTCAGGGAATTTGGAACCCTTGAAGAAGATGAAGTCCTCAAGGTGATAAAAGAAGGAGGTAAGGATGAGTGAACAACTCCCTGCCATCATCGTCCTCGCTCCGATGTTCGGTTCTCTGCTAATCGCCCTGGTCGGCATTAAAGAACACCGGGTTTGCCTCCCAATCGTCGTGGTTTCCATCCTCGCCTCGCTCGTTTCCACGATTGCTGTTGCTCAGCAGGTCTTCACCTCCGGCCCAATCGATTACTTCATGGGAGGCTGGGAAGAGCCTATCGGCATCGGAATTCACTTGCGAGTCGATGAGCTCAACGCATTGATCCTCGTCGTCATCGGAATCGTCGCCCTTTTGGTTGCCTTGTTCTCAGTTGGTCGGATGGACCGGGAGAGCGAGGGTAAGGCACCGCAGTTCTATATTCTTTACCTGCTACTCTGCACCGGCCTCTTTGGGATCACCATCACCGCAGACGCCTTCAATCTCTTTGTCCTTATCGAGGTCTCCTCGCTGACCAGTTACGGACTCGTAGCGATGGGAAGTAATCGCCGTGGCACCCATGCCGCATTCAACTATGTCATAATGGGGACTGTGGGCGCGTCCTTTTACCTTATCGGGGTGGGCTACCTCTATATGAAAACAGGCTCCCTCAACATGATTGATATCCGCAATGTTCTAAACAGCAACGCCGCGATCGCAGAATCCAATGCTATCATCATTTCCTTCCTCTTCATCCTCGTCGGCATCTGGATTAAGATGGCGTTTTTCCCCTTAAACGGGTGGCTGCCCAACGCCTACAGCTACTGCCCTTCAACCAGCGCGTGCATCCTTGCACCCCTCATGACCAAAGTATCAGTCTACGTCATGATCCGGGCCATGCTCACGATATTCGGTTTTGACTGGATCTTCAGTCACCCCTTCTGGAGCGACCTAGTCGTCTGGCTTGCCGTCATAGCCATTCTCGCAGGATCAATCTTCGCGCTCGCTCAGCGCGAGATCAAAAAAATGCTCTCTTATCTCATAGTCGCGGAAGTGGGCTACATGGTCGGCGGAACTTGGTTGGGGGACAGCGGAGGCTGGGGAGTTACCGGCGCAATCTACCACATTCTTGCTGATGCCATGATGGCGCTCTGCCTCTTCATCGCTGCCGGTATCTTTGCCCGCAGCTTCAACGCGACCCACATCTCCGATCTCGAAGGCTTGTTCAAGAAATCCCCTTGGGTAGCGGCTGGCTTTGTGATTGGCGCCCTCGCAATGATAGGCGTTCCGCCGACCTGCGGGTTCTTCAGTAAATTTTATCTGATTCGCGGCGGCATCGATGCTGGCCACTGGGAATACGTCGCGGCTTTGCTTATCTCAAGCCTCGTGAACGCTATTCTTTTCTTTCGTATATTTGAGATCGCTCACTTCGGTAACAAGCCATCGGAAGGTCATGACCATCATGCCGAAGAGGTCACACAGATAAAAGCGGCCTGGAGTTCCACCGCCCCACTGTTGCTCAGCGCTGCTGCCATTATTCTCCTTGGCCTATTTAACGGACAGATCATCGAACTGATTCGAGTCGCCGTTGAAGACATCCCGTCCCTCACAGCCAATTTGAAATTGTAAATGGATAACACGGTCCACAGTCTGCTTCCCGTCTGGGCCTGCCTCGCTTCGCTGCTGGCCGTGCCGCTCATCGTGCTTTTTCGCAGAGAACTATTCCTGCGTGAGCTTTCCACTTTTGTCGCCGCCTTCGCTAAGTTTGGGATCGTCCTCGCGATGCTACCCATCATTCTTTCAGGCAGCACGATCACCACAACGCTTGTCGACGGTATCGCCGGCATCAATGTCCCCATTGTGTTCCGGGTCGATGCCCTCGGTATCACGTTCGCTCTGGTCGCTTCATCGCTCTGGATCGTGACTTCGCTTTATGCAATCGGCTACATGCGGGGCCTCAAAGAGCATTCTCAGACGCGCTTTTTTGCCTTTTTTGCCTTGTCTCTATTTTCTACGCTCGGCGTCGCATTTGCTGGAAATCTGCTGACTCTTTACCTCTTCTACGAGATTCTCTCACTCTCGACTTGGCCGCTCGTCACACACCACCAGGACAAAGAAGCACGCTCTGGTGGCCGCACCTACCTAACTCATTTGCTAGGGACTTCCGTGGCTTTCGGTATTCCTGCCATCATCTTCACCTACCTCAAGAGCGGTGGTGACCTTTCCTTTGCCGGCTCAGCGATTCTCGCTGAGCAGGAGATGAGTTTCCTCCCCGCCGCGGTTCTGCTGCTCGCTTTCGTCTTCGGATTCTCCAAGGCGGGCCTGATGCCCTTCCACTCGTGGCTGCCAGGTGCAATGGTCGCACCCACTCCTGTCTCTGCCCTGCTTCATGCTGTCGCCGTGGTGAAAGTGGGCGTCTTCTGCGTTATCCGCGTTATCACCGGCGTCTTCGGTACGGGCGAAGACAGCATCCTGAGTAGGGTCGATGCAAATCTAGTACTTTGTTGGATTGCCGCTTTCACCGTGATCACTTCCTCGCTTATGGCGATGAGTCAGGACAGCCTTAAACGCCGCCTCGCATTCTCCACGATCGGTCAACTCTCCTACATTGTCCTCGGCGTGGCCCTACTCTCCGACCACGCCGTTCAGGGAAGTATTATGCATATCGCGATGCACGCTTTCGGCAAGATCACTCTCTTCTTTTGTGCTGGTGCTATCTTTGTGGCGACAGGCAAAAAATACATCAGTCAACTCGACGGCCTTGGTAAAACAATGCCTTTTACGATGGCAGCATTCGCTATCGGAGCGATGAGTGTAACCGGCCTACCGCCAACCGGCGGGCTCTTGAGTAAGTTCTACCTCATATGGGGCGCCGCTGATGCACAGCAATATGCCCTTCTTGCAGTTTACCTGATCAGCTCCGTACTCAACGGCGTCTACTTCTTCCCTGTCGTTTACCGAGCCTTTTTTAGATCAGCGGATGGTGGCACGCACGCCATCAGGATCAAAGAAGCGCCGTTGGCTTGCGTGCTTCCACTCTGTATCACCGCGGTCTCCTCGTTGCTTCTTTTCTTTTTCCCGGGCTTGCTGCTCGAACTGGCCAGCATGATGACTGCCGACTGACCAAACCAAAGCTCTTGCATGGCTGACTCAACTTCCAATAAAGACCTCATCGAGGAGATCAAGCACAAGGCAGTGCCGGGATATCCCAGAGTTTTTGCCATTGCTATCGTAGTCATGGGGCTCTACCTCGCCATCATCCTAATTTCCTCTCGAGGCAAGGTGAAATACGGAGACAGTCACACCGATAAACATGGTAAGCACGTGATTACAGAAACCTCACATGACGCAGAAGAATCCAAATCCCACTGATTCGACCGGTTGGTTTGATAGAACGGAAAACGTTCGGAAAGTCCTAACAGGGCTATTTATAGCGTGTACCCTGGTCGTTCTGATCGACGTGGTTTTCTGGATCACTGGGTTTGATAAGCATCCCTATTTGAAGTGGCAGCAGTGGCCGGGATTTCAGGCAGTTTATGGTTTTGTTTCCTGTGCCGCGCTGGTCATGGCTTCCAATTATGTCCTTCGGCCTCTGGTAAAACGGAACCAGGATTTTTACGAATCCGATTCTAAAGAGGGAGAAAATGATGCCTGATTCACTTCCGCCAGCTTCGATCTATTTTCTGGGTGCCATACTCATCCCTTTCTTTAGGGGTCAGGCACGGCAAGTTTTTGCCCTGCTCGTTCCCTTAGTTGGTTTTGCTAATTACTTCACCATCGACAAAGGCATAGATTGGACTTTCGAACTGCTCGACTTCGAACTGATTTTGGGCCGGGCCGACGCCTGGAGCCTGATCTTCCTGAACATATTTACGATTCTTTCTTTTGTCGGCATTCTCTACATCGTTCGTGACAACAAGGCACTCGACCTTTCTGCAGGCCTGCTTTATGCCGGCAGCGCCATGGGTGTAGTCATGGCGGGAGACCTCGTCTCGATGTTCTTTTTCTGGGAAATGCTGACCCTCGGGGCGGTCATGTGCATCGTCGCCCGCAACACTGAATCCTCGGGCAGGGCCGCCTATCGCTACCTGCTCGTCCACGTTCTCGGTGGCGTCTTGCTCCTCGCTGGACTGGCCATCCATATCGCCAGCGGAGGCAGCACTGCTTTCGATGAAATCGAACTAGCCGGCCCCGGTGCCTGGCTCATGTTCATCGGCTTTGGCATCAACTGCGCGTGGCCGGTGATTGGTTCCTGGCTCACTGATACTTACCCGGAAGCATCCTACGGCGGCCTCATCTTCATGGCTACCTACACAACGAAAGCAGCCATCTACGTGCTCGCTCGTACTTTCCCGGGTGAAGAGGTTCTCCTCTGGATCGGTCTCATCATGGTGACCTTGCCGCTGCTTTACGCCGCCATCGAAAACGATCTCCGTCGCGTCCTCGCATACTGCCTCATCAACCAGGTGGGCTTCATGGTCGTCGGCATTGGTCTTGGCAAAGAGCTTTCCTTGAACGGCACTGCGGCGCACGCCTACTGCCACATTCTCTACAAGGCCCTGCTCTTCATGGCGGTCGGCTCTGTGCTCTACCGTACTGGAAAGTCCAAAGCCACCGAATTGGGGGGGCTCTACAAATCCATGCCGGTTACTGCTCTTTTCTGCTGTATTGGCGCCCTTTCAACCTCAGCGCCACTATTCTGTGGGTTCGTTAGTAAGTCTTTGATCATGAGTACCGCCGCCAAGGAAGGGGAATTTCTGATTTGGGCCGCCTTATTATTTGCTTCTGCTGGTGTCTTCCTACTGGCGGGGTTGAAGGTCTTGTTCTTTGCTTTCTTTTCGAAAGATTCCGGCACCCGCTGCGAGGAGGCTCCGCCGAATCAACTGCTCGCCATGGGAATTGTTGCTGTTCTCAGCCTTCTCGTAGGCAGCTTCCCCGACACCTTTCTTTACCCGATGCTACCTTTCGCGGAAGTAACTTACGAGCCCTACACCGTGGCCCACGTCACAGATCAGATCACCCTCCTGTTGTTCAGCGGGCTTGCGTTCACTCTCCTGATCCGCTCCGGATTTTACCCTGCTGTGATTCGCTCGACCAATCTCGATTTTGACGTGCTCTACCGTAAAACCAGTCCCAAGATTTACTCAGTTTGTGATAAAGCACTTAATAGATTCAACGAATCTGCCGGAAAATTCTTTATCGGCAAGGTCGCTAGAGGTGCTTCAAACTTCTTCAGCTCTGGTGTCTCGCGAATCGCCTGCCACATTATGACGCCCCTTTGGAAGCTGCAGGGACATGGGGAGCAACAGATTGAAGAAGAGCGTCATGTTCTTTTCAAGCGAGCCAAATACGGAGCGTTTCCAATTGGAGTTACGGCTCTTTTTTCCGTGGTATTACTGGGCCTGCTGGCGGTCGTATTCCTGCTACGAGATTAGTCGTTAAATTCAGCCTCCATCTCAGCTTTAGAGTCAGCTACAGACCCTTCAGGGGTTGCTTTCTCTCCGAGCCCTCGCTTGTAGCCTCCTATCCGCTTCTGATTCACCTTGGCCTTCAGAGTCACCCGTTAAGACTGTAGGATAGACACCACTTCTGAGAACCATCTAACCCTCGTAATCGCTTGCGTTACCCAATCCGTCATGGCTCCAATTGAAGACCCATGTTCCATCTACTTACCATTCGAAACCGAACTTCAACCGGATTGTTTCTTCAAGCGTTGAAGTGCGATCCAGCGTTATATCGTCGTAATCCAACTCCACCTCTGTGCTGATGTTTAGCCCCTCATAAATGGGGAACTTGAAGCCGGTCCAGGTGTGGAAGGTTTTCTGTTTGATATCGTCGGCTCGAACAAAAAAGAAGTGTCGGTGATAAAACTGCACGCGATCTTGAAGAATCTCACGACGATATTCTAGGCTCCAGCCCGTTGCCGCATACGACTCCGATGTCCCACTTGTATAACCTTCAGCCGTGTAGTAAACCCCAACCTCACTGACCAACTCAGTCTGTTCGTTGGCGATAAATTCATACCCGAGTGCTGGTCCGATCGTCTGACGCAGATTCAGCCCTTCGTATTTCTGCTGCTTTACTGAATATGACAGCGACCCATAAACCTTGTCCGAAAAAAAGTGGTCATACTTCGGATCCAACATCCAATCCTGCTTGGTAGGAATCTGATTAAACGTCTCATACTCCAGCTGGCCCCTCACTCGAAAACGCTGGACTCCCCGTTCCCACCGCAGCGAGAAGTCCCCGTCTATCTCGCTATCGTCGTTGCTGCCCCCGTCCTCAAGTTTCAGGGCTAGATTAGCAGACCCGCTCCAGTTTTTTTTCTCTTCCTTTTCGACAGCGCCCGCCTCGGACTCAAGATCATGGCCCAATGGAATTTTATCGGCTGGGACGGTCATCGCTGAGGCTGTAGTTGAAACAGTCACCGCATGGTCAGTATTCCTCTCGACTCGACTCACATTCGCGGGAGAGATAGAAATTTCTCCGGCATATGCAGTTCGGATCTTCAGCTTGGAAGGCTCTTCCCCTACAATCTCACCAGTAATGCGGTCGCCGTTATTTAGAATAACCACGTCACCCGCGACTGAAGGAACTTGTCCTCCAACCAGAAGAAACACGAGAATAAATAACGCCTCAAAGGCTCGCTGCTCCAGCGTAAACAGTTTGGTCTTTTTCACTAAGTTCATAGCTCCGGTGCTAGCACAAGAATGGGATTCAGTCGCTATATCCCAAGGAATCAATCACTACTCCACTTAGCGTAATTTCTCAATTTTCGTTCTGCCACGACAAAAGTTAACTCTCACGGGAAGATTGGTGCTAGCCCTTGGGGCACTCAGTGACGGTTTCAATACGAAAGCCGGGGAGCTTCTAATTTTTCATCGCTCCATCGCACTCTGTGCTACCATGTAACATGTTCACTGGCATCATCGAAGAGTGTGGAGAAGTCCTCAAACTGGTCGCCGTCGAGACCGGTGCTGAACTGTGGGTGCGTTCGAGCTTCATTGACGAAGTCGAGCTTGGCGAGAGTATCGCCAACAATGGTGCCTGCCTCACCGTCACAGAGGTGAAAGAAGGAGCGATGCGGTTCGACCTGCTCCATGAGACCCTCCGCCTCACCAATCTGGGAGAACTTAAAGAGGGCGACCCGGTCAATCTCGAACGCTCTCTTCGCATTGGTGATCGACTCAGCGGACACTTTGTCCAGGGACATGTCGATGCCTGTGCTGAGGTGATTGCCTACGAGCAAGTTGGACAGGACCACCAGTTCACTGTGGCCTTACCAAAGGAATTGGCGCACCTCATGGTCCACAAAGGTTCCATCTGCGTAAACGGCATCAGCCTTACGGTAGCTGAACTTAACGGCGATTCCTTCACTCTCTGGATCATCCCCCACACCCATGAAGTCACTAGTCTTAAATCTGTCGTGGCAGGTTCGAAAGTGAATCTCGAGTTTGATCTTCTTGCCAAGCAAATCGCCCGACTCACTGAGTTGCGAAGGCTCTAAACCGATAAAATCGACGCTTCGAGCCCTTTTTTTAGGCTCTAGTCATCGTGAGTGATGAGAGGTAAGAGCAGACGTCAAACAAAGGGCACAAAGTAACCTGACTATCGCTTGAGAATCAGAACTCGAAACGAGGCTTCCGCCTGAGTTTCCAGAGGGAAAGCCTAAAAAGTAAATCGGGTGATCCTGCGAACCTAATCCTCCATCCACCACCACAAACGGATTACCGCTTTGCCTCCTGACTTTCCACTTGAGTTTCGCTAGCTAAGGAACGACAGAAACTCTCCCCAAAATTACGGAATCATGGCATTGGAAAAGATCACCTCAGTCTCAGGCAAGGGCGTTTACGTACCCGGCTCCGACATTGATACTGACAGAATCATCCCGGCTCGCTTCATGAAGTGCGTTACCTTTGACGGACTCGGCGAGTATCTCTTTTACGACGTTCGCAATGATGCCGAAGGGAATTCCAAGGATCATCCGCTTAATGAGGACCGTTTCGCCGATGCCAGCATTCTTCTTTCGGGAATCAATTTCGGATGCGGTAGTTCCCGTGAGCACGCCCCCCAAGCCATCTATCGCGCCGGGTTTCGTGCAGTGATCGCTCAAAGTTTTGCTGAAATCTTTTTCGGTAACTGCGCAACCCTCGGTGTTCCCTGTGCAGTCGCCACGGCAGAGGGAATCGAAAAAATCGCTGCCGCTGTCAATGCTGATCCTTCTATCGAAATCACTATTGATGTTGAGGCGAAGGTTGTTCGCTACGGCGATAGTGAAATTCCAGTCGACATTAAAGACTCGGCCCGCGATGCTTTTCTCTCAGCTCAGTGGGATCCCATCGGCGAGCTTCTTAGCGGAGAAACCGAGATCACTGAGACAGCCTCGCAGCTGTCTTACATGAAATTCTGACCCGTCGATATTTTCGTTCAACAAAAACGTTGGGCCCGTTCAGGGTATGCGGCATCGCGGGACTACTCCAAATTTTGATCGGAGGGGCGGCGATCATATTTGACCACTTGGTAGCCATCGTCGCTAAGGTGGAAGCAGGGAGCTGACTCAGGGTTGTGCCAGAGAGGGAAGATACACGTGGATAGGAGTCATCGACGCGCGGGTATGGAGGTGCCCGCAGGCATCGGTGGAACCGTGTCAGGACGAGGAGCGACAAAAGTTGGCGCAGATCCTGAAACCTCTCGCAGAGCATCATAAGCCTTCTGATTCATAGAATCGCGGGCTCCGGCCACGTAGGCATCCACTGGAACGATAAAAGTGGCAAAGGCAACACCAGAGACGAAACCGAGGATGACTATGATCAGGGCAATAAAACTTTTGCCTACCGTCTTTTCAGGTTCAGTCCTCCGTATTTGTGACGTCACCATGGAAAAGTTGCCAGCGCCAGGAGCGGTCTTTGGTGCGATAGGACGCGGTGGCGTTTCCGTTGGTACAGCCAGCATGACGTCTGGTCTCTCTGTCTTTGGACTCCTGAACAGGTTGCTTGCTGCGGATCCACTAAGATTTAAGATTGAGGAGGAGACACCCACTTCGCCTTGGGTGATTCCAGATACAAATGCATGGGCACCGTTAGGAGAGGAGGGAACTTCACCAGAAGCGACGGGCAGGGCTTTCTCAGTCGCCTGCGACGGAGTATCAAATCGTGGGATGCTTTTGAAAATAGCCTCGAAATCAGGAGTTTTTTCTTCGCTAACTTGCGGTGAAGTATTCGTCCCCGCTACCATGGCCGGCTTCTCAGGCTGAAAGCCCACTGCGGAGGCAATATCAGCTTCAGATGCAGGCGAAACAAAATCGACTGAATCAGCGGAAAGCGCAATTTTGAGGGCAGGCTCGATGGCTGGCTTAGGATCCGGAGCCACCCCGCCTGGAAAGGCATCCTCGAAAGTCGCCTGACGTTTTTGGGGAAGCGGAGCCCGTTCGACTATGGGTTCTCTTTTCTCGAAAGCTTCGCCGGGCCGAAAGACGGGATAAATATTCACCTCACCGTCGGAACTGGAGCGAGAGGTTATAACTGCGGCATCACACCACACGCAAGCACCCTCGATGCCCACGTGTTTTGCCCGGATCACCAGTTCACCATCGCACTTGGGGCAGTAGACATGGAGCAAATTATCGGAAATAGATCCTTCGCCCACCAAATCACCCTCACTCCCGGTCAGCTTAAATTTTGGTTCAGATTCGGTGGCTTTGTCCTCAAAAGGTTTCTCGACCTCCGCTCCAGTGCGGCTAAACGGGGCATGACCGATTGCAGATGCCATGACTTGGACCTCGCCGAAGGAATGGGCGCGAATCGAAATGTTTTTATTGGAGGCACCCGGCAGATCCATATCGCCAGTTTGGGAAGAGAGTACAACTTGCTCTTCGAGCTGACGAGTTCGGCCAGACTGGGCCAACTGACGCAATGAGTCTTCTCCGAGGCCCATTGAGTCCAGGAATCGGCTTTTTGTATCCCCCAGTTGAGATAAGGGCGCGGTGTTAGAATACTCGTGTTCCATAATGCTAGACACTGGCAATCGAGTCTAATCTATTGCTTTTATGATAATTATCAAAAAGTTTTTGGGTGCCGTTTGATTTCTTAGAATTATTAAGGGATTTTCGGGGATGTCTCACCTCCTCAAATGGCTGACGAACCTTTCCATGGTATTTCTCGCCGGTTGCGTCTCCCCGGCCCCCCCTTTGAATCCATCGCCCACTGGCCTACCTCCCTCTCCCCACGGCGGAAAAATTTTTCTAACCACCCTTGATGCCGAGGCCATCGGCAAAAAGATCTGGAGAAACGAGTGCGCTGGAACCGTTGAAGGACTCACCACCTGGAACAGCGGCGAAGACTTCCCTTCGCTGGGAATCGGGCACTTCATCTGGTATGTTGAGGGGCGACCGGGACCTTTTGACGAGAGCTTCCCAAAGTTGATCAGCTACATGGAGGCCAATCAGGTCCGCGTTCCCCAATGGGTAATCGATGCGCCCGGAAGTCCCTGGCAATTGCGAACAGAGTTCGATGATGCAAAGCATTCGCCACAGATGAGGGAACTCAGGCAATTCCTTGCCGACACGGTAATACACCAGACCAACTTCATCGTGCTTCGCCTCGAAGAGGCGCTTCCGAAAATGAAAGCGGCCACCAAAGACGCCACTGATCGCAAGCGACTAGAAGAGACCTTTTACAAAGTTGCCAGCTCCCGCACAGGAGTCTACGCGCTCATCGACTACGTGAACTTCAAGGGAGAGGGCATCAAAGCTGAGGAAAAATATAACGGCGTCGGCTGGGGGTTGCGTGATGTAATCTTGGAAATGGGCGAGACCCCCGACGGCAATGCTGCAGCCGAAGAATTCAGCGAAGCCGCGAAGCGAACTCTCAAGCGGCGCATCATAAATTCACCTCCTTCACGGGGCGAATCTCGCTGGGAAGCCGGCTGGATGAATCGATGCGAAAGCTACAAACACGGATTCTAGGGGAATTCAGCATGACTTTTCCCTTTCCAAAGGGCCGAATACGCCTACTGATTTAGCCAACTACAAAAACCAAGATTCCCCTGCCATGTCGACCGAACGTTCTCTCATTCTTTTCAAACCTGACTGCGTCACCAAGTCAAACGTTGGCGATGTTCTCGCGCGCTACGAAGCCGCTGGTTTTACCATTCGCGGCATCAAGATGATGAGCCTATCCGATGAAATACTGCGAGAACACTACAGCCACGTCGCCGACGAACCGTTTTTTCCAAACATCGCCAACTTTATGCAATCGGCTCCCGTGATTGCTATGGTTCTCGAAGGTGATGACGTCGTCGCCAAAGTTCGCACCATGCTCGGCCCCACCAACCCGCAGAATGCCGAAGCTGGAACCATTCGCGGTGACTTTGGCGAAAGTATGATGATAAACGTCTGCCACGCCTCTGATTCACCGGAAAATGGTGAGATCGAAGTGAACCGTTTCTTCAGTGAAAGCGAGACTTTCTCCTACTAGGCAATATTTACCGCCTACCAGCGACAAACTTGTTTCTAATTGGGTCAGGTCCACCGATTACCGGTAGATCTGACCCTGTTTGTTTTTAGGAACAGGATAAGCAATGGCCAAATTTAGTACAAATCCCTCTATCAAACTCCCGAATTCGTGAAAAACAGTCTTTCGAAGCGCGAGTGCCCGTATATATTCTCGCCCCAAACAACGAACTCATGTCAGATCCCGCTTCCTCGGAACCACCCGCAAAAGATAAACTCATGGTCGTCAATCGGGGCGAAATCGCCATCCGGGTTTTCCGCGCTGCCACCGAGCTTGGACTTCGAACTGTTGCCATCTACGCCGAGGAAGACCGCTTTTCAAGGCATCGCTTTAAGGCAGATGAAGCTTATCAACTGCGCAAAGAAAAAGGCCCGGTGGGCGCCTATCTCGATATCGAGGGGATCATCTCGCTAGCTAAGGAAAAGGGAGTTACCCTGATCCATCCCGGCTACGGTTTCCTCTCTGAAAACGCGGACTTTGCCCGTGCCTGCCGCGAGGCCAAAATCAAATTCATCGGGCCCGATCCCGAAATGCTTGACGCGATGGGTGATAAAGTCTCCGCTCGAGCACTCGCTAAAAGGGCTGATGTCGCCACTCTCCCCGGCACTGAGGATCCTGTATCGGATCGAGAAGAAGCACTCAAGATAGCACGGGAGATCGGATTCCCTCTCATCATCAAGGCTGCCTTCGGCGGTGGTGGTCGTGGCATGCGTGTCGTGGAAAGAGAAGAAGATCTCAACTCCCTCCTAGACCAGGCGCAAGCCGAAGCAGAGAACGCTTTCGGAAACCCCGCAGTGTTCCTAGAGCGCTTTGTTGGCCGTGCCAAGCACATCGAGGTGCAAATCATGGGTGACACCCACGGCAACATCGTTCACCTCCATGAACGTGACTGTTCCGTCCAGCGCCGTCATCAGAAAGTGATCGAAATCGCTCCCTCCATCGATCTCGACGAGACCGTGCGCGACAAACTTTGTGATGCGGCCGTAGAGGTCGCTAAGGAGGTAAAATACAACAACGCCGGAACCGTCGAGTTCCTGCTCGACGCTGACACCGATGAGTGGTTTTTCATCGAGATGAACCCGCGGATTCAGGTGGAGCACACCGTCACTGAAATCATCACCGGAGTCGATTTGGTTCGTTCTCAGATACTGGTTGCCCAGGGGCATGACCTCTTTGGCGATGTCATCGACATTCCGGCACAGGACGAAATCCCTCGCAATGGCTACGCTGTTCAAGCGCGGATCACGACGGAGGATCCGGCCAACAATTTTTCTCCTGACTACGGGAAGATCCTTAACTACCGATCAGCGGCAGGTTTCGGTATCCGCCTCGATGCTGGTGCCGGTGACGCAGGATCGGTCATAACCCCTTACTACGATTCTATGCTCGTAAAGCTGACTGCTTTCGGTCCGCGCTTCGACATCTCTCTTCAGCGAATGGACCGTGCCTTGCGCGAATTCCGAATCCGTGGCGTGAAGACAAATATCCCGTTCATCGAGAACGTGATCGTCAACGAGACCTTCCGGACCGGTAATGCCACCACCCGTCTGATCGATACCAACCCAGATCTTTTCAACTTCAAGCCTAAACGTGACCGTGCTACCAAGTTGCTGAACTATCTCAGCGGCGTCACCGTCAACGGTAATGACACAGCCAAGGGCTATAAACTCGGAGCGGCAATCCCCCCCGCGCGCATTCCTTCGTGTGACGTCCGCGCCGACGCTCAACCCGGCTCCCGCAACAAACTGCTCGAGCTAGGTCCTGAAGGCTTCGCCAATTGGATTCGCGAACAGAAACCCGTCCTCATTACGGACACCACAATGCGAGACGCCCACCAGTCGCTCATTGCTACCCGGATGCGTTCCGTCGATATGCTCAATATCGCCAGTTATGTGGCTCAGAAGACACCCAACCTGTTCAGCCTTGAGATGTGGGGTGGTGCCACCTTCGACACCTCAATGCGTTTCCTTAAGGAAAGCCCGTGGGATCGCCTTCGTGAGTTGCGCGAGCGCATTCCAAATATCTGTTTCCAGATGCTTTTCCGCGGCTCCAACGCCGTAGGCTACTCCAATTACCCAGACAATGTCGTCGAAGGATTTATCAAGCACTCTGCCGAGTCAGGCATGGACATTTTTCGAATCTTCGACTCCCTCAACTACCTACAAAATATGGAGGTCGCGATGAAGGCGGTCCGCGAACGCACCAACTCGATCTGTGAAGCCGCAGTCTGTTACACTGGTGATATTGACGATCCCAAGCGCGACAAATACTCATTAAAATACTACGTGGCCAAAGCCAAGGAACTGGAGAAAATGGGCGCGCACATTCTGGCTATCAAAGATATGGCCGGTCTCTGCCGGCCTGCTGCTGCGACCAAACTTTTTAAAGCACTGCGTGAGGAAGTCGGCCTTCCAATCCACTTTCATACGCACGACAGTTCTGGCATTAATGCTGCTTCAAGCCTGGCTGCTTCTGATGCTGGCGCCGATATTATTGACCTCGCTTTGGCTTCTATGTCAGGCTCGACGAGCCAACCGAATTTGAACTCTGTCGCTGCCGCACTCTCCGGTCTCGAACGCGACCCAGGCCTAAACCCAGAGGCGCTCAATACCATGTCCGATTACTGGGAAGAAGTGCTAGAGTTCTACACGCCTTTTAACACCGCACCGCGCGCCGGTTCTGCCGAAGTTTACATCCACGAGATGCCTGGTGGCCAATTCACCAACTTGAAAGAGCAGGCCAATGCTATGGGACTGAGCCACCGCTGGCCCGAGATCGCACGTTGCTATGCAGAAGTAAACCAGCTGTTCGGAGATATCATTAAGGTGACGCCAAGCTCTAAGGTTGTCGGTGACATGTGCATGTTCCTCATCACACGTGGTATCAAGCCCGACGAAGTCACCAAGCTAGAGCCCGGTTCTCTCGATTTCCCTGAATCAGTCATCGATATGTTGGCCGGAGGTCTCGGTCAGCCCGACGGCGGTTGGCCTGAGGATGTTCAGAAGGTGATTCTCGGAGGTAAAAAGCCCACTACCAAACGCCCTGGTGAATTAGCTGACCCAATTAATCTAGACGCCGCGCGCGACGAACTTTCTGCGAAACTCGGCCGCATCGCCAACAACGACGATCTCTACAGCCACCTCATGTATCCGGCGGTATTTGAAGAGTTCGACGAGTTCATCAAAACCTATGGAAAGGTTCAGGGACTGCCCACAACCGCCTTCTTCTACGGCCTTTCCATTAGCGAAGAAATCTCCGTCGAGATCGGACCGGGCAAGGTTCTTTTCATTAAGCTGATCGGTATCAGCGAAGCCAACGACGAAGGTCAACGGAATGTCTTCTACGAACTCAACGGCATGCCCCGAGAGTCTGCCGTGATCGACCACGCTCTCGCGCCAAAGGATGCAGTAACCCGACTCAAAGGTGATGCTAGTGACCCTCTTCAGGCGGTAGCTCCGATGCCCGGCATGGTGACTGAGGTGACTGCCGAAGTTGGCACCAAGATTGAAGAGGGTGATCCTATTATCACCCTCGAAGCAATGAAGATGCTGACTACCATTTCTGCCAGTAGCACAGGGACGGTCACTGAGATCCTTGCGCAAAAGGGCGACTCTGTTGAGACTGACGACCTGCTGGCCCGCATCGAAGTTTAGGGAGGATTCATTCTCCACCCTTCGCAGGTCCCGCAGATACGCATGCAAGAACTGCCCACTCTTTCGATCGCACCGATGCAGGACGTTTCTGTTCTTCCTCTGTGGCGTTGCCTCGAAAGGCGCGGCGGGCCTGATCTCTACGTGACCGAATACTTCCGCGTCCACCGCGATTCAATACCGGAAAAGAAGATTCTCCGCACGATCCACGGCATGAGTGATAGAAAGCCTGTCGTCGCTCAAATGATCGGTAATGACCCCGAATATCTCGTTCGTACGGCTCAACAGATCGAAGCGCAAAGTGACTGCATCGGTATCGATGTAAATCTGGGCTGTCCCGCTCCCAAGGTCTGCGGCAAACAGGCGGGAGGCGCGTTACTAAAGAATCCGGAATTGATACGCCGCATCGCCTGTGATCTTCGCGAGGTCGTCAAAGGCCGACTTACTCTGAAAACCCGGATCGGCTTTGAAAGCCCTGACGAATTTGACGATCTACTCGAACTCTTCGCGAGCCTTCCCATTGAAGGCCTTGCCATCCATGGTCGTACTGTCATGGAAAGATATCAGTCTCCGGTCCACACCGACTGCATTGCCCGTGCGGTATCGATGCTACCCTACCCTGTCACTGCCAACGGTAATATCGTTTCCACAGCGACTGCTGTTGCGATGCAGCAGCAAACAGGAGCTGCTGGACTCATGATTGGGCGAGGCGGCATTCGCAACCCGTGGCTCTTTTCGTTGGTGAGGGACGCCTTGTCAGGTCAGGTCACCCGCCGCCCAACGCTGCGTGACCTTCAATCCTATCTTATTGAATTGGCTGAGGAGATCGCAGCGGAAGCCGCCGTCGAGTCCAATACCAAACTCGTTCACAGAATGAAAAAGTTCGCCAACTACATCTCATCAGGTATTAACGGCGGGATCTTCCACAATCAACTGCGACGGGCCAATTCCATGGAAGAATTTCACAGCATATGCCAAGAACACTTGAGCTCTGACGAACCGATGCCGGAAGACCCACTTGAAGACGGAAAACTCTTCTGCGGTTTTGGAGAATTAATAAACGAAAGTGCGACGATCTGACTTCAGATTACTTCGCCAACTCTACGCAGATCAACTCGCGGTCATTTCTCACAAATATTTGGGTGCCTGCAAAAGCAGGATGTGACCAAAGAACCGTGCCTTCCTCGCGCTGCTTCAGTGGAGTCGTCGCATCGATAATCTTCACTCGGTCAATCTCGTTGTAACCTTCGGAAGTAAGCTTTGCAATAACCAGCTCCCCACGTTCAGTCAACATCCAGGTAGTCTCGCCATTTCTCACCATGAAACCTGTCCCCCATCGCCCCTGCGGGACCGCCTCGAGATTCTCCCACAAGCGATCGCCGTTTGACGGATTTAGACAACGCATCTGCCCGTAGCTGTCGATCCCATAGATAAAGCCATCGTATATATATGGCGGGCTGATCATGTTATGAAGAGCATCTGTGGTGCGCTCGTTAATTCCCTTGCGGACCCAGCGTTCTTTCGCTTCCACGGCATCCAGCGCCAAATCGATCAGTCGTGAACCATCATAGAAAACCGAGAGAAACATTAAGTTACCATCTTCGTTTATTGCAGGGCCGGGGACATTTATGGGCATTTTGTTAGGGCGGGTTGGGATTTCCCAATACACGTCACCCGTTGCCGCATTCATTCCGGCAATGCGCATCCCCGTCCAAACTACCACCACCCTTTTGCCAGCCTGTTCGATCATGATAGGTGAGACGTAAGAAGCTTTGTCAGGAAAGGCACGCCAGATTTCATTCCCGTTCGCGATATCGAGTCCCAATACGCAAGCCTCCTCAGATCCTCCAGCAGCTTGGAAAATAAGCACCCCATCCTCTACCAGCGGAGATGAGGTAAGACCCCAAATCGGCATATCGATCTTGTAGTGTTGCGATAGTTCTTTGGTCCAGATGACTTCACCGGTTTCCGCATCGAGGCAGTGCAAATGCCCCATCATTCCAAGAGTAAAAGCTTTGCCATCGACCAGCGTCACACTGGAACGAGGGCCAAAGTCATAGCCGACTCCCCTATACTCGCAGGGGTAGCGGTGAATCCATCTCTCTTTCCCTGTCACCCGATCGACGCAAACGACTCTCTCAACTTGCTCGCTATCGTCAGGCAGTCCGCGGTCTAGAAGATAGACCCGGTCGCCCAACACCGTCGGACCGCTGTAGCCCGCTCCAACAGGAGCCGTCCAAACTCTTGGAAGAGGGTTCGGCAGGCCTTCAAACGATTCCACCAACCCCTCTGCTTCCCATAAACCAGCTCGGTCCGGCCCCCGCCACTCCGGCCAGTCAGCCGAAATCACTGTTGTCATCCATCCTACGACAATGAGAGCAACTATCATTGGTCGGTTTATTCTGTCACTTGTTGTCGGGTGGTTCATGCCTGAAGAATACACCCCTAAATAAGATTCTGAAATGTCTAACCTGAAACGAAACGGCCAGCTCCGATGGTCTCCCAGTTATCTCCGTAATCGCGGGCAGATAACCCGCAGCCAAAAGCGAGCCCTGCGTCAGTGGTGGCCGCTCTATGGAATCTCGTTTCGACACGACGAAGTCATTAGGCTGGATGAACACTTCAATCAAAACGGTCCACTCGTCATCGAAATCGGATTTGGCGCGGGAGATCACCTCGTGAGTCTGGCGAAGGCACTACCTGACCACCGTATCCTCGGTATAGAAGTTCATCGCCCGGGCCTCGCGGCTACCACTCAGAAGATTCACAATGCTGGAATCACTAATGCCAGACTAATGCGGGGAGACGCTCGACTAATCCTCACCGATCATCTAGCTGATCGAATTGCCGACGCTTTCACTATTCAGTTCCCCGATCCGTGGCCGAAGGCAGGTGATGCTCATCGTCGTCTCATCCAACCCGGTATGGTTAATGTGATCGCCGAAAGGCTCCTCCCTGACGGAGAACTTCTCGTTATCACCGACGTCGATGCCTACGCGGCACACACCTCCGAGGTCATGTCTTCGGTAAAAAATTGGACGCCAACTTCTTATTCCAGATTTAACAAGCACCGGATCGAAACGAACTACGAAAAGAAGGCGCTTGCAGAAAGCCGGCAGATTTCTGAGCTGAGCTTCCAGCTCAAACTGTGAAGCCTATCCTTCGTTAGCTTCGTCCCCAGGGCGGCGATACCAGATGCTGCATAGTTTCCGACTCCGCGTTGCCCAGGGAAATAAGAAAAATAAACAAATTTGGAAAACGAAGTCCTTAGTCGAAAACCACGAAGATTTCCGCGCCGAAGTCACTACCGTTTCTCCCAAGAGAACCTGGAAGCGAAGACCTCGCTTTTTACCCCATCGCTTGATGCGATTCGCCAGCCAGACTTCTTCGCCAGCGTAAACTGTTTCATCAAATCCACCAACGGCATCAAATGCTTCGCGCCGGCAGAAAAAGAAACTGCCAGCTGCGAGCTGCCGCTGGACCGAAACCCAGTTCCAGATCCGCACAATCCAATCCACCGTTGGAGTGACTGAATCATCCATTAGCACTCTTGCTCCCCCGCCAGCAACCTCTCCCGAATCCAAGTTTTCCAGCGCTGCTTTTAAAATCGTTTCTGTAATTCTAGTGTCGGCGTCGACAAAGATAAGATGATCAATCTGTGGAACCGCCGCGGCTCCTGCGTTTCTGGCACGGGCAATCTGATTATGAGGCTCGAACACAACAAGATCGGCCCCGTGGGAAATGGCAACTTCACTGGTTTGGTCGGAAGAATTATTGTCGACCACAACGACTGTAGCCCAACCCGGCATGGCTTCGACAGCAGCACAAACAGCCGCCAACGTCGCAGGGAGGTAATCTTCCTCGTTAAAGGCCGGGATAATGATGGCGAAATCTCTCATGCACTCAGTCTGAGGATACGACTGCTAACCACCGAGAAAGTTCCGTTCTTTCAGTCGGTTGCCTCTGCAGCCGCTCCGCGTCACAGTAGACGAGGCCATGTCCAAGTCCAACTCACCCCGTAAAATCATCCATGTCGACATGGATTGCTTTTACGCGGCCATCGAGCTGCGAGAGCGGCCTGAGCTATTGGGCAAACCCATCGCGGTCGGTGGGGCGAGTGGCCGCGGTGTGCTCACCACCTGTAACTACGAGGCTAGACAATACGGTTGCCGCTCAGCGATGCCGGCCTTCAAAGCTCGTGAGCTCTGTCCTGACCTCATCATGCTGCCTGTTCGTGGAGAACTCTATCGTCAGGAATCATCGCGTATCCGAAAGACTTTCCGGCAATTCACTGAACTGATCGAACCGCTCTCGCTCGATGAAGCTTATCTCGATGTTTCCCATCTCAATTCGTCTGCTTCAGCCATCGCCTGGGAAGTACGACAACGAATTCACGAAACAACCCAGCTGACCGCTTCCGCCGGCATCGCTAAAAACAAGTTTCTCGCGAAGATAGCGAGCGACTGGAACAAGCCCGACGGCCAGTTCGAAGTTAGCAATGAGATGCTCGAGGACTTTTTACATAATCTGCCAGTCGAAAAAATCTGGGGAGTTGGTAAACGTACGGCCGAACGCCTTCATGATGCAGGAATCACCACTTGTGGTCTCATGCAGGAACGCAGCGAACTCGAACTAGTACAGCGCTTCGGAAAATTTGGTCGCGTGCTCTACCGACTGTGTCGGGGCATCGATGACCGTCCCGTCAATCCAAACCGGGAACGAAAATCACTCAGCAACGAACGAACCTTTTCTGAGAATTTGCACACCGTCGAAGAAGGACTCCTCAAGCTTGACGAGCTGGTCATCGAACTGGCTGAAGACTATTCCTCACTCGAGACCGACCGTGATATTCGCGACTGCGTGGTGAAGCTCAAATTCGAGGATTTTCAGATCACTTCAGCACAACGAAGTGGAGAAGCCATTGAGGCTTCCGTTTACCGTGAACTGCTCCAAGAAGCCTGGGAACGCGGCGGCGGCAAATCCGTCCGACTTATCGGTGCAGGCATCCGTTTCCGTCCTTTGCCTGATGGAGACGACCTGCAGTTGGAAATGTTTTAAATTGAGACCCGCGTGGTTGGCCTTATCGTATTTCCCACCCACGTCCCTTTTATATGGATTACCTAGAAAAAGCCCGACGCGTTATTTCACTCGAAATGGAGGAACTCAATCACCTCCTCGAACGAGTTGATACTTCCTTTATCGCAGCGGTAGAGGCACTCAAATCTACCATCGAGCAAGGCTCAAAGGTCATCATTGTCGGTGTGGGGAAATCCGGTAATGTCGGAAATAAACTCGCTGCTACCCTCAACTCTACCGGAGCACCGGCCACTGTATTAAACTGCCAGGATGCACTTCATGGAGATCTAGGCCTCGTCAATTCCGGAGACAGCGTCATTGCCATGAGCTACTCAGGCGAGACCTCGGAACTTCTCTCTCTCCTGCCTCACCTAAAACGCCGCGGTGTTCATCTAATCTCAATCACAGGAAAGGTGAAATCGACGCTGGCGAAAGCCTCCGACTGCGTCATCGACATTCATGTTAATCGCGAAGCCTGTCCTCTCAATCTGGCGCCAACCTCCAGCACGACCAACACGCTCGTTATTGGAGATGCTCTAGCCATGGTCCTGATGGAGGCCCGCGGTTTAACCGAGGATCACTTCGCTGAGCTTCATCCCGGCGGTTCGCTTGGTCGCTCTCTTCTCATGCGAGCCAGCGACATTATGCGAACGGGGGACAGCTTCGTTGTCGTCAACCCAGAGATGCCGGTAATTGAAGTTATTTCCAAGATGACGGCTTCCCGTGCCGGCGCAGTTGTTATCGTCAATAGTGCCGGTGAGCTCGACGGGATCTTTACTCAAGGAGACTTCGCCCGGTCATTCCAGAACGGTGACCCTGACATCGGTAAACAGCCAGTGGCCTCTGTGATGACTTCGAAGCCGATTCACGTATTGAACACTCAATTGGTTGGCGAAGTACTTCGCATCCTTGAAGACAATCGTATTGATGATTTGATCGTCGTCGATGAACAAGGTTTCCCGTGTGGAATGATCGACACTCAAGACCTTACAAAAGTGCAGGTCTTATAGTCACCAATTAGTAATCCGGCCAAGTCGTTAAGAGCCACCTGGCGCCAGATTCCCCAGCGGAAAGTTTCTTACTATCAGCACCATATGGCGCGATAAAAAAGTCACCTTCAACAAGTGTATCTTCACCTGAGATCATTGAACCCTGAACGATTATTCCGATAGCGAAGCGACCCTTGAGCTGAAGATCAGCAGAATTTCCCGGATCAAGCGCGTGAGTTTCGAGGCGGAAGTGTTTGCAATTTGTCAGGAGAACTCCATCCGGTTCATCCATTTCTGGCTCCACATCTTCGAAATCGATACACTGCATCGACTCCTTAACATGAAGTTGTCGCATGGTTCCATCAAGCCCCGGGCGGTTCCAGTCGTAGACACGGTAGGTGGTATCTGAATTCTGCTGAATCTCATAGATCAACAAACCGGCCCCGATAGCGTGGAGGCGGCCGCTGGGAATGAAGATGTGCTCTCCTGTCTTAACCGGGATAGCATGCACACAGACCTCGGCAGTTCCCTCTTCAATGGCCGCCCGAAGCTCCTCCGCAGCAATGCCTTCTCGTAACCCCACATAGAGACAGGCTCCGGGTTCAGCATCTGCAACATACCAGACTTCGGTCTTCGCCTCACCTCCCAACTGTTCAGCGACGGATGCTGGCGGATGCACTTGGATTGAGAGCTTATCCCGTGCATCGAGGATTTTGCAAAGCAGCGGGAATTGTTCCTCATTCGGAGCGAGGGGACCAAAAATCTCAGATCGCGTCTCACTATTCTCCCAGAGTTGCGTCAGTGTTTTTCCTCTCAGGGATCCTGATACGACTACCGAGTCAGCCTCCTTACGGGCCGAAATATCCCATGATTCACCGAAAGGCGACTTGTCGTCCGGTAATTGGCGTCCAAGGCGTGAATGCAGGACCCTCCCACCCCACACTCGCATTTGGTAAATTGGGGAAAATCGTATTATCGGTTCGGGAAAATTCGACATTAGGCGGCGATTTTTGGTAGAGATGATCTAAGTTAAGCAGTTTCCCTACCGACGGACCCCTTTTTTTTGCGAAAAGAAACGTGAATGAATTTAGAGATAAAAGAACGATTCGATAGCTTTATCCAACAACGAGGATTGCGGCGGACAGCCCAACGTGACGTTATCGTCGAGGCTGCGTTCGCGAGAGATGACCATTTCACGGCTGAGGAACTTCTTGAAAAGGCCCGCAGGATCGATCCCAAGACCTCCCGGGCCACAGTATATCGCACCATTTCCTTACTCATCGAAAGCCATCTCCTCCGTGAAATCGATCTTGGTCGAGACGAACGGGTCTACGACCCCAACTTCATTGAATCACCCGATCACAACCACCTTATCTGCGTCGATTGCGGTAAGGTGATCGAGTTCGAGGATGATAACACGGCTCTATTGACCGACTGCATTACCCGCCGACTGGGCTTTAGACCGACCTCTAAAGCGATGCGTATCGAGGCTTGTTGTGATAAGCTTCGCTCTGAGGGGGTTTGTGATAATCTGATCAAAATGCGCCTCGAAAAACAGCTTTGATGCTCCCGCCCCGGCGGAAAACCGGGTTGAAAATCCTTACGCTCCATACGAAGGCAAAAGAGTTATGTGGAAAGGCCGATTCCAGACTGAAACATCCAATCTCGTTCAACGTTACGGAGAATCGATCTCCTACGACTGGAGACTTTACGCCTATGACATCGAGGGATCTATAGCGCAAGCAGCCGCCCTACAAGATGCCAGCATCATCAATAAGACCGAAGAACGGGCTATTGTCAGGGGTCTACGCGAGATCAAAAAGGACATCGAAACAGGTGAGTTCCGCTTCAAGACAAGTCTTGAAGATATTCACATGAATATTGAAGCGGCCCTCACCGAAAAGATTGGTGCTCCGGGTGCAAAGCTGCACACGGCAAGAAGCAGGAACGATCAAGTCGCTCTCGACACACGTCTTTACTGCCGGGCAGAAACCAAGGCCATTTTTAATCGCCTCACAGCGATGCAGAACGCCCTCATCACCCTGTCAGTAAATCATCCTGGAGCTGTTGTTCCAGGCTACACGCATCTTCAGCGAGGCCAGCCCGTGCTTTTGGCGCATCACCTGCTTGCTTATGTCGAAATGTTAGAGCGAGACAAAGAACGCCTTCGCGATTGTCATAAACGAATCAATGTCATGCCTCTTGGCTCCGGTGCCCTCGCGGGCTCGACCATCGCATTAAATCGGAACCTCATGGCCGAAAAACTGGGTTTTCCTGCGATTACCCAGAACAGTATGGATGCGGTTAGTGATCGTGATTACATCGCCGAGCTCCTCTTTGTTATTTCCATGGTTGGGATCCACCTCTCCCGCCTCAGTGAAGATGTGATCCTCTGGGCTTCAGCCGAATTCGGGTTCATTGAACTCAGCGATGCCCACACCACAGGCTCCAGCCTGATGCCCCAAAAAAAGAATCCAGATGTGGCTGAACTCACCCGAGGGAAAACAGGCCGACTTGTTGGTAACCTCATGTCGCTGCTCACCACGATTAAAGGACTGCCCATGACCTACAATCGTGATCTGCAAGAAGATAAGGAGCCTCTTTTCGATTCCATTGACCAGATTAAGCTCGCCCTGGAGGTGTTCTCCGAAATGATGACGGTGGCGAGGATCCGTGAGGATCGGACGCAGGCAGCGGCATCCGATCCTTTTCTTCTTGCCACCGATCTCGCTGATTACCTGGTATTGAAAAAGTTACCTTTTCGGGAAGCCCATGAGGTCATTGGTAAACTGACAGCATACAGCATCCAGCAACAGCGAGGATTCCCGGACCTCACCCTCGAGGAGTTTAACCAGTTCTCCGACGCGTTCGATGCAGATGTCTTCAAAGTGCTGAATATTAAAACCGCTCTCAGGGCCCGCAAATCAATAGGGGCGCCTTCCCCAGCAAATGTCGGAAGGCAGATTTCACGTTGGCAGAAGCGCCTCCACGCAGCGCAATCACTCTAGCCGTTTTCAATTGGTGAAGGCGTTCAATTTTTCTAAAAAATTAATTTTTAGACAGAAACGGGGCTTCCCCCCGCTCTAACAAAGAGAATGAGCGGAAACCACAATCAACCTGATCAGGATGATCCTGACAGCGAATTGGAGTCTCTTTTAAAACGTCTTCAACCAAGACCGTTGGACGTCGATCAACTCGATAGACTTGGCCGAGAGAGCGAGGTCATTACTACCTCGCAGGCCAATCTGCCCGGCCGAATCCAGTGGAAGCGCGTGATGCCACTGGCGACGGCATGCCTCCTGATGATGTGCGCGGTAGTACTTTACCAGTTCGGTTTTCGTCTGACTCGAGGCATTCCCGAAAAAAGTTCTCCTCCTACCCTAACCAGCCCTCTAACGCAGTCGGACCCTTCGTTGGCAGCCCCATCCATACAGGCTGACGCCTCTGACCAAAACCTCCTCTCGGATCGATTTATTCCCATTTCTTCGCGTGGTTACTTGATCAACTCGTCATCAAAAGGAGTCGTTGATACGGAAGAGGGTCCCAAAGAAAAACTTCAACTTCAGTTCGAAGACACCCACCACTGGTATGATCCGAACACCGGAACCAACATTCGATTTTTCACTCCCCATAACGAAGAGATGGTTATTCCCCTTCCCTCTCACTGAAAGAAATATTAGCTGATGACACTATGAGATTTTCTACTTCTATTGTCGCTCTAACCATCCTCGGGACTATCGCTGTCAGCCTACCCGTCCATCTTTTAGCTCAGGATGATCAGCCAAGAAAAACTTCAAATAAAAAGAACCCTTCGCTGGTCAAGGCTGAGAAAGCTGAAATCCTGAGAAAACCGCAGTCACCCCGAAGTCGATCCCACCGCTCCGAACCGATGAAAGGTTCCCGAACCTGGCTTGGTATCATGACGGCATCAGTTCACGATTCCTTACGAGACCATCTCGAAATCGAAGGAGGAGTTGGGATTCAGATCCACCAAGTCGTAGACGATTCCCCAGCCACCAAGGCTGGCCTCCAAAATCATGACATCCTCATTCAGTTTAATGATCAGATACTGATTTCTCCCGAACACCTCTCCATCCTTGTTCGGCGCGAGAAACCCGGCACCAAGGCTGAGCTGACTCTCATTCGCGCCGGCAACATGGCAACTGTGAACGTTACTCTCGGGGAATCGGAAAACGTTAGTCCCAATCCCTTCCCACGCCCCGGACGAATGGTTCATCCAACACCGCAAGCTGTTGAGATAGAAGGTATTCACCGAAATCGGCGAGAGAACAGGCATCCGATGCCACCACAAGGGCAATCCGAAACGCCGGTCACTTCTGCCAACCCTAACCTATCCATAGAAATCAAGCCCCCGGCTGTCAGTGTTAAACCGGGATTCCCCGTCAACATCATGAGCTTCCATGGGGTCGTCAAAATCGACAATGGTTACGGCGATGTTACCATCACCCGAACCGACGAAGAACACGCGATCAAGATCAACGATGCGGATGGCAAATCAATCTACGACGGTCCATACGATTCTGCTAAAGGCACTGAAGGACTTCCAAAGCTGGCACGCGAGCATCTAAGAAAAATGAAGCTCGATGATTTGAAACTGCTGACTCGCGGAAGCAGGAAGCCGTCCATGTCGATCCCAGACAAAGAGAAAAAAGCTCCGGTCGAAGAAGCGGGCACTCCTCTCTAGGCGTTCTTCTTGCCACCATCAAAAAGATTGGGTGAGATAGTTGTGACAGCAACCACCCGTGATCGGCAGAGCCTTCACCTTCTCCCCCGAAAAGATTTCCTTTTTCTGAGGCGCTTACTTGCCTTTTTCTTCCCGTTTCCTGAATTCTGAGCAACGGCGGCTCCTGCAATTAAACCAGCGAGCACGAGGAAGGCGATAGGGATAAGGCGATTTTTTTACACAGGATGGGAGTTTGATATCAAAACATCAGTCCTCAAAATGGTCTGATTAGAATCAGCTTGGGCGTCTTTGGCACTTTTTATTGGCCGACCGGACCCAAACCGCCGAATCCCCACGAAACCAACGAATAGCCGCAGTGTTTAACCATCTACTCCCAGTAAGATCCATTGCTATGCATTAGCCATGACGATAAAGGCACCACCAACCATTTCACGTTTTCTGTTCTGCGCTCTGCTCCTCAGTTGGCTTCCCGCTGTGTTGCAATCCGAACCGGTTCTGACCTCCTGGCTCACCGAGAAATCGGGCCAATACGCCAGAATTTACGAAACCCTCGAAGATCAGAGCAATCAGAACGCAGTCACGACATGGAATCGTGGTGCCGGCGTCCAAGCTTTGCCGACCTATGCCGGTGTTCACGAAATCAGCTACACGGCTACCAACATTTTCATTCGTTCGACCGGCCTTGGCTTTCATGTTATGGGGCCCTGGTATCGGAACGAGGAGAAGACCGATCTCTTTGTTAACTACCCCGCCAACCGCGCTGTCACCTATCGCATTCCGCGCACTCCCACGACTCCGCCAAACCCAAAGGTAGCCACAGGACTCGGCGCTATCGGTTACTTCGTCGATGGAATCGCCATGTTCGACAGTCGTGACGCCTTTTCGTATTCCTACGACAATGGCAGCGACGCCAGGCCGGGGTCTGGATTCGCGGGCGACGGTGTCTGGAACCGGGACGCCTACACGAATGAGTCGGTCACTTTTGATCCAGCTAATGCCCACCAAGCTCAGTCCAATCACCACTACCATGCCAACCCTCCCGGATTGAGGCGCTTGTTAGGAGACAGTGTCGATTACGACGACGCTTCAAATACCTACACGGAAAACTTCAACGGCCGTCACTCTCCCATTCTAGGCTGGGTCTCAGATGGCTATCCGGTATATGGCCCCTACGGCTACTCCGATCCAATTGACGCCAACAGTGCAGTGCGCCGCATGATCACCGGCTACCAAAACCGCCCTCTCAACAACGGAGACGCCAGAGATAGCCTGCCACAATGGGTAGTGACCCTCGAGGGTCGCTCCACTGCTGTCGCAGCTAACCGCGTTGGCCCCAATGTCAGCAACCAGTATCCGGTGGGACACTATCTGGAAGACTACGAATATAAGGGGGATATCGGACAATCCCTCGGGGTCGAATTTGACCTCAACGAACACAACGTACGCTTCTGTGTAACTCCTGAGTTCCCCGACGGAATCTTTGCCTACTTCGTCGCAATCGAAGCAGACGGCTCCCCAACTTATCCCTATAATATCGGACGCTCCTTCTACGGTGACCCTACGGGTGATAATGTAAATAATATTCCAGCCGGAGCCTCGGTCTATTGGGAAGGAGGACCCGAGCGGGAAGTTAAAGTCCAATCAATCTCCGCCGACGATTCAACCGGAGATGTTGTCGTCACTTGGAGCTCAGCCGAGGGTGGCTACTACCGGGTCGACTCATCTTCCGATGCCAACTCCTGGTCGGAGCTACCGACTCGGATTCAAGCTTCCGATAAAGCTGCAGCTACCACCTGGACCGATGGCGGCCGCGCCAACTTGGTTGAAGCCTCCTACTATCGTCCCCGCCTCGATACTCTCGCCACCTTCGATGACCAGGGCTTCGACTATGACAATAGTAATGTTGAAGCACCTCGAAATACCATTTTGGCAACCCTAGAAAGCGGCACTGGAACGCCCCCAAATAATCTTAACGCGCTTCCTGACACCATCATCTTTAATGGACAACCAGTGACAATTATCTCGCGCCCGTCTCAATATACTATTGAAATTGAAGTCAACACAGACGGCCTCCCTGACAATGATTACACTGTTTCAGCAAGTTGGTCAGGTGGAATCACCTGGGAAGGCAATTACACGCTCGTCGGGAATCCAAACATTCTCCTCCTCATTCTTGATGACTGGGGCGTTGACTCCAGCCCGATTGACAACAACGCGACCCTGAATCCAGGAACCACCTTCGCGACGATGTCGAGCCTGCAAACGCTCGCTCAGAACGGACTGCGTTTCACTCGGGCTTACTCACAACCAATCTGTTCTCCCACGAGAGCTTCGCTCTTGACCGGTCGCTACGCTTTCCGCACCGGTGTCGGTGCTCCTGGAGATCCCATCAGCACCAACGAAACGACCCTTCCCGAGGCCTTCGCCTCAGCTGGCTCTCCCTACCAACTGGCAACCTATGGTAAGTGGCACCTCGGCGGCGGCAACACTGGCTATAACACGTTGGGTGGCTGGACCGAGTTCGCCGGTATCACCGGGGGCGGTGTTCCTAACCAAACGGACGGCTATACCAACTGGAACAAGAATACGAATGGAACGGTGCAAACTGGATACACCGTCTACTCGACCACTGATCAGGTCAACGACGCCAAAAATTTCATCGACGCCAAAGAACTCAGCGACGAGCCCTGGTTCGTGTGGATGGGATTCAATGCTCCCCACACCCCGTTTCATGATCCGCCTGCCGCCTTACTTCAGGGCAGCACAGGAGAGTCTAATACAGCACGCTACCAGAAAGCGCTGGAAGCCCTTGACACCGAAATTGGACGGCTCATGGAGTCAGTCGATCTCACAACCACCAATATTATACTTATCGGAGATAACGGGACTCCAGGTCAAGTCGTTCAGGCACCCTATGGACCCACCGGAGCCTCCGGACACGCCAAGGGCGACCTTTATGAAGGTGGCATTCACGTTCCACTCGTAGTTCGAGGGCCCTCTGTTTCGGCGCCTGGTGGAAGCACTACTGACAAAATGGTCCATGTCACCGATCTCTTCTCAACCATTCTGGAAATAGCCAACGTCCCAGTGCCGACGACAGCGGTCGACTCCATTAGCATTGTTCCTATTCTTGAGGGGGCCAATCCCGCTGAGCGTGACGTTGTTTCTGAGGCCTTTGCTGTGGGTAGCAATGGCTCCGGGCGGGCCATTCGTCTCGGTGATTACCCTGACTACAAGCTGATTATTTTTGGCAATCCGCTCGATACGCAGGACGACCCCACCTTCGAGTTCTATCATCTTCCTACCGATCAGAACGAAGCCAGCCCACTGAACATCAACACCTTATCCGGGGAAGCCCTCGCTGCCTACAACGCAGCTATTGCACTAGACGCTAGCCTAGGAGGTGGCTTCAGCGATCCTGCCTCCGGTCCGGAGGACACCCTCTACATCGAATTGGAGAACCTAACCGGACGCGCAGGGGTTCCGCAAAACCAGAACGTGAATCCAACCGCCATCACCGTGGACGGAGTCCCCGCAGTGTATAATTCGCGAGTGGATAATAACGAAACTGCCCAACGCTTCTGGGTGAAGTGTTCAATCCCGCAAAATCCTCCTTACTCTTCTGCAACGATCACCTTCCCGGACAATCCGAATACCGGAGATGCCAGAGAGTTCAGTGCCATCCAGATCATCGTTGCCCCCTGATTCCAAAAAATCTTATTCAACGTGCGTTACTTCAGCTACATCACTTTACTGAGTTTTCTACTCTCCGCTACAACCGGAGCAGCAACGCTGTGTCTTGAGGTCCGGCACCTCTGGGAGGGTAAACCGATCTCGCTTTCCGACGACATATTCACAACGCGGGCTGGAGAAGCGCTTCAATTCACGCGGCTAGCCTATCTCCTTAGCGAGCCAAGTGTGACTGCAGTCAAAAATCAACGTAGATTGAAAAAATCTGATTGGGTTGCCTACGTCGATGCGCGCAACGAGACCTCTTTACTTTCCCTCTCTGACCTTCCCAGTGGCCGCTATCGCCAAATCGAATTTTTCATCGGACTGGATCCCAAGACAGACCAATCAGATCCCACTGAATATGGTTCCTCCCATCCGCTGAACCCCCTGCTAAACAATCTTCACTGGGATCCTCAAGGAGGCTACGTTTATCTCGCCCTCGAAGGTCAAGAAACCAAAGGGCTAGGCTTCTCCTATCACCTCGGAGGGACTGAGAATCGAGTCCGATGCCGGTTGCCTATTGAAATCGATGTGAGCGAAGAATCAATTGTTGCGATCGATTTCCATCTCGATCGTCTCTTCAATCAAGGCAAACCATGGGTCACTCAGCAACAGACGTCGACCCACTCTCGTGATAGAGATCCTGTCGCCACGCTCATGGCCGAGCGCCTTGCAAACGTGTTTACAGTTCGAGAGATTCGCCAAAAAACTCGAAGTAACCCTACACTAACTAACAATGTCTCAAATTTTATCGGGACACCCTATGCCTTTCGCGTCAAAAAGGGTTTCCCGGTTCCTGATCTTCCTGCGGATTACCCCCTCACCAACGAGCGGATCGCGCTGGGCTCCGCGTTGTTCCATGATGTTCGCCTCTCAGGTAACGAGACAATCTCCTGCGCCTCATGTCACGAGTCGGCTAAGGCATTCTCCAACACAAACCAAGTTTCAGTAGGCGCCAATGGAAAAGCGGGGAAGCGAAATGCGATGCCGCTCCTGAACCTCGCCTGGAAAGACTCCTTCTTCTGGGACGGGCGTGCAAAATCGCTTCGGGAACAGGTGCTGATGCCAATCAAGGATCACCTAGAGATGGACGCCTCCATTGAAGAAGTTGCTGCAGGGCTTTCTGAGGATGAAGCCTATCTCCGCCTCTTTGATTCAGCCTTTGGCAGCCCTAAGGTTTCCGAAGAGCGAATCGCCGTTGCGATTGAACAATTCATCCTCTCCCTCACCTCATACGATTCGAAATTTGATCGCGCCCGCCTTGGTCAGGAGACTTTGACTGAAAAAGAACAGCTTGGCTTTGAATTGTTCATGACTGAATTCGACCCGCGAAACGGACTGCGCGGGGCAGATTGCTTTCACTGCCACAGCGGCCCTTTCTTCTCGACTCATCAATTCCAGAATAACGGACTACCATCCCCCGGCGACACAGGCCTTATGGGTGTTACCAGGTCCGAAGCTGATCGCGGAAAATTCGTCACTCCCAGTCTTCGCAATGTGGCCCTCACCGCGCCTTACATGCATGACGGAAGATTCGAAACGCTCGAAGAAGTTGTCGAGCACTACAGCTCTGGTATCGAACGGAGCAAAACGCTTGATCCAAATTTATCCAAGCACCCGGGCAGTGGTATCCCTCTTACCTCCGCGGATAAAACCGCCCTTGTCGCTTTTCTGAAAACCCTAACTGACGAACGTTTTTCCAATTCCCTCCGATGAAGCTTCGAGTCGCTAATACTATACTCTCTAGCTTGCTCGCTCTCGGTTCTCTGAGCGCTTCTAATGAATTTGCCGGATTTCAAAGGGTAATCGGCCTTCCTGCAGACGATCTTTTCAAGTGGGACAATCCCAATCGCTTCCAGAATATCAATTTCGAAGCCTTCGTTGCTGAAACCGGCGCAATTACATCTGCGAGCGGCTCGACGATCACTTCCAATGGCAACCTCTGGAGCGTTGATGAGTTCAAGTATATTGATGGCGTTCACCCCCGCCACTTCGTCCTTGAAGTCACCTCCGGCACCGAAGTCGGTTCCAAGTTTAACATCACGTCCAACCTGGGTAACTCTCTTACGCTTGATCTCAACGGCGGCAGTCTCGCCAGTGTTTCACCCGGCGACACCTTTCAAGTTGTTGCTAAATGGTCACTCAACCAACTCTTTCCGAACGGTAATGGGATCACTCCCTCCATCGATTCAGTGAAAGGAAGCGAAGTGTTGATTCCGGATGCCGTCCCCGGTGGAGTCGATTTTTCGTCTTCTCCTACCTTCCAGTATCGCAGTGACCTTGACCGCTGGGTCGATGTTTCAGACGATACCACCGATGTCGGTGACCTGCCCTTTGAGTCCGGAACGCAAGTCGTGATTCGACAGTCTTCACTCACTCCTCTGCAATCACTTGTTGCTGGATTCCCTTCAAACGGCACTCCGCTTAGTCTTACCGTGAGCTATCTCCAAGAGGGGCTCGACTCCTTCTCTAATGCTCTATCGATCAGCGGTGGCGGCGCAAGAGCCGCGAATGCGTTGGGAGCAAGCGGAGAGTTTGGTGAGCCTCAGCACGCGGGCAACGCCACCACCGCCTCCGTATGGTTTCGATACACTGCCAGCGAATCAGGAACCCTCATAGTTCGTTCAGAACACTCTAATTTTGACACCATTCTCGCTGCTTACTCGGGAACCTCACTCGCCACTCTATCAGAATTGACTACAAACGATGACGTCTCCCTTGATACCTGGAGCGAAATCTCAATACCTATCTCAAACGGAGAATCCTACTACATCGCTCTCGACGGCAAAGCGGGAGCAACCGGCGAAGCATTTATTTCCTGGGAGGTCCAACCCGGCACTCCCGAAATTACAGTGGAGTATCCAAATGGAATCAGTCTGACTGACGGTAACAGCACTATTAATCTGGGGAACATCGAAACCACCACCACCGGTGAAGTAACGATCACCATTACCAACAGTGGAAACGCCTTACTGAGCGGACTGACGACTACCCTTATTGGCACCGACGAGGCTGACTTCAGTGCCTCCGATCCGGCTTTTACCATCCTCGCTTCCGGTCAAAGCACCACGTTCACTCTTCAGTTTCTGCCAAACCGAATCGGTTCACATTCGGCCACGCTCCAGATTGCGAGCAACGATGCCGACGAGAACCCCTTCGACATCGCCTTGTCCGCTTCCGGAATTCCAGTCATCACGATGACTTCTTGGGGAACGGAACAGGGCCTCTCGGGCAATGGACTGCTTTCGACAGCAGATGACGATGACGATAATATCTCACTGATCCACGAGTATGTCTTCAACCTCGACCCCACTCAGAACGGCCTTCAGGCAGTCGAGCCAGAATCGGGAGTCTCGGGCCTTCCCTCGATTCGAGCAGAAGGTGAACGCCTCGTGGTTGAGTTTATTCGCCGAACTTCACGAGCTGAAATGACGGCAACAGCGGTCTTCAGCGACACCTTGACCGGGGAATTCACGGAATCCACTGAGCCGGAATCGATCACTCCGATTGACGACTACTACGAGAGAGTCGTGATCGCTGACTCAGTCACGACAGCAACGGCTTCCCCTCGCTTTGCCAAGGTCTTGGTCGAGCTCACAGGTCCCTAGGACAAAAACGCTGATTGCTCTAAATTGGCTTAATCTTCAATGAGCTCTGGCCACTTGGTATGAAAGAACTCGCCCGCAGGCTTGTCGACGCGCTCATAGGTGTGAGCGCCAAAGAAATCGCGCTGCGCCTGGAGCAAGTTGGCCGGCAGCACCTCCGAGCGATAGCTGTCGTAGTAGCTTAAGGAAGCACTGAAGGCTGGCACAGGAATACCGTTGGTCACACCAAGAGCCACAATCTCACGCCAAGCGGCCTGGTTACCGTTGAGGATTTCGGTGAAGAAATCGTCCAGCATCAGATTAGTTAGGTTAGTATTGCGCTCGTAGGCCTCGGTAATGCGATTAAGGAAGCGGGCACGAATGATGCAGCCACCGCGCCAGATGCGTGCGCACGAACCGAGATCAACGCCCCAGCCGTGCACTTCACTGACGACCTTAATAAGATCGAGACCCTGGGCGTAGGAAATGATCTTGGAAGCGTAAAGGGCATCATGCACCTTCTGGACGAGCTCTTCCTTATCCATGGATACCGCTGGATTCGGTCCTTCGAGAATTGGGGCCGCAGCGAGACGTTCGTCTTTCTTAGAAGAAAGAATGCGGGCTTCGACGGCTGCGTTAATCGTCGAGATCACTACGGCGTTGGCGGCACTATTCATCACCGTCCAACGGCCGGTTCCCTTCTGGCCAGCCTTATCAACAATGAGATCAACGAGGTGCTTGCTTGTTTCAGGATCTTTCTCTTCGAAAATCTTGGAAGTGATCTGGATGAGGAAAGACTCCAGCGGACCTTCATTCCACTTAGTGAAGATGTCAGCCATTTCGTCGTTGCTGATTCCAGCCCGTTTGAAAATCTCGTAGGCCTCGCAGATTAACTGCATATCTCCGTATTCGATGCCGTTGTGAACCATCTTAACGAAGTGACCGGCGCCACCGGTTCCGACGTGAGTCACACAAGGAACACCCTCCACCTTGGCAGTGATTGCCTCAAAAACCGGCTTGATAATTTCCCAAGAGCTAGCCGGACCACCGGGCATAATGGATGGCCCCTTGCGGGCTCCCTCTTCTCCCCCGGAAACTCCAGAACCAATAAAAAGAAGACCTTTCTCGGCGAGTTCCTTGGAACGGCGCTCTGTGTGAATGAAATAGGTGTTTCCGCCATCGATGATAAGGTCCCCTTCCTCAAGCAACGGGACGAGGCTTTCGATCACCTTGTCGACTGCATCGCGATCGTTCGGGTCACCACCAGCCGTGGACTTCACGAGAATCATCACCTTACGGGGGCGCTCCAGGCTGGCCACGAAATCCTCGAGCGTCTCAGCGCCGCAGAGATTCTTGTCCGGGTTTTGTGCGATGAATTCCTTCATCGTCTCAGTCGTGCGGTTGTAGACAGAAACGCGGAAACCGCGACTTTCTACATTCAGTACGAGATTTTGCCCCATTACGGCGAGGCCAATAAGTCCGAAATCGCTCTTGCTCATGTAAATTGTCCTTTGAATGTTGAGCGACAAGACTACTCACGATTTCAGAAGCGCAAGCGCTCATTTCGTTTCATCCAAAACAGATTGCCTATGACAACTACTCATCTCACTTGTTCGATCTCCAAAAAAAGAATCGAAGAAATCGAGCGTTCCTATGACGCGTCCTGTGTTCACGGAGCCGATTTGAGGTTTCACGGCGTGGTCCGTAATCTCGAAGAGGGACAGAAAATCTCGGGGATCGAATACAGCCACTATGACAAGATGGCATTAAATGAGTTGCAGAAAATTGGCGTGGCAATGGGCCGCAAGTATCCCGATCACTTAGCTCAAATCCATCACCGTCTCGGCTTCGTCCCCGCCGGAGAAGCCTCCATCGTCATTCGCATCCAGACGGCCCACAGTGCCCAAGCATTCGAAATCAGCCGGGAATATCTAAAACGCATTAAACAAACAGTGCCAATCTGGAAGAAGCCGGTCTTAGTAGGTTGAGCATACTACGCGGGATAGCCCTGCGAAGTTGACGACTCTGGTTTACCCCCGCGTTTAAAGCGCTTTTTTCGAGGAAACCGGAAGTGTCTGCAGTCAAAACATCCATTTTTTTAGTTTAATCAGCGTTGTCGGCTCCTTTGCAGGTCACCCTGGCAAATTTCATATTGGTAGTTAACCAAAAAGAAGCCGTGATGTTTAAGTGTATCGCGCAAACAAAAAATCAGAATACCAGATTTTCCTCTTCTCGTTCCTCAATCGATTGGCTGACTAGCTTGAACCCACCTCCCGAATCCTCATTCAAATAGTCCAATACACCGCTCCCATATACAGGTATATGCGGTGGCCAGACAAACTCGTCTATGACCTTACGGACAAATCCTTCTACAGTCTCGATCATAGTCTCGACCGACTCGTTCTCCCCGTCTGGGTAGCGTCCCTTTATGAGGTCTCAGTCAAATGTTACCTCACCATTCTCTAGTATGGTGATCTGATATTTCCCTTCTTTGCTCTCTATTATAGTCATTGGTCCAGTTTTTTGATAAAATGGCCATTGCCACCGATGAAGTGAAACGGGAAGTTACCGCTGTATGATTCTTCAATTTGGAGCCGGTAACTTTCTGAGAGGTTTCGCGGATCTCATCGTTCACCAACTAAATCTCAAACTCAATGATGGGCCAGGAAAAATCATTGTTATCCAATCTACCGGAAAAGATAGGGCTGACGCGATTAATGCTTCAGAAGGAAACTATCGCGTTGCGATTCAGGGCTTCGAGGAAGGCAAGATCATTGACGAAACAGTCGAGGTAGCATCCATCAGTCATGCGCTCCACGCCGGCAGCCAATGGGCTGAAATTGTTGAAGCCGGAAGGCACCCTGACCTGAAACTCATCCTCTCCAACACCACCGAGGCCGGACTCACTCTCGATCCTGCTGACGCTACTTCCACCGGGAGAGCACCAACTTCATTTCCTGCAAAACTTCTGGGAGTACTGACTGAACGAAAGCAGGCAAACCAACCCGCCCCGTGGATCGTTCCCTGCGAACTCATAGAATCCAATGCAGACCGCCTGCGCGATCTCGTCCTGAAACAAGCGGTCTTATGGAACGCACCCGAAGATTTGATCGCATGGATTAAGCAGGAGTGCCGATGGGTGAACACGCTAGTAGATCGCATCGTGGCAGGAAGACCTACCAAGCATCCACTTCTCGAAAGCGACCCACTGCTTATCAGCGCCGAACCATTCTGCCTCTGGGCGGTTGAGACGAAAGATGCCAGTTTCCCTCTCGCTCAACATCCAAAAGTCGTGACCGTGACCGACATTACCCCATACACGCTCCGCAAAGTTCGAATCTTAAATGGTGCTCACAGCGCGCTCGTCAGTCACGCCATGAAGGTCTCGGGAATCAAGACAGTTCGTGACTGCGTCGAAAACCACAAAATCGCTCCATGGGTGGAAAAGCTTCTCTTTGAAGAAATCGTGCCTGTCCTCGAAGGCCGTTGCGATGACCCGAAGGGTTTTGCTCACGAAACTCTCGATCGTTTTCGCAATCCATTCCTCGATCATCAACTCAGTGCCATCGCTTTGAACCACGAGTCCAAGGTAGCTGTTCGCCTGCAACCTACGCTAGAGGAATTCCGTCAACGATTTGACAAGGAGCCTCCGATACTTTCGGAACTGCTTAGGCCAAAATGAATCAAAGAATAGCCGCAGGGAATTAAGCCATCGCAACCATGATTGTGGCAATCAGTCCTACTACCATGATCACTCCGGTAGCAAAGAACCAATCAATGCACTTCGACTTCTTTGCCCGCTCCAATTCCGATTGGGTCTCGTTAGGCACATCGTCCAAAGCGGTGGATACCGGGGAGTGGGCGTGAACATAAATGCGGAAAATATTCATGTGGAGAAGACGCTCCCCTCTATCGCTCTATGCACAGAAACTGAAAATTCTCAAAATGTTCTAAAGTCCAGCATGAAGCCGGAGAATGCGCTTTAGCTCTTCAACCGCACCGGGATCTTTGTAGGAGCGGTGATCCGTAGGAACAACCAACTCAGACTCAGCACCTTCAAGGTGAGAACTCCAGTAGTCCACCACGCCATCTGAACTTTCGGGCGTGTCGCCTTTGCCCCGGTCTCCTATAATCGAGTGGTAACGCACCCCTTGTTTCTTCGGCGATTTATCCATCGCCAATAGAATTGGTGAGTCCGGCCGCAACGACTGAACGCTGGTAAGCTTTCTCGCCTTTGACTGATACTTCAGCCCTTCCCTGGAGCCTTTGGTCACGAAATTCGCTGTGCCTAACAGAACATTTTTAGGCAGTTTAGCGAGTTGCGAAAGCGCTCCGGCTAGGCTCGAATTTGCCATATTGGCTCCGCGGTGAGGAGTGGAGAAAAAGACAGCGCGCTGAGTTGCCTTATCATAATTGAAAAACAACAGTCCACTCGCCGCCTCCTTGTTCGGCCAGTCAGCGGCAACCACTTCAAACGATCCATCGCTGATTTCTCTCCAGATTCGAGTGTCGAAATCCGTGATCAACATATTCGACAGCACGCCACCCATGCTATGGCCCGCCACAATCATGTTTCTAGACAACGGATCATTCCTGTCCGGATCGTAACGCTCACGAAGTTTCTCAAGCTCGTTCCGTTGCAACTCTCCTGATTCCGCAATGGCATAAGAAGTGGGATACTGGAAAGCTAGGATCTGATATCGCCGGGCGATATCAGGTTCTGACATCAATTCCGGAATAATCTCACGCCAAATGAGCGAGGCGGAGATCAGGCCATGCGATAGTAAAAGAGGGATGCGGTCCGGATCGTAAGGCTCCAAAAGGTAAATTCCTGAGTCTTTCGCGTGCCGCCTCGCGTTGAGGAAGCCAAATAATCCCGTTAGATGCTCATTCTCTCCGCTGGCCATGATGAGAACCGGAGCAGAAAAATTCGCCGCCAAAGATATACTGCGGCCGCTGATCGATATTCGGTCGCGCTTAGTTGGATCGTGAATGGCGAGTGATACCAGGGTTCGACAAGCCTCCCCTTTGCCGATCTCTCGCGTTTCGGCGATCGTCAGTGTGATTGGCATGTGAAGGCCCTTGGGCAGAAAGTTCGCCATCTCTCTCTCTCGTTCAGAGGTTCGGTAGCGGATTCCGACAAGTGGTGCACCAAGACCAGCCCGGCCAATATGCTTCACTCCTTTGCCTCTGACCCCGTCAGATGAGATAGTCTCATCGAAAAAATTTGCGGGGAAGTCCGAAGCCGGATCCAACCGGATCTCATATCGGTGATTGCCGTTAATGAGATGATAGGGCGCCGACCCCTTTCTGTGGGGGTCACTCCACCAAACTTCGGCGAAACGCGCGAGCGACGAATTATGAAGCGTCAACAAGGCCCTCTCGGCCTCGGAACCAGGGATTTCCTTCTGAACAATCAATAATTCACGGCTTTCGACAGCCGCTCGTAGAAAGCTGCTCGCAGCATCGTCAATCTGACCCGTCTTTGAATACCTTTCTCCGGTCTTGAGCAAATTGATTGATTTTTTCGCGACCACATCGACCACGGCTACAGGCAACTCTAGAAGGTTAGCCATACCTTCCAATTCGCGGGCTGATTCAATGCCAGCTTCCGTAACAGCACCCGAAACCCGCTTTGATCTTACCGTTGAACAGGAAGTCAAAACTAACAATAGCAGTGCTAAAGCAAGCCTCATAACGGCTCGATAGGCTTTAGAAGACATTTCATTCCGCTCTGAAGTCATTCTATTTGAAGTGTTTCTTTCGACAAACTCAGCAGAAAAGCCGTAACGCTGGTTAATTTCGGACCGCTCAGGGATTTCTCAACCCTAATTGCCAGAGGCTATCTACCTATCAAGCCTAACTCCCGTCTCCGAAACAGCGCCAACAAGCGAAGTAAACGAAAAATCGGTCAGGGCTGGACCATGGTGCAAAGCAACCCAAAACATCAGATTCGTTGATGACTTCTCAAAAATCGACCACCGCCAAGAGGATTAAAAGCCTAACGTAAATTTCATAATTTTGATAATTATCACATAATTAAATTGACTGATAACCTCTGAAAAGCTTAAATATAAATGGTTCGAAGCTATCGAAATCATGAATTTGCCAAGCATTGCATTGTTACTCACTCTCATCACCGTCCCGGCATTCAGTGCCGAAGGCTTTAGAGCCCTTCCTGATACTGCTGAGGCGATGGGTATGGTCGGGGGTCGCCTAGCCGTCATCGACGATGCTTCGGTAATACGACATAATCCAGCGACTCTGGCTGACTTCAACGACACGCTTTTGACGGTCACCTTTCAATCTTGGTACGGAAAAACTGATTTTGCAGGATCGCTTGATCAAACCGACTCCATGATTCACCCGTGGAAAAACACAGGAAGCCTCTACCTGGCCCATCCTTTGAATGAAGACGTGACTCTTGGTTTTGGTATGAACGCTCCCTTCGGAGTAGCAATCAGTTGGCCAGAAACAGGGGCCTTTCGCTACGAGGGCGCCTCCGATGTAAGCTTGCAAACCATTGCATTTAATCCGGCCGTTGGTCTCAAAATTAACGACGAAATCTCCATTGGTCTTGGCCTCGATATTTACCGCTCTGATCTCAAACTGAAACAGCGCTTCCCGTGGGCACTGGTTGTTTCAGCTGCGGTGCCCGATGGCACAATGGACTTCGAAGGCGACGGTTGGGGGATCGGTGGCTATTTCGGAATTAACTTTAACCTTGGCGATCGTCACCAACTCGCGTTGACAGGCCGGTTGCCGGTCTCTGTCGACTACGAGGGTGACTTTACGATCGATAATATTCCTGATCCTACCGCCGCCCTCCCTACCAGCCGTTTTACTTCTGAAATCGAGCACCCTGCAAGTGTCGGCCTCGGTTATGCTTTTAATGCGACCGATCAGCTCACCTTCGGATTAGATTTTGAGTGGATCCAAAACTCTACCCATGACGATGTTCCACTCAGTATCGGTGCCAACCAACCGCTTCTTGCCGGCAAGACTGCCGTCCCTCTCGCTTGGGAAGATTCCATCTCCATTGGTTTCGGTGTCGAATATGAGTGGGCCGAAGAATTAACGCTTCGGGCCGGCTATCTCTACTCGGACACTCCTATGTCTGAAACTACTTGGAATCCCGCTATTCCTGCTGACGACCGTCACATTTTCAGCCTCGGATTCGGATACACGTGGGACGATTACAACACGATCGACTTTGCTTACAGCCTCATTCACATGTCCAATTCCACCATCGCGAACAATATTGTTCCCGCATTTAACGGAGTGTATTCCTACTCGTGGGATATCCTGACATTGAGTTACAGCCGCCGATTCTGACACCGTTTAACAAATTAGTCATTGGGCCTCTCTTTTTTTACTGAATTTTTCAATCCCGGTAAGACTTTAGGAACTCACAGGGAGCTAGTTTATATCGGAAACGCTGGGATCGCGCGTGCCGCAATCCGTGGCATGACCCCCGTCAATCGTCTCAGGGCAGAAGGTTTGCATAGCCCTTCACTCCTCTTCTACCCGCTTTATCAAAATCTGTAATGCTCCACCGGAATACCAGATTTCCAATACTAGGAAAACAAGCGAAGCCCCCATTAAGGTTAAGGCAGAAATAAAGCAGACCACACCGAGGAGTTGGATGTCAAACATCACCGACACCATCGATACCACACATAGTAGCAGGCTCAACGCTCCCAGCAGTTGGATCCATCGGATCAATATGAGGCGGCGCCGCAAATTGTCGATCTGCGCTCGAAGCGCTTCATCCTTCAACTCCACCCAGTCCCGATGCAATGTGCGAACGAGAGCTGCGAGATGGAGAAAGCGGTTCGTGTATGCGAGAAACAGCAGACTGACCGCCGGAAAGAGTAAAGCAGGAGTTGAGATTTCCAGAGTCATAGCCTCGTCAATCAATAGAGAGTCGCCCCCCCTCTAGAATCTTGGCCCGCAAACCGCCCCTTCCCTCGAGCGCCTTTTCGGCACCTTCATGGAAAGCTTGATTCATCCAGAAGCAGGGACTGGCTTCCTCTGTCCCTAGAAACCGAGCCCCGTCGATCTCAAATTCCTTTCCAATCAGATCGGTGAGATCCTGGCCCTCAACAATTACATTACGACGATAAGTTTCCGGCCCCTTGTCGTGTACTGAAAAGCGCTCACAGAGATCACGATGAGTTTCGATTTCAAAAAAGGTGATCTGTCCCTTGTAGTCCTCCTTGTAATTAAAGAAACGGTCACCCTTGATGCCGCTGCCTGCGACACATTCAATCTCATTAACTTCGACGATAGGGTTCTCGCCTGCCGGCTTACCGAAATGCCCGTAGTAATTATGATCTGCAGAAATGTAGAGGTTGAGAATCTTCACGCCACAAGATACGAGCAAATTTCCCTGCTGGCAATTCGCTCAGGCATGGATACGGTCGAACTGACACAGAAAACCCCGTGTCTCACAGAATTTATGGCCAAAGGACCCAAAAACGCGATCGCCCCCACCCGGGAAGAAAACTTTCCAGAATGGTATCAACAAGTCGTCCGCGCTGCCGATCTTGCCGAAAACTCGGAAGTGAGGGGCTGCATGGTCATCAAGCCGTGGGGCTATGGGCTCTGGGAAAAGATCCAAGCCCAACTCGACCAATGGTTCAAGGAAACCGGCCACAAAAACGCCTACTTTCCCATGCTCATTCCAGTGAGCTACCTCGAAAAAGAAGCCACCCACGTAGAGGGATTTGCCACCGAATGTGCCGTGGTCACTCATCACCGCCTCGAACTAAAGAACGGCAAAATGGTGCCCTCCGGTGAACTGACTGAGCCCTATGTGATTCGCCCGACTTCTGAGACTATTATCGGAGCAGCCTTCGCGCGGTGGGTGCAAAGCTACCGCGATCTACCTCTGCTCATTAACCAGTGGGCTAATGTGATGCGCTGGGAGATGCGTCCCCGCCTGTTTCTCCGTACGGCGGAATTTCTCTGGCAAGAGGGTCACACCGCTCACGAAACCGCCGACGAAGCGATGGAGGAAACACAGAAAATGCATCAAGTTTACGAGCGCTTCCTCACTGACCATCTTGCCGTTCCTGTCATCGCTGGAGAGAAAACGGAAGCAGAACGTTTTCCCGGAGCACTGAACACCTTCACCGTGGAAGCTATGGTCCAAGACCGCAAGGCAATTCAGGCTGGTACTTCTCACTTCCTCGGACAAAATTTTTCTAAAGCCGCGGGTATCGAGTTCGAAGGCCGCGAGTCCAAACGCGAATTCGCGTGGACGTCAAGCTGGGGCGTCAGCACTCGCCTCATTGGCACACTCTTAATGGCACACGCTGACGACGACGGCCTCGTCCTGCCTCCTCGGGTGGCTCCGACTCAAGTCGTTATCATTCCTGTTACCCCGAAGCCCGAGCATGAAGAACCAGTCTTCGCAGCTTGCCAGAAACTGGCCGACGAAATCGGTGCTCAATCTTTCCACGGCGAAAAGATCGACGTCGAGATCGACAAGCGTGACCTCGGTGGTGGCGTCAAGACATGGGAGTGGATCAAGAAAGGCGTTCCCGTTCGCATCGAAATCGGTCCTCGCGACCTCGAAAACGGTTCCGTCGCACTGGTTCGGCGCGACCAAGGTCCAAAAGACAAACAGTTCCTTCCAACGGAAGATGCTGTCGCTAGTATCGTCGACACTCTGCAGTCGATCCAGGATACTCTCCTCAAACGTGCTATCGCTTTCCGTGAAGAACATACTACCGAAATCAACGATATGGATGAGTTCCGGAAATTCTTTACACCGGAAAATACCAAACAGCCCGAAATTCACGGCGGTTTCGCTCTTGTTCACTGGGCAGGAGGAGTCGAAGAGGAAGAGGTACTCGGAAAAGAGCTTAAAGTTACGATTCGCTGTATTCCAAATGATCCGGATCTTCGTGGAAAAGCCGGCACCTGCTTTTACACCGGCAAGCAGTCCGAAGGCCGCGTTATTTTTTCGAAAAGCTACTAAGCCTCGTTTTCGGGGAGACGCGTGACCAAGCTAAAACGATTCATTTCAATGACCCAGTTTTGTTGATTGTTATTTGGTGATTTTAGTTCGCTACGCTACGGCCGAGACGGTAACGAGGCGCGTAACTGCTCACGCTGTATGTCACGTATCGCCATTGTCGGCGCGGGAGCCTCAGGACTGGCGGCCGCGTTCCAGCTTTCGGAAAAAAGCCATGAAGTCTGCGTCTTTGAAAAAAGTCGGGGAGTTTCTGGTCGCGCGGCATCGCGATCCCGCAACGGGTGTCGCTACGACTATGGAGCCAATTATTTTAAGCCAGAGTCAAACGAAGTCGCTGAACTCATTTTCAGAACATTACCGCACGATGAACTCTGCCGTATCGCCGGAGACATCTGGACGTTCGACGCTAACGGGAACCATGCTCCGGGTGATCCCAAGCAGAATGCCTCCGCTAAATGGACTTATCGCAGTGGAATCAGCACCTTGGGTAAACTCCTCATTGATGCTGGTAATTTCACCCTACGGCGGGAATCCCTCATTGAGGGGCTCCACCACCACAAGACACACTGGACAGTAAAAGAAACCGGCGGCACCTCTCACGGTCCATTCGATAAAGTCCTTCTGACTCCTCCCGCTCCACAGTCAGTAGATCTCCTCAAAAATAGTGAGGCCTCACCTGAGATGCTGTCCGACATGATCAGCGTGCTCGAAAGTGTCCCTTACCACATTCAATTCTCGGTCATGCTCAACTTCAACGCAACGCTCACTCTGCCGGGGGATGCTTATGCCATGATCAATACCGATCGAAAACATCGTCTTGCTTGGCTGAGTAACGAGGGCCAGAAACAAGGGCATGTCCCTGCTGGTGAAAGTCTCTTAGTTGCTCAGATGAATCCCAAGTGGAGTGCCGAACACGAGGAAGATTCTCCACCCTCAATCATCGCAGCAGCCTACGAATCCGTGAATTCTCTTCTTGGCAATAATTTGCCTACGCTCCACTGGGCTGACACCCAGCGCTGGCGCTACGCTCACCCGAACGGAGAAGCCAAGATAGAAGATACCGCCAGTGCCTCTGAGATTGGGCTCTATTTTGCCGGCGATGCCTTTGTCGGCAAAGGCCGCGTGCCGGGAGCGCTTCAAACTGGCCTCGCCGCCGCCAACCGAATGCTCGCTCACTCCTAAAAAAGGAATCTAGCCTACGGCCGTATTTCAGCTAAAACCAACTGCAGAATTTTTACGATTGATTCCCCAACCAAAACCAGACACATTCCGCCCCATGGAGAACGTCATTATTATTGGAACCGGCTGTGCCGGATGGACTTCAGCGATTTACACCGCGCGTGCCAATCTCAAACCACTCGTTCTAGCCGGTGAACAGCCTGGAGGGCAACTAACCACCACGACCGACGTGGAGAACTTCCCTGGTTTCCCTGAAGGAGTCATAGGGCCGGATCTCATGATGCGGATGCAGCAACAGGCCGAAAAGTTCGGGACCCGGGTCGAATACGACATGGTGACCTCCGTCGAGAAAAACGCCGACGGTAATTTCACTCTCACAACTGCTGCTGGAAATAACTACCATTCCAAGACAGTTATCATTGCTACAGGTGCGAGCCCTCGTCATCTCGGCCTCCCGAATGAAAAAGAGCTCATTGGACGCGGTCTCACGTCCTGTGCTACCTGCGACGGTGCTTTTTATCCTGATGTTCCTGTAGTCGTCATCGGTGGTGGTGACTCTGCCTGCGAAGAGGCAGACTTCCTCACCCGTTTTGCAAGCAAGGTGTATCTCGTCCACCGTCGCGATCAACTGCGTGCTTCGAAGATCATGGCTGACCGCGTCCTCTCCAATGACAAGATCGAACCGGTCTGGAACTCACGGGTGACCGATTACCTCACCGATGGCGAAGGCCACATGCGGGCTGTGAAAGTTCACAACACCGCCTCCGGCGAAGATTCTGAACTTGAAGTAAAGTGTGTCTTCGTCGCCATCGGCCACGACCCCAACACTGGCTTCCTTGGCGGTTCCGGCGTCGATGTCGACGAAAACGGCTACGTTCTTCAGGCAGGCCACTCCACCACTTCAAATGTGGAAGGCATTTTCTCGGCGGGAGACGTTGCTGACCACGTATATCGCCAAGCCATCACAGCCGCCGGAAACGGCTGCCAGGCGGCCTTGGACGCAGAGAGATATATTGCTGCCAACGAAGGCTAATTCAGCCGTCTTAACGAAGACGGGGCAACCCGGAATCTGTAATGGCTTGCGGGATTCCGCAATGCCCTTACCTTGATTCCACCTTTCCGGTGGTTCGATTCATCATGAAAAGCCTTCTCTACGGTTTTCTTACGGCGTCACTCCTGACCTCAGGCGCTCTTGCCCAGTTTCACAGTCGCGCCATGAACGGGCATACGGCCTACAATCAACAAGCCTTGGACTCTGCACAGGCGCACTTCGACGCCAATCGCCCTGCTGGTGTGGAGGGCGCAGGTGCTGCGCCGAACAGTGCAGTGGCTATTACACCTAATGCCGCTCTCTCTGAATCCCAACAGGTTCGATTCAATGGTGCCTCCACCATTTATATTTCGGATGCTCAAAAGGCAGCATTCAGCCGCTATGACCTGCGCATGGGCGAACAAAAGGACCTCGACATCGATGTCTGGGGTCGCTCAATTTACCATTCTGATGGCTCCTACACCGAATCACAGGAACACAACGAAGGACAGGGTTTCCTTCAACAAACCACCTACAGCAAAAACGGCGTCGAAATCCAGCGGCGCTCGATCACACTCGATCAACGAGGCATGCCCGATGAAGTCCTGATTTACGCAGGAGGCGAGAATGGAAAACTTAGATATCGCGGGAAGCACCTCTACGACCAATTGGGGCGCTTCTCCGAAGAGCATCTTTTCTCTTCCGACGGCACCCTGATCCGGCGGAAAGTGCAGGAATATTCTACCGAGGGGAAGCGCCTTCCTCTTCGCAGCTGGGACTACGTTGAAAACGTCCCTTCCGACCTCCAACTACTCATTACCCGTGAGAATGAGGATCCTGACATGCAACCTAATACACCTACACAACCTCAACAATCTGAGCGTGCTGGATTATTCAATCGCAACAAGTCTCATCAGCAAAACGCCGGCAGTATGAAGGTGGGGCAACAAGGTCAACAAGAGGCCACTGCTCCAAAGCAGACCATGGGGTCAAGGCTCGGACGCCTCTTCGGCAACCGCAAGTAATTCACCACCGATGGCAGCTTCGTGAAGTTCACGCTCCGCCAACCCAAAACCGGGAAATAAGCGGAGTTTGCTATTATCTCAGATGAACTTGGACCAGATCAGGACTTAAATTGCCTCGCGGTCTGCACAGTTTCATCTGAGGGCATTATTTTCGATACTATTGAGATTGATAAGTAAACGTCGAAGTCGAGCTCTCGTAAATCTTTGGAGCAAAACACATGGCAGATTCGATAGAAGGGCATAGCTAATCATGATGATCCCGGCGATTGGCCAAGGATTCCACATTACCGTGATCAGTAGCCCTATAAGTTGAGCATAATGAGCCTCCTCACCACGGCATGTCTCCACAATAAATCTATCAATGTAGCTTCGTTCCTTCGTCTTGAAGTTTCCTTTCGCAAAACCATCAAACCAAGGTGCTGCGTCCGGAAGCATACCTTTCCAATTTCGAATCGCGAAGACGGATTGGTAGAACGCTCCTGACTTCTCCCACGAACGGGTGCGATAAAGAAAGGATTTCGGTTTAAACCGGCTCGATGGGAGACGGGTGTAGATCCACGAAAGACCTAGATGGATGGATGGGACCGCAACCACATTTAAAATCACAATCAACCAAGGAGGCAACTCAACTAACATGCCTACCTTTCCATTCGACTGTTCCGCCTTCCTTTTTTCGGTTCAAGGCCCGGAAGAAGATTCCCTGATAGAAACAAAGTCCTATAGGAAAGAGGATAGCACTGAGCGGGTTGAAGTTTCCGGCATGGCGGAAAAGATACCAGCTCTGGACCACACACAGAGAATAGAATATAACCACTGGAGTAGGTGTCAGGGTTAAAAACGCAAGTGATATCATTCCCATGATGAGACCAGAAAGCAGCATTGAAATACCTGCCAGTGCGCTCTTTGGCGTATTTTTGGCGCCAGACACGAACCCTTTACTCCAACCTGCCACCAAGTCTTCGATGCCACTAGGAAACATCCGCATCCAGACAGTACCTTTGCCGAGATAACAGCGACATCGAAATCCAGCCTCTGAGAGGTGTCTTGAAAGGTGAAAGTTTTCGAGAACCTCCCGCTGAACCAGTTCATGGCCTCCCACAGCATCATACTGCTTCCTTGAAACAAGCATAACCTGGCCGAACAAGCCGATTTGATCGGCCTCTTCACCCTTCCACGTAAAGGCATTCATTCCGAGCAGCATCACCACGTTAAAGAAAGCTGACAGCTGCTCATACGGTTTCTTCACCCGATGATAAGGACAAATGGAATGCACGCTGGCTTCGTCCGCAGTCAAAGCTGCAATTCTTCTCATGCCGCCGGACTCTATCACTGTATCGGCATCGAGAAAGAGGATCCAATCGCCTGTTGCTATTTCTGCTCCTTGGTGGCAAGCCCAGGGCTTGCCAAACCAGTTTTCCGGTAAAGGCTTTCCGTCGATGACTTTCGCGCCGGCTTTCTCAGCGACCTCTGCCGTGCAATCACTTGACTGATCGTTAACGACGATCACTTGATGAGGAGGTGCATCCTGTCCTATTAAGGAAGGGAGCAGTCGCGCAAGATTCTCTTCCTCATCCCTCGCTGGGATTACCACCGACACCTTCACTGGCAAAAGTTGCTCTGCCTTTGGCACTTGTCGAAACCGAAGGGCTACAAACCAACCGCTACTCCAACAGATAATACCCAGCCCTAGGAAGCTCCATAAGAAGACTTCCATTCGCTTAGACGCGTCGTGCCTCCTGCTTCACTACTCGGTCGGCAACTTTCTGGCCGCACAGGATCACCATGGGCATCCCGCCACCCGGGTTTACACTACCTCCAGTGAAGAAAAGGTTCTTATACTTGGAAGACTGTTTCGGAGCCTTGAAGGCTTGGTTTTTTTTCCAATCCGAGACTACGCCATAAATGGATCCGTTGTTCGAATTATACATCCGCTCAATGTCGACTGGGGTAAGAACGTCCTCAACGATGATGTGTTTCCTAAGATCGGTCAGACCCATTCTTTCCAATTTATCAATAACCCGATCTTTCAACGTCATGTAGTCTTCATGAGAGTAGGGATTGTCAGGATTAATTGGCGGGATGTGAGGAAGGATTTTAATATTGTCGCATCCGTCGGGCGCCTTCGAAGGGTCAGTCCGCGTTGGAGCGACCAGATAAATCGTAGGATCTTCGGGTAACTCACCCTTCTGGAAGACGGTATCAAAATGCTTACTCTGATTCTTCGAGTAGAAGAAATTGTGATGAGCAAGCTGATCGAAAATCTTATCAGTGCCGAGATGGATCACGAGGCCGGAGCAAGCCGGTTCAAATTTTTCCAACTTCTTCACGAACGGCAGAGGTTCGCTCAGCAGCTTTTTGTATGCAGGTAACACTTCCATGTTACAGACCACATAATCAGAATTTAGAGTTGTTCCGTCTTTCAGGGTCACTCCCTTCACCTCTTTACCCGACTGGTTAATAGTCTCAACCTCGGAGTTGTAGCGCACCGGAACACCAATATCATCGAGTAAGTTCCGTAGACCCACTGCAAGGTTGTACATCCCACCTTTCACATACCAGAGACCATAATCGTATTGGATGATGGGCATCAGATTCATGTAGCCGGGAGCATCGTGAGCCGAGGATCCTACATACTTGACGAAATACTCGAAGATCCGACGCAAGTATTCGTCGTCCATGTGACTGGCAACGGATTCGGCCATCGTGTTCCGATGATCCATCTTGAACATCATCTTGAAGAGCCCGTAGTGGCGAAACATCTCCCAAACGTTATCGAGACCCTCGCGAAAATAACCGTCGTCGCAGAGCCGAAATTGCTCACGTCCGTAATTAAGAAATTGTTCGAACTGTTTCCAATTGTGATCAAGTTCCCCAGGGAGTTTTTTGAACTCTTCTTTCTGACCGGCGGGGTCCTCAATCAAGTCAAGAACCATACCATCTTCGAAAAAATTCCGCCAATGAGGATGAACGGACTCTAACTGGACGTAGTCTGACATCTTTTTGCCAACCCGCTCCCAGAGGCTCTCAAAAAATTGAGGCAATGTGAAAATAGAAGGGCCGAGGTCAAAGCCAAAACCATCAATCTCGAGAAGATTAAGTTTACCCCCGAGCTTGTCA
>MDTC01265217.1_pt1 | contig 75152 bp, 67 predicted proteins | sample 811181 | NCBI WGS metagenome assembly MDTC01 (sample SAMN05326644, study PRJNA326480) | marine metagenome | isolation source: seawater | place: Pacific Ocean: North | collected 2011
AATAAAATTAGGTCTGTAGCCACTTTCATAAATTTGTAGAGCTAATTCTGTAGAGATGTCTAAAAGCTCTTGAGCTGATATAAACTTTTTTTCCATTTTTTCATATCCTTATGGTGTATGACTCTGTTTAATCTTGAGTGTATTTTTTGATGCATAAGATTATCAAAGCACCAGAGCATATCATGAGTACAGCACCTACTAAGTGTGGAGATTGTTGATAGATGATCTCATACTTCAGTGGTGTTATATTTTGCTCTAAGAGTGGTACTTGTTCTCCGTGAGTGTTCAAGCGATAAGAAATCGCTTCTTTCCAAGGCCAAACTTTGTAAAGGCTTCCTAGCATTAAACCCATTAAAAACGAGAAAGTTGCATTGTATGCACGCTCAAGTAACCAGCGTAAAATCTGAGAAAAACAAAGTAATCCTATCAAGGCGCCGCTGGCGAGTGTGACTAAGATAGAAAAATTGAGTTCGTGTACTGCTGTGAGCACGAGCTGATACACACCTAGCAAAAGTAAGATAAAGCTGCCAGAAATACCGGGTAAAATCATGGCGCAAATAGAAATCATACCCGCGATAAATAAAAAGCCGAATGTAGGCTCGGTTGAGAATGTTTGTTGCATAGCCAGCCATAATGCTGCGCTGACACCAAGTGCTGCCATGACTAGATGTTGAACATGTATCTGTTTTAAGTTTTGTAGCATGAGGTAAGCTGAAGCGATAATCAGCCCCATAAAAAAGCTATAAACAAAAATAGGATATGTTTGTAGGAGGTAGCTAATTAACTTAGAAAGAGAAAAAATACTGAGGAGTATACCGCTGCCTAAAGTGAACAAAAATCCAGCATTAATATAGCTTAGGCTGTTTTTTAATCCTTTTTCTTTTACACGCAGAATAAGACTGGGATTGATGCGAGAAAGGCTCTCGATAAGTTGTGTGTAAATGCCCATGATAAAAGCGATTGTTCCACCCGACACCCCAGGTACGATATCGGCAGCGCCCATAGCCATACCTTGTAAAACTGTCTTGATATTTTTGTTCATAAAAAGGCCTTTTATATTTTTATTTAGAATACCATGATTTTAACTTTTAAAGCACTAGACTTAAAAAAGTTTACATTTTATGATATCCACTATCCTCCCTAACTTAAATTGTGTGGCGATATTTTAACTTATGAAGCCTTGGATTGCGCTATTTTTCATCTGTATTTGTTCAGGTTGCTCCTTATCTTTTTTACAACTTGTAGAGAACAAAATTCAGGGTACGTGGCGCGTCACTCATATAGCTCATAGACGAGCACTGAATTACAGCATGTTTAAAATGACCTTTCAACCCGAGGGTCAATTTAAAATACAAAGTTCCTGTCAAGAAGCTCTGGGTGTGTATGAACTTGATGGAAAAAGGTTTCACATGGAAATCAATCAACATACCAATAAAGCTTGTATCGAAGAGCTTAGGATGCAGGAAAGGATGATTATCAATTATCTTACTAAAGTGAAAAAAATATCAGTTCAGCAAGAGCATATTGTCTTATTTGATATTTTTGAGCGCAATCTCATAGAGCTTGACTTTCTAGAGTCGCTTCAATCTATTTAAAAATCAGTTTTCTCTGTTCCATACATGATCTTGAGCATACCTATATGCCTATATCCATAAAGTTGCTTTTGATGCGACTTTGCTTTTAAATGTTGAGAAAATCATAAACTACGTAACTAAAAAACAAAATATTTGAGTTGAATTGCTTATGCTCGTAAAAACAGCTAGATTTTTCACTATTTTTTGTTTAAAATTTCTGAAGATGCATTTTAACTATTTTTTTCTCGAATATAACTACCAATTCAGCGAAATTTATGAAACATAAGTTATTTATATTACATGGACCGAATTTAAATTTACTAGGACAGCGTGAGCCTGAACTTTATGGTCAGCAAAGTTTAGAGCAACTCAATACGTCGCTGTTGCAACGTAGTGCTGAACTTGAATTAGACACGACAATAAAACAGTCCAATGCTGAGCATCAAATGATAGATTGGATTCAGCAAACAGATGCTGATTTCTTGTTACTCAACGCAGGGGCTTATACACACACAAGTATTGCCTTACGCGATGTTATTTTAGCGAAAGAAATACCTTTTATTGAGATACACATATCTAATATTTATGCTCGTGAACCGTTTCGACATCAGTCTTTTTTCAGTGATATTGCCCAGGGTGTGATCTGCGGATTAGGTACTCAGGGTTATCATTTAGGTATGCAAGCTGCTGTTGCTTATTTATTAAAACATTAAATATGAAGAGATTCCTATGGATATTCGAAAAATAAAGAAGCTTATTGATCTAGTGCAAGAGTCAGGCATCGGTGAGCTAGAAATTAAAGAAGGCGAAGAGTCGGTACGTATTAGCTGCCAACATGTTGCGTCGCAAGTTGTCGCTGCACCTGCTTCAGTGCCAGCAGTGGCTACGGTTGCAGCTCAGCATCCTGTGGCAGCAGAAGCTCAGTCTACTGCACAAGAGTTAAGCGGTCATATCGTTAAATCACCTATGGTGGGTACTTTCTATCGTGCTTCTAACCCTGAATCAGCTGCATTTGTTGAAGTGGGTACACAAGTACAACAAGGTCAAACTTTGTGTATTATCGAAGCGATGAAAATGCTGAATCAAATTGAAGCGGATAAATCTGGAACGATTCAAGCCATTCTTGTTGAAAATGGTGAGCCTGTGGAGTTTGATGAGCCGCTTTTCATTATTGAGTAAGAAGGAAGGTTATCAATATGTTAGATAAAATCGTGATAGCCAACCGTGGTGAAATCGCACTACGGATTTTAAGAGCTTGCCGTGAATTGGGTATCAAAACCGTTGCCGTACATTCTACGGCTGATAAAAACTTAAAGCACGTTTTGCTTGCAGATGAAACTGTTTGTATTGGTAATGCGCATGCACATCAAAGTTATCTGAATATTCCAGCTATTATTTCTGCTGCAGAAGTTACAGATGCTGTTGCGATTCACCCTGGATATGGTTTTCTATCAGAGAACGCTGATTTTGCTGAGCAAGTTGAAGAAAGTGGTTTCATTTTTGTAGGTCCATCGGCTGAAGTGATTCGCATTATGGGTGACAAAGTTTCAGCGATTCAAGCTATGAAACGTGCTGGCGTGCCGACCGTACCCGGTTCGGATGGTGAGTTGACTGAAAACCATGAGCACAACCTAAGCATTGCAAGGCGTATAGGTTACCCTGTTATCATTAAAGCATCAGGTGGCGGCGGTGGTCGTGGTATGCGTGTAGTACGCCAAGAATCTGATCTGATTGAATCTATTGCCTTAACTCGTGCCGAAGCGAAAAGTGCATTCAATAACAGCGCTGTGTATATGGAGAAGTTTCTTGAAAACCCTCGTCATATTGAAGTGCAGGTTTTAGCAGATGGTCAAGGTAGCGCTATTTATTTAGGTGAACGTGATTGCTCTATGCAAAGACGGCATCAAAAAGTGGTAGAAGAGGCTCCAGCTCCTGGTATTACTGAAGAAATGCGACGCTTTATTGGCGAACGTTGTGCTCGTGCTTGTGTTGAAATACGTTATCGTGGTGCGGGAACATTTGAATTTCTTTATGAGAATGGTGAGTTCTACTTCATTGAAATGAATACGAGAATCCAGGTTGAGCATCCTGTTACTGAGATGGTTACAGGCGTAGACTTAATTAAAGAGCAACTACGTATTGCTGCAGGTCAACCTCTATCTATTACACAAAGTGAAGTGCATTTACGTGGTCATGCTATTGAATGCCGCATTAATGCTGAAGATCCTCAGACCTTTTTACCAAGTCCAGGAGAAATTACACGATTTCATGCGCCAGGTGGTTTAGGTGTACGTTGGGATTCTCATATTTATGCCAACTATAAAATTCCTCCTTATTATGACTCTATGATAGGTAAGTTGATTACTTACGGTGAGAATCGTGGCATTGCTATTGCTAGGATGCGTAATGCGCTCAATGAGTTGATTATACAAGGTATAAAAACAAACACGTCTTTACAGCAGCAGATTATGGATGATGAAAACTTTCAAAATGGTGGTACGAACATCCATTATTTAGAGAAGAAGCTGGAAAAAGAAAGTACCTAGAATTTTTCACTGAACGAAAGAGAAAGCCACCTTACATCAAGGTGGCTTTTTTATTTAATGTATCATTTGGCTGATCAGAATGAGTCCAAAGAGATAAGCTACCAGCTTGCTATGTAATGTAAAAGCGCGTAGGCAGAGTGCAGGATCTCGCGTTGCAATCAAACTTTGTGTGAAGAGCATGAATACAGCACAACCCAATAACCCCCAAGTGTAGAACGACCCTAAGTGCTCTACTTGTCCTACTTGAAACCAGCATCCAAGGCAAAGTATTTGGAATACACCAATGATAAGACGATCTTGATGACCTAAAGTGATGGCAAGAGACTTGATGCCCACTTTCAAATCATCTTTTCGATCAGACATACCATATATCGTATCGTAAGCCAAGGTAAGTAAAAAGTTACCAGCAAACAGCCAACCTGTGGTGGCCGTGAAGGCTTGATCTTGTGCTGTATAAGCCATCAAAATGGAAAAGCTCCACACAATACCTAAAACAGCTTGAGGGAAGGACATGATGCGTTTCATGAATGGATATAGACATGTGAGTATTGCAGCGCATATAGCTAGTTGTAAAGTAAAAAGATTAAGTTGTAAAACGAGAACAAGAGCACAAGTGATAAGGAAAGCGAAACATTGTAATCCTTGTTTCGCACTGAGCTCACCCGATGCGAGAGGGCGTGTGCGTGTACGTTCAACATGTCCATCTAAATCTCTATCGATGTAATCATTGATGATCCCTCCAGCTGCTCGCATGATCCAAGCACCCACAGTAAAAATAACGACCATTTTTAGTGAAGGTTGACCTTGTGCAGCAAGCCATAGGGCCGTTAATGTTGGCCACAAAAGTAAATATATACCTGCAGGGCGGTCGAGTCGAGCTAACCGCCAATAAGCAGACCAAGGCATGTTTTTTAAACTCTTTAACATCATTAAACCTTAAATGGGTTGCAGGCGGGCATAGGTTTGAACAAGCCATTTTGAGCCATTACTCTCAAAATTAACATGAATGCGCATATCCTTATTTGTACCTTCATACCCAATAATTACGCCGGGACCAAATTTAGGATGGCGTACACGTTGCCCAACCTTGAGTCCATCTTCTAGTACCTCATCGGCCATCTGATGTTGCTTTCTCGAAGCGCTTTGTAGAGGTTGAACGCGTGCTTTGAGTTGACTGAATGTAACATGCTGTTCAGGTATTTCTTTAATAAAACGAGATGCAATACTGTCATGTACGCGGCCGTAAATTCTACGTGATGTCGCATAGGTGAAGTAGAGTTTTTGTTCTGCGCGTGTCATGCCGACATAACATAAACGTCTTTCTTCGTCGAGGCGTTGATCCATATCGACTGCTTGCTGATTGGGAAAGAGCCCTTCCTCGGCACCTGCAATAAATACAATAGGAAACTCTAAGCCTTTTGCTGAATGCATTGTCATCAGCTGTACTGCAGCTTGTTGCTCATCGGCTTGTCTCTCCGAAGACTCAAGTACCGCGTATGCTAAAAAAGCACTCAACTCTTGAAGTGGCTCATCATCTTCTGTTTCAGGTAAAATAAATGAGTCGGCAGCAGTGACGAGCTCAGCTAAGTTCTCAACACGCGACTTTGCTTTTTCTCCTTTCTCTTGTTGATACATAGCCAGTAATCCAGATTGGCGCGTGCAGAGCTCAACGGTTTGTCTTAAAGAAAGTTCTGTACTTTCCTGATCAAGCTCATGAATCAGGTCAACAAATTGACTGATAGCCGAAGCTGCTCGCCCTGCAAGTGATTGATTTTGGATTAAAGTGACACTGGCTTGCCAAAGCGTAAAACCTTGCTCACGCGCGTAAGCTCTTATTGTATCTAAAGTACGTCCACCAATGCCTCGTGTGGGAGTGTTGACGATGCGCTCAAACGCAGCATCATCGCTGCGGTTAGCGATAAGACGCAAGTAGCTCATAGCATCTTTGATTTCTTGGCGATCGAAAAAACGCATGCCACCATAGATGCGGTACGCAAGATGATGTTGCATGCAAGCTTCTTCTAGAACACGTGATTGTGCATTCGAACGGTATAAAATAGCAAAGTCAGAAAGGGCGTGGCCTTGCGCCTGTCTGGTCTTGATCTCTTGCATAATAAAACGCGCTTCATCGAGCTCATTAAAAGATTGATATACAGTGATACGTTCGCCTTCAGCCACTTCAGTCCAGAGTTGTTTACCTAGACGTTCAGGATTATGTGCTATCAGTGCATTGGAAGCGTTGAGAATATGTGCACTTGAACGATAGTTTTGTTCCAAACGGATAATTTGCGCACCTGTGAAATCATTTAAGAAGTGATTAAGGTTTTCAACTTGAGCCCCGCGCCAGCCATAAATAGACTGATCATCATCACCGACAATCATGACATGGTTGTCGTGACCTGCAAGCAGTTTAATCCAAGCATATTGGATTTGGTTGGTATCTTGGAACTCATCGACCAAGATATGTTTAAATCTGTTTTGGTAGTGTTCTAAAATATGTGGGCAGTCAAGCCACAAACGGTGTGCTTTGAGAAGTAAATCAGCAAAGTCAATCAAGCCTGCACGATCGCAGCTTTCCTGATAAGCACTATAGATACTGAGCCAAGTTGCATCAGTTTTATAAGTGGTTTCTACATGTTGTGGATAGAGCCCAGCATCCTTTTTATTGTTGATGTAACTTTGTGCCTGCTTAGGTGCCCAGCGCTTTTCATCTAAGTTTAAAGCTTGGATAGCACGTTTAATCATACGAAGCTGATCGTCTGAATCAATAATTTGAAAGTTTTCAGGTAGATTGATTTCGCGGTAATGCAGGCGTAATAAACGATGCGCTAAACTGTGAAATGTGCCTACCCACATACTATGATGCCCAGCACCAATGAGATCATGGATACGTGTGCGCATCTCATGAGCTGCTTTGTTGGTAAAGGTCACAGCAAGAATTTGTGAGGGATACTGTTGCTGCTCTTGTAGTAACCAAGCGATTCTATGTGTTAAGACGCGGGTTTTGCCACTGCCTGCTCCTGCGAGAACAAGAAGATTAGACATGGGCGCTGTTACAGCTTGTTGCTGCTTGTCATTGAGACCATCGAGGAGTGAAGCGCAGTGCATAGAGGTTTCCTTGCAGAAAGAAGAACTATCTGCGCATTATAACGCAGATTAGAATATGATTAAATGCTTGATCGAGTTAGGATAAAAGAACGTAGCATTAGTCAACTAAACAGAGCAAGTCATCTAAGGTATTGAGTTGCCAAATCGAGTTATCAAGAGTAGGTGGTGTGGTTTTTAGAGGTAACCAAGCAGCCTGACAACCTGCGCGATGTGCACCACCAATATCATCATTGACATTGTCACCAATATGTAAGAGTTGTTCGGGTTCAATATCCAAATCATGGCAAGCTGATCTGAACATATGAGGGTGAGGTTTTTTCGGAAATTTTAAATTTGCTTTATAAATAAATTTGAAATAATGCGCAATGCCAGCTTGCTGTAAATCAAGATTACCGTTTGTAATCGCAACCAATGGATACTTACTTTGTAGCTTTTCTAGTAGCTGGTGAGTTTGAGGAGAGATATTCACTTTAGAGCGTTCGACGACAAAAAAAGTCATGGCTTTTTGTGCGTACTCGCGCGCTTTGTGTTCATCTAAACCAATTTGAGTGAGACCCGTCATGATGGTGCGAAAACGCAATTCACCGAGATCATGCTTGAGCAAAGGTGCTGCACTGAGCATATCTTTTTTGATTTGTTCCCAGTTGATATGAGTCAAAGCCGGCTGTGCAACATGCTCTTGTAACCAGTGACTTAAAGCCTGCTCGGCTTGTTCAATGATGTTACCATTGAGATAGAGTGTATCATCTAAGTCAAAGCTGATAGCACGGATAATAGCGTGATTAAGTTGAACCATTTTTATGACCCTTGTTGGAATTGGTTTTGATCTGAGCTCTAGGATGTGCTTGATCATAAATTTTAGCCAGATGTGTAAAATCGAGATGGGTATAAACTTGTGTGGTTGACAAATTCTTATGGCCGAGTAACTCTTGTACAGCACGCAAGTCACCGCTTGCTTCAAGCATGTGTGTTGCAAAGGAGTGACGTAACTTATGTGGGTGTACTTTTTCTTGAAGCAAGCCCCTTTGTCCCCAATAGTGTAATCGGTTTTGAATAGCCGAATGTGAGATACGGCGTCCACGTTGACTGATAAATAAAGCATCTTGGTGCGTTTTAAGTAAAAGAGGACGCATGGATAACCAATGTTTGAGTGCCTCAATAGCTTGCCTACCAACAGGCACTTGTCGTTCTTTACGTCCTTTACCGAGTACGCGCACCCATGCTTCGTTGAGATCTAAATCGCTTATATTGAGTTGAGCCAACTCGGCTAGACGCAGCCCACTTGAATAAAAAAGTTCGATCATAGCAGCGTCACGCGCAGCAAGTGGATCATGTGGGTCAATGTTAAGTAATTGAAATACAGCATCTATATCCATATGTTGAGGCAGTTTGTTCTGTGCTTTAGGTGCTTTTACATGCAATGCTGGATTGTCACGTATATGTTGTTGCAAGATGAGATAATCATAAAAGCTGCGTAAGGCTGAAAGTGTTAATGCAATAGAACGCGGCGATTGCTTTTTTTGATGCAGTCGCATGACAAGTGTTTGAATATCTTGTGTGCTGACCTGCATCCAGTTGATATCTGCTTGGTCAGGCGTGCGCTTGAGCAAAGAGGCTGCGCGTCGTAACTCCATTTGATAGTTACGAATCGTATGTTCCGAATAATACCTTTGGTGACTGAGGTAATCGGTAAACTCAGTAATCCAATTTAGCATGTTCTATCCTTGTGTAGCTTGCTCCACGTTTGTTGCAGTAACAAGCCCAGCAGATTAAAGAATATAGGCTCTATAGGACGATCAAAGTGGTGCGCTTGACGATGCCCAAAAGCCAAAATATAAGGTTGGCTTTCGATATGCAAAGGTACTAGAAGTGCAGAGTTCATCTCTTCTTTAAACTCTAAAGCTTCACTTTGCTCGGGATGAATGCGTCCTACATAGGAGTCTGTAGTCAAGCGCTTTTTCCATAGCTCTTGTAGCGTAAGAGAGTAGGCCTGTGTACATGCCACTTCATCTATACCATATTGTATTGAGGTTGCTTTATAAACCGTTTCTAACCATAATCCTAGATGTTGGCATTGCAATAAATCACTGATAACTAACATTTTTTGATTGCTTGCGTGTTCATGCTCCAAAGCTAGACTTAAAATTTGTGATACTTCTTGTTCAAGTGCCTGAATGCGTAGCTGAAAATATTTATGTTGGCGTGCTACCAGAGAGGTCACATCTGGATGGTGTTCTTCTGCCAAGACCAGTTGCGAAAGCACATCTGGATGATCAATCAAAAAACAAGGGTGTTGCTTCAGATAATCACACACATCTGATGCCTTTAAGGGTACTTGTTCCGATTTAGATTTATCTTGGCTCATAAGTTATCTTTCATTAACAGTACACTTGACCATCAAAAATATGCTGAGCAGGCCCTGTCATATAGATGGGGTGTTCATATCCTTTTGAATAGACAGATAAATAGCCGCTGGTGAGTTCAACTCGGACTTTATTTTTTAATTGCCCCAGCTTTTGGCCTACAGCCACTGCAGCGCAAGCACCGCTACCGCATGAGCGTGTTTCTTTGGCGCCTCGCTCATAGACTCTAAGTTTGATCAAATCCGGACGAATGATTTGCATAAAGCCAACATTGACACCTTCAGGAAATCGCTCATGTTGATTTAAAGATGCGCCGAGCTCAGCAACGGGTGCTTTATGGATATCTTCGACTTGAATGACACAATGCGGATTACCCATAGAGACAACGCTACAAAATACAGTTTCATCTGGAGCGCGCAAAATATAAGTTTTCTCAAATTGCTTGGCTTTAAAAGGAATCTGTTTCGGTTCCCATTGGGGTTTGCCCATATTCACCGTGACTTTGCCATCATGTTCAATCTTTAAATTGATTTTACTTTGTGATGTAGTCACTTTAATCTTGTTTTTATTGGTCAAGCCTTTTTGTGATACGAAGCGCGCAAAGCAACGAGCTCCATTACCACATTGTCCCACTTCACTACCATCAGCATTAAAAATACGATAATGAAAATCAAACTCTGGATCGTAAGGGGGCTCAATTAATAAGAGTTGATCAAAGCCTATACCATAGTGACGTCTCCCGAGCTTTCTGATTTGCTCAGGCGATAAATAAATATTTTGAGTGACTGCATCAATTACCATGAAGTCATTACCTAAGCCATGCATTTTGGAAAAGTGAATCAGCACTTTCTTGTTAGACTGTTGTCGCATATGTATAGAACCCTTATCGTGTAATAGTGATTAATTTTCTACGGGTTGATTCAGCTCTTCTGCGATAGGTGGATACAAAGCTCCTTTTTGACCACAACCTAGTAATATCATTATAGATGCAATACATAATATCCATTTTTTCATAAATTAAGAGACCTTAAAGCTTAAAAAATTTTTTTTAATCCGTATAATACAGATTTAGACTAAATAACATAATAGAACTTTTATGACAGACAGCGAATTTCATCTAAAAGCCGATCAATTTTTTGATTACCTCGAATCTTGTATTGAAGAGCAAACCCTTGACGTTGATGTTGAACGTAGTGGGCCTGTTCTGACCATTGAGTTTGACGCAGGATCTGAAATTATTATTAACAAACAAGAGCCTCTACATCAAATTTGGTTGGCTTCAAAATTTAGTGGCCACCATTTTAGCTATATTAATGACCAATGGTTTGATCAACGTAATCATATTAACTTTATTGATTGCTTGAAAGATGCTTTTCAACGTCAAGCGGGTATCAATCTGTCATTATAACTTATTTTTCGAACCTTTCGCACTGTGGGCCAAAAGGTTGTATGTGCCAGATGTCGTTTTCTTGTTCGAGCCAATAAAATTGTGGCAAGTTAAACAGCTGCTCTTGTGATATTTGGTTAGATATATAAGAGTTCTTGACCTGTTTCATTAAATCAACAAGTGTTATTTTTTGTACGCTATATTGACTGAGCTCGTTTTTTTCATTAGAAATAAAGACATCGAGCTTTTGATCAACTTGGCGAATAAAATATTGTGTAATGCCTTGCGCTGCGTGATCATAAATCAGCTCTAAAATAGGCGAAACCGTTTGTTGGAAGGTTTCTGTTTGTGACAAACGTGAAATTTTACCATGCGTATACTGATATAAGAGCTTTTCTGGATTGTCGAGTCTTTCATAGCTTAAACCTGCTCTGTTAAAGAACAAACCATAGCCATGGCCAGAGATTTCTTTGGCTTCTATGCTCAGATTATATTGTTTGGTTTGCTCAAATAAGCGCAAACTTGTGTACAAAGAAAATAAAACTTCATCTGTAAGCTTGCTCGTCAGATAGCGTGAACAGCTCAAAACACTAATATCAATTGAATCAGGATTAAAAGCGCCTTCGGTTAATTTTGCTGTAGTTTTCAGTAAGGCTAAGTCATCGTTAAAGCTATGATAATGCCACTCACCCCAGTTATTTTGGATAAAGAGTTCAACTGAGCCAAGCAAGTTTAATTTATGATTGAAGCCAAATGATAACAAGTTGCCACTGAAGAGACCGTAAGCGCGCTGAAGCCAAGAAAGCTGTTCGGTTGGATCCTGTTGGTGATTAAGGACGAGATAAGCGCGCTCAATTGACCATGGCTTTCTGAGCTCTTCAAAAGGTACCTTTGTTGTACTGGGTAAGGTATTTAAAAAGTGGTGAATAATCTTTTGATTTTGTTTATCTTGGGTATGTGGAACAGTAAAAAACCATTGCGTTCTTTCATGCGCTACCCGATTGAGACAACACCAGAAAATTAAGGCGCAGATAGACTGCCCTGTAATATAGTGCGAGACATGCGATGGCGCATTTCTACTCATAGGGTGCGGTGATACACAAAACCGGTTCGCATCCTGAGCTTTCTCGATGTGCATGATATTGAGGTAATCTTCCTGTAGAGACTGCTCGCCAAACGAGTTAATTTGGTGAATCCGTGATGGTTCATGACTAAAACGTGTATGAAGCTTACGCGCTAGAATACCTAACTCATCGAACAGCATACTGTTGTTAAGCTCATAATGTGAAGCAAAGCTCACCAGTTTTTGATAGCTGATCAGTAAAATTTGATTGAGGTGATCATTAAACTCTTGTACCTGACCCGCATTCCAAGAGCTGATCTGATCAAGTGCTGCGATCTCTTGTGCAGACCAACACCATTGGTCTACCAGCTCTTGCATCTTAGGGTAGCGCCAGTCATGTTGTGCATCGTTTTTACTTAATGCAAAGCCGCCTTTTAAGTAAAAGCATTGCCTTACAACACGTAAACGATAGTGATCTTTTTTTTGTTCAAGATAATGGGTAATGTATTCCAAAAGCTTAAGATAAGGGTCATGTAATGCATCGGGACACTCTTGGATATCGGCCCACAGTTTTTGGCTCAATAAAGGAGGGTGAGGGTATTTATCGGCATAAGCTTCAAGCAATAAAATTTTCATCAATGCTTTGTGAGGTGCATCAATGCCTTGAAAGAGCTGCCATAGAGAGGCACTAAAATACTCGTCAGGTTGAAGGTTCTCTAGACTACCCAAACATAAAGTTTGATGCTTCAATGTTTCTGAGTTGCTTTGCCACCATAGAATAGGTAAGCCTGCTAAACAAATATGAGTGCGATAAAACTCATCGAGTAAGAGCCAGTTTTGCGTACTACCACTATTTTCTTGGCCTAATCCTGTAGATAGACTTTGTATAAATCGTTCTGGGTGAACCAAGTAGCAATGTAGTAAGGTACCACGCTGGTGGAAAGTTGCTTCAATAGCATTTGATTTTTTTTGTAAGCTGGCTTGTTGTGCTGGACTTAAATGAGGCTTATGAATAATCCATACATCAATGTCACTGTTTGCATCGAAGCCAAAGCTGCCTAGGCTTCCCATGGTATAAACCCCTAAAATAGAAGGCTTTTCCGTAGGTATGGATACGATAGAATAACCACATTCTTTGCAGAGCTTTATGCTTTCTTGGTCATCAAAGTGCATTACACCACAAGGAGTTTCAGGTTCAATAAAGCCGGGCAATCCTGCTTGATTGTGATGCAGTAAGCTGGGTAAAAGCTTCAATACGTCGCAGGTGCTCTTGGCTAAAAGCGCCTGTGCTCTTGTAAAACGCTCTTGGTTAAATTGTTGAGCATACTTGAGCTGAAGATCAATGTGCATGATAAAATGAAGCCATAAGATATTCCACCAAGCGTAAAGTAAGCCTAAATACTGATTTTATCATGCATGGATACAAATAACATCTATCTGGAGTTTTTAAATGAATGATGCAATAAAAATCATTTTTTCCGTATAAAAAAAACATAGCTAATGTTAGCATAAAGCTCTGTTGTTCCTCATTTTATGATAAGTTATGGATAAAAAAGTAATTCGTATCGCAACACGCAAAAGTCCACTTGCATTATGGCAAGCAGAGTATGTACAGGCAGAGTTAAAAAAATACCACCCTTCAGTGGATGTGCAGTTACTGCCGATGAACACTCAAGGAGATATTATTTTAGATACACCCCTTGCTAAAATTGGTGGTAAAGGTCTGTTTTTAAAAGAGTTGCAGCGTGCACTGCTTGAAAAGAAAGCTGATATAGCTGTACACTCGATTAAAGATGTGCCCGTATCTTTTCCTCAGGGGCTGATATTACATACCATTTGTGAACGTGATGATCCTTCTGATGCATTTGTTTGCGAACATTATCCGAGCTTAGAAGCTTTACCTGAAGGTGCTGTGGTGGGTACGTCAAGTTTAAGGCGTCAATGTCAATTACTTGCTTTACGTCCCGATTTGATCACCAAAGATTTACGCGGTAATGTGGGCACAAGATTACAAAAGCTTGATCGTGGTGACTATGATGCCATTATTTTAGCGACAGCTGGGCTCAAGCGTTTACATCTGGACTCACGCATAAGACACACTTTGCCGATAACACAGATGTTGCCAGCTAACGCGCAAGGTGCTGTTGGGATAGAGTGTCGAGAGGATGATATTGAAGTACAAAAGTTACTAGCGCCTTTAGAGCATGCGCTAACGCGTTATCGTGTATTGGCTGAGCGTGCTATGAATGCAAGGCTAGATGGAGGTTGTCAGGTGCCTATCGGTTCTTATTCAGAAATTCAAGGCGATCAATTGACGCTGTATGGTTTAGTCGGCTCCATTGATGGTCAACGTATTTTAAAAGCAGAGCGTACAGGTAGTTTGATGGATTCTGTAGCATTAGGCACAGCGGTTGCAGAAGATTTACTACAACAAGGCGCACAAACTATTTTAGATGAAGTGTATCAGGAACAATAGATAAGATGACGGTGTTACTCACTCGCCCCCAAGGTCTGAATGCCTCTTTGGCTCAAAGCTTGTCTGCGCTTTGTGTGTCGAGTATTGAAACGCCTCTTATTGAGATACATGCTGTGCAAGATAAGCAGCTGCAAGAAAAAGCATGGCGAGCCCAGCGGATTATTTTTATTAGTCCTCGTGCTGTCGATTATGCTTTGAATCAGTGTAGCTTTTGGCCAGAAGACAAGAGCTATTATGCAATAGGCCAGGCGACTCAAGCACGTTTAGCGCATTATGGAATACAGGCTGATGCGCCTGATGCGCCTTATACATCGGAGAGTTTGCTGTCTTGTTTTGATGATGATTTGCATGAATGCGAGGTGCTCATTGTGCGTGGCGTAGGTGGGCGAGAGAAGCTTGGTCAAGGATTACAAGACTTGGGGGCAGCAGTGACTTATGCCGAGGTTTATCAGCGGTGTATCCCGCAGTTTGATCGCGCTACTTTATGTACTTTTTGGCAAGAACAGCAAGTGAGTATTGTACAAGTAACCAGTGCTATGATTCTTGAATTTTTCCAACAAAGCTTTAAAAATGCTGATTGGCTTTGGGCTCAGCAACTACAATTTATAGTACCTAGTCCACGTTTGTTACAACGAGCTAAGCAAATGGGATTCATGCATGTTCATTTGGCATCAGGTGCTGATGATGTTGCGATGTTAAAGCAAATACAGCGACTTTCTATGACTACTGAATGAGTAGGGTAACAGTATGGAAATTAAGAAAAAATTGAAGAAATTAAAAAAATCTCCAGAAGAGCAAGCTCCAGAAGCCAATTGGCTTGATGCGGAACAAGCATCAGCTATTCAAGAGGAAAGTGCGCCTGTAGAACATGGACTTACGCGTGAAGCTTCAATGATGTCAAAAATAGCTTTTCTATTTGGAATTATAGCATTGACGGCAAGTGGCACCATCTATTTGGAGGCTTACCATAAGCAGCAGGATTTGCATCAGTTTCAAAGTCAGATTCAAATGGAAGTCACCGCACTTCAAAAAAATCAAAAAAATCAACAGCAAAATTTACAATCTATGATGTCGAATCATCCTAGCACATGGGTGGCGGCTGAAGTTCTTTATTTACTTCGCATTGCAGATAGAAAACTCAAACTTGAGCATGATCATTTAACCGCTTTGAATTTAATTAGAGAATCGCGATTGCTTATAGGTACCGTTCAGGATCCTCGATTTGCACCTGTTTTTGATCGGATTAATGAAGATATTCAGTATGTTGAATCTGTGCAAAAAACAGATGTTCAAACCTCGATAACCAAGCTTAATGATGTGTTAGAAAATGTGGAGTCATTACCTCTACTTATTTTTACGCATGTACCTGATATACAAGAGATGCAAGAGCAGCCTTTGGAGAAATTATCCGATCGGTTATCACAAACGTGGCGTGCGTTATTATTTGAAGTGGTGACAGTTAGACGGCACGAGGCGCATGCTCCTGCACTGATCTTACCAGAGCAAGTATGGTATTTACGTGAAAACTTACGGCGTCAACTTTTGAGTGCCCAGCTTGCTTTGTATCGTCAAGATGTATCGACTTATCAAACCGCGATGCGAAACTTGATACAATGGGTTAAGCAGTATGCTGACTTAAAGCAAACCTTGGCTAAAAAAGTCTTAGAGGACTTAATAGCGCTAGAAGTCGTACGTATTATTCCGAATAAATCAATGACGTTACAGTCTATAGCAGAGTTAGAAAATGCACTGGATAAGAAGCTGAAATTAACGATGGAGCATCATCCATGATTCGATTATTATTATGTTTAAGCTTTGTTTTGCTCGGTGCTATTTCGGCGCCTTATTTATTGCAATACAAAGGTTATGCTGTCATTAATATTGGCTTATATACCATAGAGACGACCACACTGGCTTTAGGTGTGATGCTGATTATCTGTTTTGTGTTGCTTCAGGTCTTACTGTGGATGTTTCGCCGTTTGAAATATTTATTTTTTGATAACATGGCATTGCCTCAAAAATGGCGTAAACGTTATGCGCATGATGCGATACTCAAAGGTGTAAAAGCGTTTGCCGAATCGGATTGGTCCAAAGCGGAAAAGCTTTTAGCAGGGCATGCTAAGCAAAGTGAGATGCCTGTCTTTAATTATCTTGCAGCAGCACACGCTGCGCACTTACAACATAACTTCAATGAGCGTGATCGTTATCTGACTCAAGCAAGTGAAGATCCTGACGTACAAAACATGGTTCAAATTACTAAAACGCGTTATCTGCTAGAGCAAGATATGAAAAAAGCACGTCAGCATATTGATACGTTAGAGATCACAGAACATAGTAGCCCAACCGAGCTCAAACTGGCTTGGTTTACATACAGCGCCCAATCGGATTACTTGTCCTTGTTGCCTTTGTTAGATGCAATGAAGTGGCATAAGATTATCGATAAAGCAACATACAAAGAGGTGTATGCTCAAGCGCAAGCTATGAAGCTGTTTCAAGCTTTATCTTTTGAATCCTTACAAGATTTATGGAGCGAGTTAGCGAGTGCAGACAAGCGCAATCCCCTATTGAAAACTTGTTACGTTCAGAGTTTGAATCGTTTTGATGTAGATCAAGCGAAGAAATATATTGCAACTGAGCTCAAACATAAAGATCCTGAGTTACTTGAGATCATACCTCAGATCTTACATTGGGAAACGGATGAGAAAGTATCGCAGCACTTAATGCGGCTTTACAAGCGAGATCGGGAAAATCTTGATTTGGTGAGATGTATTGCTCGTTTGTGTTTGGGTGCTCGTCTTTTTAAAACGGCTCAAGAGGTCTTGCTTCCCGTCGCTAAGAAAAAAACAGATAATGCTTTACACCTGATGATGCTTGGCGAAGCTTGTGAGCAACTCAATGATCATAGCAGCGCAATGTCTTATTATAAAAGTGCTTCGATCCAGCGTGCGCGATCGGATTCAAATCAGAGCTTTTTATCCGGTTTGAAAACATATTTAGCCGAGTGAGTTTTTAGTTCTGTAATAGTTCTGCAATCTTAAGCTTTGCAATGATAATGATATAGTGGCATAAGTCAGTATCTCTACATGCTCGCTGCATAAAAATACAGGCGGAATAAAAAAATAGACTTATTGTGGTTTAACCGCAAGGAATTTTTAATGAGTGAGAAGCAAGAAGGGAAAGTGGTCGGTGATGAGGGATTTGAACCCCCGACCCTCTGGTCCCAAACCAGATGCGCTACCAAACTGCGCTAATCACCGAGAAGTGGGGTGACTGATGGGACTTGAACCCACGACAACCGGAATCACAATCCGGGGCTCTACCAACTGAGCTACAATCACCACAGATAAAAACGTTGACTTTAAACCAGAGATGGCGCGCCCAAGAGGATTCGAACCTCTGGCCTCACCCTCCGGAGGGGTGCGCTCTATCCAGCTGAGCTATGGGCGCTCAGTCTTTGAGGCCTTGTTTTACATCAACGGCGCACATAATAAAACGATGTGAGCCTTTCGTCTAGTTTTATTTTGCAAAAAAGCATTTAATTGGCTGTTTTTTGTCTTATTTGTTGTAAATTTATTCATTTTTGCTTAAGCATGGCACGTAAGTGAGCAATATGAGTTTGTCCCGTTTGTTGGATCGTCGTAGCATTTTGAGATTTTTTGTGTCCTTCCCTGATTAAAACATGTTCAGGAAGCTCTTCTAGAAATCGACTTGGTGTGGTGTCGTGCATATCGCCAAACTGTTTTCTTTGTTTGCAGTAGGTTAAAGAAAGTTCTCGTTGTGCTCGTGTTATGCCTACGTAAGCAAGACGCCGTTCTTCCTCTATTGTATCGGTATCTATACTATTTTGATGCGGTAACAGGCCTTCTTCCATTCCTACCATAAAAACATAAGGGAACTCGAGTCCTTTTGATGAATGTAGTGTCATCATTTGCACTTGTTCTGTGGCCTGTTCATCATTTTGTCGGTCTAGCATGTCACGTAAAAGTAAACGTTGAATGGCTTGGCTTAATGTCATAGGCTCATCCTGTTGACCTTCTATCATTTGTGCAAGCCAACGATATAACTCTGAAACATTCTTCATGCGCATTTCAGCCGCTTTAGGCGTAGGGCTGGTGTCGTATAAATATTGTTCGTAATGAATCTCTTGGGTAAGTTGTTGCAGCGCATCCATAGGCTCGCCGCGAGAGGCTGCATCTTCAATCGAAACGATCATATGTGCGAAGGCTTGTAGAGCGTAAAAAGGTACACCACTGAGTACATGAACGACTCTCTTATCAAGGCAAGTTGCAAATAAAGATAGATTCCATTGCTTTGCAAGTTCGCCTAATTTAGCCAATGTAGCAGGACCTATGCCTCGTTTAGGAATATTTATAATACGTAAAAACGCACTATCATCATCTGGATTTGCGATCAAACGTAAATAGGCCATGATGTCTTTGACCTCACTACGATCAAAAAATGACATACCACCACTTATTTTATAAGGTATACGGTTCGTCATCAGAACCCGTTCAAATAAACGCGCTTGATGATTACTCCGATATAAAATAGCGTAGTCACCATAAGAAGTGCGTTGCATAAACTTGTGCTTAATGATTTCAGCCACCACACGCTCTGCTTCATGCTCTTCACTTTTGGCTTCTATAATACGTAGAGGCTCGCCTGAACCAAGTTCACTAAAGAGCTTTTTCTCAAACAAATGAGGGTTGTGCTCAATGAGCGTATTTGCAGCCCTTAAGATGTTGCCACTCGAACGATAATTTTGTTCCAACTTCACAAGATGTAAAGTGGGATATTCCTGCTGAAGTTGCGATAGATTTTCCGGTCTTGCACCACGCCACGAATAAATAGATTGATCATCATCGCCTACAACCGTAAAACGAGCGCGCTCACCGACCAGTAATTTGATGAGCATATACTGAATGTCATTGGTATCTTGATACTCATCAACCAAAAGGTAGCGTATTTTATTTTGCCACTTTTGACGTATGTCTTGATGTTCATAGAGGAGTTGTGTTGGTAAAAGCAGCAGATCATCAAAATCTAAAGCGTTGTAAGCGCGCATATGATTGACATAGTCTTGATAGATGCTTACTGCAAGATTATGTTCTGCGTCAAGAGTCGTGCTTGAGAGCTCACAGGGCTTTATTCTTTGGCTTTTCCAGCTTGAAATTTGAGTCTGTATATTCTGAACTTTATCTTTATCAGCCAACCCCTTTGGATCGCAGAGCTCTTTGAGTAATGCTAAGCTGTCTTGCATATCAAATAAGGAAAAGTTTTGTTTGAGTTGTAGCCTTTGGTACTCTTTTCTGATGATATCTAAGCCAAGAGTATGAAAAGTTGAAACCCATAACCCTCTACCTTGTTGACGACCTAAAGCTTGCATAGCACGTGCTTTCATTTCTTTAGCCGCTTTATTGGTGAAGGTCAGTGCTGCAATCTGATAAGGGCGGTAATCACAGTGTTTGACTAAATAAGCAATTTTTTGAGTAATCACACGAGTTTTGCCGCTACCAGCGCCTGCTAAGACGAGACAGGGACCTGCAACATAATGGACCGCTGCGTTTTGAGACGGATTAAGCTTCATGTAAAAAACTCTTATAGAAGTAATAAAGCATTATCATACCAAACCTTGCTATGCATAGAAATAGTTAATCTTTTCTGAAGAAGATATACTCAATGCATAAAAAAAATCAATCTACTTCTTAAAATAAAAAGTAAAAATAAAAAAAATGAAATATGATATTTTTTTACCTGATTTTTGTTAAAAATAAAAAAAAACATTATAAAAAAAATAGTTATATAAAGTTTTTATCACTTTTTTATACTTTTTTCTTATAGGTTACTTAATTCGATACTTTTTTATTTTACTCAACTCATCAAAAATAGCGGTGTTGAAGGCAAACAAGAATAAATTTTTAGAAAAGTTTTCAACGACTAAACGACTACTCAAACAAAGTAGCTCTAAAGTATATATTTTAAAAATAAATCTGTTGGTCTAAGAGACTTAACAGGAGTTAAAAAGAAAGCGTAATAATAATAATAATAAGTTTTCTTTTTTATGTTACGGAAATTGAGTTTTAGAAGTGAGCGCAAGCCATCTTATAATGCTCAAAAAATAATAATAATAAAAGTAACATATTCAAAGCTCCTTTTTTGATCTCTTAGGTCATTTTTTATTGCATCTGTTCAGCAGCTCTTGTGGACACATCTGTTTCTAAAGGCTTTAATATACGCTTCTCAAAGGCATTCAGGCGTTTGAATATAGAGATTAACTCCACAATCGTTGACCAAGAGTTTACTAAAAAATGAAAAGAATCTTGTACTTGTCCGAATGCTCGAGTGATCTGCTGTAGTATCCCAAGAGTGATGGCTCCTGCTACAATCGTTGGAGCTAAAGCAATATAAGCGAAGACCACAGTAAATTGTATATAAGACCATTTTGCTAGGTCAAAATATAAGTAATTAAGGTAAATAGTGAAGTAATTTTTTCTAACATGTGCATAGAGCTCTTTGACTTTGGGTGGATGCGCATATTCACTGTCATCCTCACCTAAAACCAGCTCTTTGCGGTAAGCAGCTTCTACTCTTTGATTGTTAAACTCAAGCCCAGGTAAACGGATACCAACAATAGCGAGCAAAGTGGTACCTAAAATAGAAGAAATTAAAGCGAGATAAACTAAACCATGATCGACATGCCCAATCCAAGGCAGCTCACCAATGTGGGAGCTTAAATCCCATAATAAAGGCAGAAAAGCTATAAGCATCATGATGGACTTCATTAAAGAGATACCTAATCCTTCTACAATCCGGGCAAAGCGCATTGTATCTTCTTGTACACGCTGTGCTGCACCTTCTATATAACGTAATTGAGGCCAATGAAGCATATAATAATCATTCATAGCTGTGCGCCATCTAAAAACGTAGTGACGTACAAAAAACTCAAGCAAAACAGCAACAGCGATATAAATCCCGGCAATTTTTACAAAGGTCAGGATGTGACCTAGAAATTCATTTAACTCGACAGAGTTAGGTTTTGTGAGCGCTTTTTGCAAGGTGTTGTAGAAATCACCAAACCAATGGTTGATCTGCACATCTAGTTGTACTTTATACCAAGTCGCCGATAAAATAAGGATGGAACCGAAAATAGACCAAAAAAACCATTTTTTTTGTAAGAAAAAAGAATGAAACATAATCGTTTGCCTGTATTGAAGTGCAGTTGAATGTAACGAAGCAATGTAAGTATAGGTCTAGTCATCTATTTTGCTTGATGTTTTAGATATTACAGAGAAAATAAAATCAAGAAAAGTAAGCAATATAATTTGTATAGTAGGATTTTTTTACATGAACGATAATGCAGTAAATAAAAAGTGGTTATGGCGTATGATGATGCTTGTAGTAGCTGTTTTTGGTGTTGTTATTGCTGTCAATATTTTTTTAAATGTGCAGCGCGCTTATGTCATTGAGCATTTACCAGAACCTATTCATCCCGTAACACGTATAAAAGTTCAAGCGCAACCTTTAATCCCCAAGATTTCAGCGATAGGATTTGTTGAGCCTCAACGCAGCATCATGATTAAAAGCGAAGCGGCAGGCTTTATAGCTCAAATGGCTTTTGAAGATGGTCAAACAATTGAAGCAGGCCAGCTTTTATTGGAATTAAACTCTGATGTAGCAAATGCCGACCTCAATGCAAAGCGTGTGAAGCTACCTTCTGTTGAAGCGAGATATTTACGCATCAAGAAATTATATCAAAAAGGTTTGGCTTCTAAACAAGAGACTGAACGTGCCCAATCAGATTATTTAATTCTTAAAGCTGAGCTTAAGGGCGCTTCAACAAAAATAAAACATCGTCAAATCTATGTGCCTTTTTCAGGTATGTTGGGCATTGCTAAAGTATATGTTGGTGATTATGTAACCGCAAGCCAAGACTTGGTACGATTGGAAGATCTCACGGAGATGAAAATTAAGTTTACCATTTCACAAAAAGATGTATCGAAAGTTGCTGTAGGTCAGCAGGTTAAAGTGTACGTAGATGCTTATCCACAAAATCCTTTTATGGGCAAGATCAAAGCGATTGAGCCTGCTGTATTGCAGCAAAGTGGTTTAATCGAAGTGCTTGCTTCTATCCCTAATCATAATAAAAAGTTGTTAAACGGTATGTTTGCCAAAGTGCAGATTTTACTTGAACCTGAACCTGATCAAATTATGGTGCCGCAAACCGCTGTTCACTTTACTTTATATGGCGATACGGTATTTGTTGTAAAACAAGATGATCAAGGTGATTTACGTGTACATGAGACGCATGTCAAAATAGGACAAAGATATGCTGATCAGGTACATATTGTCTCAGGTTTAAAATCAGGAGATGAGATTGTAACGCACGGTTTGGTGCGTCTACGTAATTTGAGTCGTGTTAGTATTCAGGACAACCTATTTAAAACACCTGAAGCGTTACCTAAGTTGTAAGGATCAAGCATGCGGTTTACCGATTTATTTATCAAGCGTCCAGTACTCTCTGTTTCGGTCAGTTTACTTATTTTATTGATGGGGCTGTATTCTATACAAGGCTTGCAAATACGTGAATATCCGAACATGACCATGCCTATTGTGCATGTAAAAACGAACTACTATGGTGCGGATTCTAAACTGATTCAAGGCTTTATTACCGAGCCTTTAGAGCAAGCATTGGCTCAAGCAAATAACGTTGATTATATAGAATCTAAAAGTTATGCGAGTCACTCAGACATTAAAGTTCATATGAAGTTAAATACAGAGCCCAATGATGCTCTAGCAGAAGTGCTCGCTCAAGTGAACTCAGTGAAATCTAAGCTGCCCAAAGAGGCAGAAGATCCTAATATAATTTTAATTAAAAATCAGCAGCTTGCTTTGTTGTATTTAAAGTTTGAGAGTGATGAGCTTAACGCTAGTCAATTGACTGATTATATTGAACGGGTGATCAAACCCTATTTATTTACCGCCGATGGTGTGTCAAAGGTCAATCTCTATGGTGGCGTACCTTATGCGATGCGTGTTTGGCTAGATCCTCAGCGTATGGGTGCTTTTCAATTGAGTGCATCGGCTGTACGTCGTGTGTTGAACGATAATAATTTTCAATCGGCAGTAGGACGGGCCAACAGTTTTTATACTCTGATGAATGGCTCTGCGCAAACGCAAATCAATACAGTCGAAGGCTTAAAGCAGTTAGTTGTTGGAGACTATCAAGGTGCTGTGATCCGTTTAGAGCATATCGCTGATGTGTCATTAGAAAAAAGTCATGACGTGGTTCGGGCTTTAGCAAACGGTAAAGAAGCCGTCATCGCTGCGGTGGATATGGTCGCAACAGCCAATACGCTTGATGTTGCAGCAGCAGTAAGAAAGCTCTTACCTGAGATGCAAAGAAACTTACCTTCGGCGATTCAAATGGACATGCTCTATGATGCTTCGGTCGCTGTAGATGAATCTATTGACGAAGTGATACATACCATTATTGAAGCCACTTTGATTGTGATTGTGGTCATTACTTTATTTCTAGGCTCATATCGCGCTGTTGTGATTCCGGTCATCACCATTCCATTATCGCTCGTTGGCGTATGCTTCATGATGCAACTTTTTGGTTTTTCTTTAAACTTGATGACGCTTTTGGCCATGGTTCTGGCGATAGGCTTGGTCGTTGATGATGCTATTGTTGTGGTTGAAAACATTGAGCGTCATTTGAAACAAGGCGAATCACCGTTTCGAGCTGCTATTATCGGTACCCGAGAAATTGCGCTTCCTGTCATTTCTATGACCATCACCCTTGCTGCGGTTTATGCGCCTATTGCGTTTATGACAGGGATGACAGGCTCATTATTCAAAGAGTTTGCCTTAACCTTATCGGGTGCGGTATTTATCTCAGGTGTTATCGCTTTAACTTTGTCGCCTATGATGTGTTCAAAAATATTAAAGCACACAGAGCAACCTTCCTTTTTCCAGCAAAAAGTAGAATCTAAGCTAGAGAGTTGGACGCAAAGTTATGCCGTAACGCTTGAAAAGCTGATGCTCAACAAAAAAGTCATTTTAATTTTTTCCGGACTTGTTTTCTTCTTTTTGCCTATTTTTTTCTACTTTATTCCTTCTGAATTGGCGCCGAAAGAAGACAAAGGTTTTGTGATGATGTTTGCTGAAGCACCATCTAATGTAAACCTTGATTATATTCAAGCAAATATGGAGCAAGCCGTAGAGATACTCAATGATGAACCTGCTGCCGAAGCATCTTTATCTATGATCGGTGTACCCAATGCGAATCAATCTTTATCGATTGTACCTTTAGTGCCTTGGAGTGAACGTCATCAGAATCAAACAGAGGTCAAGTATGATTTAAACCAAAAAATGGCGCAGATTGTAGGCATGAAAATCTCAGTGATTGAGCCCGCTCCTCTGCCTGGTACATCTGGACTATTACCATTAAAAGTGGTGGTGACCTCTTCTGATGCATTTGAAAATTTATTTGAAGTGACTTTAGACATGATGCAAAAGATGCAAGCAAGTTCTGAAATTATCTATAGCAAAATGGATCTAAATTACGATGCAGTCAACATGAGTCTTCATATAAAACGTGATATGGCAGGTGCTTACGGCGTAAGTATGAAAGAGATAGGTTCTACTTTATCAACCTTTATGAGCGATGGTTTAGTGAATCGAACGAGCTTAGCAGGACGCTCTTATGAAGTGATACCACAAGCTGTGCGCGAAGATCGCGATTTGCCTGAAAAGCTGAGCCGTTACTATGTGAAGGCTGCTGATGGTCGCTTTATTCCACTTTCAAGCTTAATTGATGTAGAGATTAAAAGTGAACCACGCGCCTTGCCTCACTTTAATCAGATGCATGCTGCAACTATTTCAGCGATGCTCACTCCAGGTATTTCTATGGGCGCAGGTGTTGCTCTTGTTAAACGACTAGGACAGATGCTACCCAAAGGCTATAGTTATGACTTTTTGGCTGAATCGAGACAATATGAAGCAGAAGGTAATGCGCTTTATATCACTTTAGGTTTAGCGCTGGCGATTGTATTTTTAGTTTTAGCCAGCCAGTTTGAAAGTATACGTGATCCTTGGGTGATATTAATTTCAGTACCTCTTGCGATAAGTGGCGCATTAGTTGCCCTCAATTGGGGACATGTTGTCAATGTCTTTATGCAAGCAGGGATGATGAGCGGTTGGTCGCAAACCGTCATGTCTTTATTAAAATTGATACAGCCTGTCTCGATGAATATTTATAGCCAAGTAGGCTTGATTACTCTAGTTGGCTTGATCACGAAACATGGTATTTTGATGTGTGAGGTTGCCAAAGAGATGCAAATACATCAACAAAGCTCGCGTGAAGAAGCGATAAAATATGCAGCAAAGATACGACTTCGTCCTATCCTAATGACCACAGCTGCAATGGTTGCTGGCTTGATTCCTCTCTTATTTGCCGAAGGTGCAGGTGCCGTAGCGCGTTTTAATATGGGATTTGTGATTGTGGCAGGATTATCTATCGGAACATGGTTTACTTTGTTTGTGTTACCTGTTATTTATACGTATGTTGCAGAGCAACATCGCCCACTTGAACAGTTTGAAGAATCATAGAAAGGAGCATACCTATTATGCTTAACCCTCAACAAATAGAAAACATGGCCAAGCAATTTACTGAGGCTTTACCTTTAGGCTTGCGTCAAACAGCTCAAGGCGTTGAAGAGCAGTTTAAAAAAGTATTGCAAGGACAGCTCAATAAACTTGATATCGTGAGTCGAGAGGAGTTTGAAATTCAACAACAGATGCTGCTTAAGATGCGCAAAAGGTTAGATGAATTAACGGTGCAGGTACAGCAAATGCAAAAGCAATGCGAAGCCGATGCAAATCTAGACAAAGCATAGCGTCTAAAAATCGAAAACAAGTGCTTAGCCTTTAAAAGGCTAAGCACATCTTTAAAACCAACCATCATAAACTTTATATATCTGTTTTCTTTTTGTCTCCCTGAAGTGATGATCTGCTTGTGCTGTGAATAGGCTTCAAGTGGCGTAAGTGGCGTTAGAGTAGATATCTTCTCTCATGTTGTTCAACTTAGATTGTTGGTTGACATATTCAGGTTTTAAAATAGATGCGATAGCGAGATCAAAGTATTGGCCATCTCTGTCTCGATCGTGTTGTCTCATTACACCTTCATGTGTCATGCCTGCTTTCTCCATCACTCTGCCACTAGCGAGATTATATGTTTTATAAGCAGCCCAGATTTTATTGATGTGCGAAAAAGAAAAGCCGTAATCTATGATTTTTTTTAAGGCTTCGCTTGCATATCCTTTATTCCAATAAGCATGGCCTATCCAATATCCAACATAACCTCTTGAATGTTGCGCAGCAAAATCGATATTAATACAGCCTATTAAAGCATTCAGCTTTTTATGTCGGATGGCAAAGATATGCTTATCTTGTGTAGAGTGTGTTTTAATCCAGTCAGCAGCCATTTCAGTTGTGTAAGGTAAGGGAATAGAGGTTGTCATTTCGACAATACGTTTATCACCTGCAAGCAGAGCTACGTGCTTCGCATCTTCATTGTTGAAGCTATTAAGTTTGAGGTGTTGGGTCTCGAGTGCTATGCGTTCTGAGTTCATAAGTCGCTCCTAGTTATGATTATTATGGTGATGCTGCATCACTTTTTGCCATACCCCTTTAAGTAAAGGAAGTCTCTGTGTCACAGTTGGACTATTGGATATATCAAGACGAATGGATTTATGCTTTGAGATATACGGTATATCAAACGCATCTGGATTGAGTAAATAAGCCGTGATCATCTTTTGTATAGTGTGTGCAATCTCATCTTGAGGCATGAAGCTATAATCATGCATAACGGATTGCTCTAAGGTTAGCAAAATACTAGCTTTGAATGCATGGTGCATATCTAAAGCCCAAGCGTAAGGTGTGAACGGATCATGAGAGTTACCGATGATCAATACTTTTGAACTTGAGTTACCTATTTTAGGTATCTTTTTTTGTGTTTTAGTGTACCAAGCACGGCAGTCAAGATTGGTTTCCGAATTGAGCAAGATCGTCGAAAAAGGGTGTTTGTGTTGTGCAAATTGATCTGCTTGACTTGTTTCGCACCACAGCAGTTGACGTAATTTTTTTCTCTTTTTTTCATTTTTATATATTTGATGTTTTCTCGATTCAGGTGTTGCAGCTGTATGAGATCGAACAAAGTAGTGTGTCATCAGATTGATGTGTGAGGGCATATAAAAGTAGTGAAACTGTTGCATGTGCTGTTTTAGAGTGTGTTCATCTATCACATGAGGATCATAATCTTGAATGAATTGTATAAATGACTCTGGGTCATACGCATCAAAGATTAACTTTAAACTGTAATTTAAATCTTTGAGCAAGCGCTGATTTTTTTGTATTAGATCTTCATCTTGTATGTTCGGGTCGCGTAATAGTTTTAAGTTGTGATAGCGAGGAAATTGTTGTTTGAGATCGCTAAATTGATCAAGAAAGAGTTGCATATAAGCAATACGAGATTCTTCTATTTGTTTGTAGAGGCTTTGAGCTGAGATATCATAAGGCGATATAGGGGAGTCCATAATCACAGCTCTTGTATGCTGAGGGTATTGGGTTGCATAAAGACTTGTGATGCGGGCATCATCAGAGTAGCTCCATAGATTCAGTTTTGGCGTCTGCAAATATTGCCTGATAAGCTCTAAATCTTTAACCGCTGTTTCTGTGCTTATGAAAGAGAGCGGATACATATCGCAAGGTGCTTGACCTAAGCAATCCTCTACTTCAGAAGCAAAAGCACTGAGTCCAGATCCTCTAGGTTCGATAGCGATTAAATCGAATTGATCAATAAGCGTTTGACTTAGTTGAGATGATGCATAGAAAAACATATCGGCAGAGGAGTTACCTAATTCATCATAATGAAAAAGAAGTAAACCTTTGTATGGGTCAACAGTACGTGCTCTGCGGTAGTAGAAAAAGATATACACGAACTCTGTATCAGGTTGTTGGTAGTTTTTTGGTACCTTGGCAAAGAAGCATGTATCCTCGTCTATGTTGTAGCAAAAGTCATACGATTTGGGAAGCTCAAAATCAGGCTTGAGTTTCTGGTATTGTTCAAGAGTCAAAAGGTGTGGGTGTAGTGTAGCGATATGAGAAGATGAGCCATGTGCCCAGAAGCTGCAAAAAAAAAGCGTAAGCACATTGATGAGTGTGAAGGAGTACCTTGTAAGCATATTTCATTCCTTGAAGAGAGTTTAAGGTATAACACAGGGTATCAGAAAATAAAAAAAAAGCCTCTATTATAAAGAGGCTTTTAGTAAGATAGAAAGTGAAATTAACAAACCTGCATGACTTGGATAGCCAATCCTCCGCGACTTGTTTCGCGGTATTTGGCATCCATATCTTTTCCTGTTGCATACATGGTTGCAATCACAGAATCTAAAGATACACATGGTTTGGTTTCACGATTGATTGCCATTCTTGCTGAATTGACTGCTTTGACTGAGGCAATGGCATTACGCTCAATACAAGGTACTTGTACTTGTCCTGCGACAGGATCACATGTTAGACCTAAGTGGTGTTCCATACCAATCTCTGCAGCAATGATCACTTGTTCTACATCAGCGCCCAATAAGTAGGCTAAACCTGCAGCGGCCATAGAGCTCGAGACACCCACTTCACCTTGGCAACCCACTTCAGCACCAGAGATAGAAGCATTATTTTTATATAAAATGCCTACCGCTGCTGCGGTGAGGAAATAACCTTCATAATGTTCTGGAGTGACAGGCTCAATGAACTTATCAAAATAAGCTAAAACAGCAGGAATAATACCGGCTGCACCATTGGTAGGTGATGTAACGATACGACCACCTGCGGCATTTTCTTCGCTCACAGCTAGGGCGAATAAGTTAATCCAGTCCATGACATGAAGCGGGTCAGCTGTGTTGGTTTTTTCTGTTAAGCGAGCATGTAAGTTTTTAGCGCGGCGTGGTACCTTCAAAGGTCCGGATAAAACGCCTTCTGTAATACAACCACGTTCGATAGCCGATTGCATGGTGTGCCAAATCGCTTTCATGCCTGAACTTAAAGCATCAGCTTCGTGTATCATACTTTCATTTGCACGCATCAGCTCTGCAATAGATAGATCATGCTTTTGGCAAAGCTCTATCAAGTGTTGAGCACTGTTGAACTCATAAGGTACTTGGTAAGCTGCCTTGGGTGTTTTCCCAAAGTTCTCTTCATCAACAATAAAACCACCACCAATAGAGTAATAAGTTTTAGAGTAGACACAGGTATCGCTTACGAATGCATGGATTTGCATACCATTTTCATGGAGAGGCAGCACATTATCATGAAAAGCAAAAGCAGCTTCAGGAAAGTCAACAGTATGTTGACCTTGAGCTAAAGTGAGCTTTCCCGTTTGCTTTACTTGCTCCATGAAGTGTGGAATTAGATCGATATCGACTGATTCAGGTAGATAGCCACCTAGTCCCATAATAATAGCTATATCGGTATGGTGTCCTTTTCCTGTCCAAGACAAGGAACCATATACATCTACTTTCACATGTGTGAGTGTATGCAGCTTATCTTGCTCTATGAGTTCGTCAACAAAATCTTTGGCAGCTTTCATCGGGCCTACCGTGTGCGAGCTTGATGGGCCAATACCTATTTTAAAAATATCAAAAACACTTAACATAAAAACCTCAAAAAGCGCCTTGAATCACCAAGGCACTTCAAATCATGTAAGGTATAAAATTAACCTAGTAATTTATACAAAATAGCTGTTGTAGCCAATAGACCCATAACGATCACGAATATGTTGCTGACATAGCCGCGATATTTTTTCAATGCAGGAACTTTATAAGTTGCATACATAGGCATTAGATATAAGAGTGCGGCTATAATTGGACCGCCTAAAGATTCGATCATGCCTAAGATACTTGGGTTAAGAAGTGCAACAGCCCAAATACTTAAGATCATGAATAGAGATATTTTTAGATTCAGAGATTTCTCACATACTTGCTTATTCTTAGCTTGATAGCCACGTAAGATAAATCCTTTGATACCTTCATTAGCACCTAAGTAATGACCAAAGAAAGACGACATAATAGCGATGATCGCGATCATGGGTCCAAATAAACTTATAAAGTAGCTATCGTGGCTGTTGGCAAGATAAGTTAAGACAGAGACATTCTGCGATTTAGCTTCTAGGATTTGTGCAGGAGACAAACTCATGACGCAGCTAAATACGAAAAACATGATAAAAGCTAGTAGCGCTGCTGTCGTGAGACGTAACACTTTATCAGCTTTATGCATAGCTTGGTCTTTATAATTTTTACGCTGTACTAAGGCAAATTCTGAAATAGCTGGCGAGTGATTAAAGGAGAAAACTAAGACAGGGAGTGTCATCCAGATCACACTGAAAAAACTGCCTACATCAGGTACATTTTCCATCGACATTGCTGTCATGTTCCAATTTGGAATAAGGTATATGGAAAGACAAAATAAGATCACGACAAGTGGGTAGACTAAATAGCTGGTAATTTTCAGCATGAGCTCACGACTTTTGGTCATGATCAGAACCATCATGGTAATCAAGACTAAAGACAGTAACCAACGAGGAATAATACCTGTTACTTCTTGCCCTTGGCTTGTTTGAACCCAACCCAGTTGATTAATTAAGAAACTGTCTACTGTATTAGTGATAGAGCTACCATAAATTAATAGGATAGGATAAAACACAAAAAAGTATAAAATAGCTACGACATGACTTGCCGAACGCCCAAAGTGTTCCTCGACGACATCAATAATGTCGGCATTCTCTTGTTTTGAAGATAATACGAAGCGTGTTAATCCTCGATGTGAGAAATAAGTCATAGGGCCAATAAGTAGCGTTGTAAAAATGAGAGGCCAAAAGCCACCTAATCCAGCATTGATAGGCAGAAAGAGTATACCTGCACCAACAGCAGTGCCGAATAAACTGAGTGCCCAAGCAAGATCTTTGCGATTAAATTTAGAAGCGTCGTGTTCATCTGACATTGAGAGAGCACCATTGATTGTGCTGTCTGAGCTTGTCATTGTTTTGTTCATAATTGAATATACCTGAAATGAAACAAATCTAATGTATTGTTTTATTTCACTACATTTTGTATTTAAGGCATGGTAGTGAGTGTAAATAAAACAGTGTGTAACCAACAAAACGTAACTTGATTTACCTGATTACGATTTAAAGTTTTTAACATCCTGTTTTTTATTGGCAAGGAATAATTATTCATTTTATAAATAAGATCAAGATCAAAATTTCAAAAAAATACGATGATCTAAAAACTTGTTCGCTAGAAAATGAATTACTTTATATCTCACAATTAGTATAACAAAAAAAAATTAGAATAAAAACAGTTATTAAAAGGTGATGCGTTGTATTTTGAAAGGTCGTTTAAATATTCAGGAAGAGGAAGTTTAGTTTTTGATAAAAAATAATCTTTTGTTGTAAAAGCAACCAATTTATTTATATAAAAAAGATTAAAATAATTTATTTTTTCGTTAATAAAGAATTTAAAACTAAAAAAAAGTATTAAAAAGATTTATATTCTATATTAAATGTATAAAAGCGGGTGTGTGGTGTGAAACAAATATGTTTGCATTGTTTTTATAGTGTTTTTATATTTTATTCTTTTGTTTCTTCATCAACTTTTTCATTTTTTAAAAAGTATTTGTTCGGAGGTCTTTGGTTGCCTTTATTTTTTTTACTTTGAGTTTTTAAAGGTGTATGACCTGGATTTTTTAGACTCTTATCATGTAAAATTGTGTAAGACATGCCGTGTATATCATTTAATATTTTTTTAATTGTATCTTCTTGAGCTTGATCAAGATAGTTTTCATAAAATCGATATCTACGACGCGATAAAATAATTTTCTCGACTCGATTTTGCCTTTGATTTTTAGCATGATCTGAAATATTAAGGTGTGCTATTTCCATAATAGGTGTGATAGCTTCAAGCTGGAGACGGTAGAGTTTGTGCTGTGTTGATTCTCCGCGCAAGTAAGGATCAATCATCACGATTAAAATTGGTTTAGGTATTTTTTCCTCAGAGAATAACTTTAATAAAGTGCCTGCATGTTGCTGCGCAGCAATATAGACAAACGTATTTGGACGATGAGGTGTTTTTTCTAGAGCCAACTTGATCGATGCAACGATGATTTTTTCGATTTGAAGATTAACCTCATTGATCTGAGCTGAAGGATATTTCGCTTTTGCAGCGTTTGCATCGAGGATATGATTTTCTTTGCCTGCTTTACGTTCATCGCCTTTAGGAATAATAAGTGTATCAGGAGATGGAGGTCTTGGGAGTGAAATACTCAGCGTATTCCAACCTTTATATGTGAGATAGAGTTTGAGGTAATTGAATAATCGATCGTTCTCAATAATATGATTTTTGGGCTGAATAAGAATCATGTTGCCTTTTACATCGGGAACAGAGCTCACGCGAATACCTAGATTCATGTCATAGCCTTCGATAGACTGAGTAAGCTGAATTTCATCAGGTAAATGGGCATTTTTCACGGTTAATGAATCAGGAAAGTAAGGATCAAACGCCGAGGCATAAGCATGCCATAACAAGCATGCTAAAAAGAAAAGGTGTCTCGGATTCAACATAAGGTATAAAACTCCAATGAAGGCATACAAATGCCAGTGTTTTATACCTTAAGTATCGGTACAGCGAGATGTTAATTTATAGTTTTTTATCTACGGCGTCTAATAACTGAAAGCATCGCCAAAGAGCTGATTCGTATTTAAATTCAAAGGCAGAAATTTATCCTTTGCGGCTTTCGCCATTTCAAATCGACCGGCAATATAAATATCGTAATCAGAAAAATCAGAGATCTGTTGGCATACTTGATCCAGTAACATACCTTCTGACGCTTGGAGTTCTGATGCATTGTGCTCAAGAACAGGCGTAAACTGAAGCCAGTCGAGTTTGTTCCATTGCTGTGCCAAGGCAAAATCATACATATATTCAGGCTTTCGGCATCCCCAAAAGAAATGTGTTGGCGCATCTTGCTGAGTATGAATGAGTGATTCAATAATACTTTTTGCGTAACTAAATCCCGTTCCTCCAGCTATGATAACACGAGGACGTTCCGATGTTTCTCTTAGATAAGCTCGGCCATGAGGTGCTTCAATCATAATCTCATCCGAGCTACGGAGCTTATCAATGACTTGCATTGGGTAAGAGTCAGGCTCTCCTGCGCCGATATGCAGCTCGATAATATCTTGATGCGGTGCACTGGCGATAGAGAAAGGGCGCTTGTCTTCCTCGCCCATAATAATGCATAGATATTGTCCAGCCTTGAATTTAAGTTGTTGTTCTGGCTTTAGATATACTTTGTATAAATGCGGGTGGTCGGCATTTACTTCTATAATGTGGCATGATATTTGATTCATAATAAAAACCTTATGTTACGTATCAACAGGATGTATCTAAACCTAATTCTGGCCACAATGCATCGATACGCTCTTTAACTTCTGTACTCATTTCAATGGTTTCACCCCATTCTCGATGGACTTCACCTTCCCATTTATTGGTTGCATCGAGTCCCATTTTTGAACCTAAACCTGCCACAGGGGATGCGAAGTCTAAGTAATCAATAGGTGTTTGATTAATTAAGGTGGTATCTCGCTCAGGATCCATGCGTGTTGTGATCGCCCAAATTACATCTTGCCAGTCTCTACAATTGATCTCGGCATCTACAACCACAATAAATTTGGTGTACATAAATTGTCTTAAAAAAGACCAGACACCCATCATAACACGTTTTGCATGTCCCGGATATTGCTTGTTAATAGAGACGACCGCCATACGATATGAACAGCCCTCTGGAGGTAAATAAAAATCAACGATTTCAGGAAATTGCTTTGCTAAAATAGGTACAAAAACTTCATTTAGCGCAACACCTAACATAGCAGGCTCGTCAGGCGGGCGACCTGTATAAGTACTGTGATAAATAGGATTGTGCCTATGTGTAATATGTGTCACTGTGAATACAGGAAAGGAGGCTACTTCATTATAATAACCTGTATGATCACCATACGGACCTTCATCGGCAAACTCTTCTGGATCAATATAGCCCTCTAGGATCATTTCACTATTTGCTGGTACGTCTAGCTCACAACTGAGTGCTTGAGTGACTTCTGTTCTTTCCTGTCTGAGAAGACCTGCAAATGCATATTCACTCATGCCATCGGGGACGGGTGTGACTGCGCCTAATATGGTTGCAGGATCAGAGCCTAAAGCGACGACTACAGGAAAGCGTTCTTTAGGATAATGGTTTTTAAAATCCTGAAAGTCGAGTGCACCACCTCTGTGTCCAAGCCAACGCATAATGAGTTTGTTTTTTCCGAGTAATTGTTGGCGATAAATACCTAAATTTTGTCGACTCTTGGATGGGCCTTTGGTGATGGTCAGTCCCCATGTAACCAAAGGTGCAACATCTTTCGGCCAGCAGTGTTGAATGGGTAGCTTTGTTAGGTCAACTTGATCACCTTCTAAGACGACCTCTTGACAAGGTGCTTTTTTAACCTTTTTAGCCGGCATATGCAGTGCTTGCTTGAATAAAGGTGCCTTCGATAAAATATCTTTAAATCCTTTGGGAGGCTCTGGTTCTTTTAAGAAAGCCAGTAACTTTCCTATATCACGTAAATCTTGGGCTTCTTGTTGACCTAGAGCCATTGCTACACGTTTAGGATCGCCAAAAAGATTGGTCAAGATAGGTGTATGTGAGCCAATAGGATTTTCGAATAATAAAGCGGGACCTTGATGACGTAGAACACGATCACTGATCTCTGTGATTTCAAGGTGAGGATCAACGGGGGTTTTGATCCTCTTGAGGTGACCTTGTGTCTCTAAATGATCTAAGAAACATCTTAAATCTTTAAAACTCATATGATAATCCTTATGTTAAAGAGGATGTGAGCTCATTAATGTTTATGATGCGTTGAAGCCTGTGCATCACTGAAAATCGCCGCAACATCTACGGCATCAAATTTGTATGATTGGCCACAGAATTCACACTGCATCACAATCTCAGTATGCTCTTCTAAAATAGATTTGGCTTCGCTTTCGCCTAACTGTTTAATCGTTGCCTGCGAGCGCTCATTCGAACAGTTGCATTGAAATGAGACGTTATCAGGTTCAAAGAGCTCAACTTTTTCTTCGTGATACAAGCGTACTAGTAAATCGTGAGCGTCAAGATTGAATATTTCTTCTTCAGTTATCGTGTTTGTGAGCGTTTCAAGGTGTTCAAAATACTGATTTTGTTGCTCTAAACCATCTTGGTGTTCAGGCAAAGCTTGCAACATCATGCCTGCTGCCTTATTGTTTTTGCTGAAAAGCCAAATGCGCGTTTTTAATTGTTCTGATTGTTCGAAGTATTGCTCTAAGCACGCAGCGAGATTGGCTTGGTCAAGTGCTACAACGCCTTGATATTTCTGGCCAGCATCAGGAGTAATGGTGATCACAAGTTGTCCAGCTTTAAAAAGCTGTGGTAGAGGTGTGGCGTGGGTAAGCTGTTGCACTGCTTGTTCATCAAACTGTGCTACGGCTCGAACTTGATGCTGATGGGTGCTGCTCACCACAGCAAGTTTGACAGGACCTTCACTTTGTAACTGTAATGTGATCTGGCCTTCAAATTTAAGTGTAGCACTGAGTAGGTTGGTTGCTGCTAGAAGCTCACCTAATAACATGTCTATTCTTTCTGGATAATCATGATGGCGCAGTGATTGCTTCACTGTCTCTTGCAGTTGTATCAGTTCACCACGTATAGGGGCTTCGCTAAAAAGGTAGCGATGAATTGTATCTGTTGTATTACTCATAAAAAAACCATAATGTACATGAAATCAATAATATTTAATATTTTTTTAAGCGCACAATCTCTCGGCGCTGTTTTTTGTTAGGTTTCGAAGTTTTAGGCGTTGCGCATAATGCTTCTTGTGCTTTTTTGGTGACTCTTTTTTGCAGGCTTTCAATTGTCTCTTCGTACAGATTTTGCGCAAGAGCAGCTGAAACTCTCTTTTTTGCACACTGTTTTACAAGGACTGTTTTTTCAACATTTCCTTGTGTGAGAGTAATAAAACTATTGATTTCTATCAATTTACTTGGCTTGCAACGTGCACCATTATAGCGTACTTTGCCACCATTTATCATCTCTTGAGCAATTTTTCTTGTTTTATAAAAGCGTGCTGCAAAGAGCCATGTATCGATGCGTTGACGTGCTGAATTATCCATTTTATTGAAATAGTACTAATATATAGAGAGTTTATATAATCTCTTTCGTAAGGTAACATTGTAACGCAAGGCTTTTGACTTTTATACTTAAAGAGTAATATTATGGTGCTATTGTTCAAAATAATAAGCAGAAAAAGTCTTTCAATAATAATTGGAAGCAGGACATGAGATTTATGGATTATTCGCTCGAACAACTTTTTAATAAAATAAAATTAATACCTATGCAGCCCGTTGCACAGACTGTCAACTGGCTTTTGATTTCATTGAGCGTGTATTGTTTTGCAGAAGTAACTTGGAAGTTGATTCCAGATCACTCAGAACGCTTAACCTGGGAGCCTATTGCGTTAGGTTCAAAAAAAGCTTCACATGTCAATTTGAACCAAATGGCACTTGATGACTTTTTTGGTCAATACGTTGAAGGTGAGTTGCCAGCTTCAGGCGCTATATCGCAAGCTGGTTTTGAAGACGCACCACCAACAACATTAAATATTCGCTTAACGGGGCTTATCGCGTCAGAAAATGAGCGCAGAAGTCTCGCCATTATTGAGTCTGAGGGTAAAGAGCAGATTTATGTTATTAATGATCAAATTATAGGTACGCCTGCTCAGCTCGTAAAAATCTTCCCAGATCGTGTTATTGTTGCGTATTCAGATAAGTCTGAAACTTTGATGTTAGATGGTGTTGAATACAGCCGTATATTAAAAGGTCAATCCAATAAGACACCACACTCCTCTGGTAATGTCAAAAAAACAGGCTCCTTGAGCGCAGAAACGGTTAAAAAACTTCGTAAACAACGCCAAGAGTTTATAAATAATCCAAGTAAAATAGCTGAATTTATCTCCATTATACCCTATAAAGTAAATGGAGAATTGTTAGGTTATCGATTGATGCCAAGAAAAAACAAAGAGCTTTTTCTGGAAGCTGGCTTAAAACCAAATGATTTGGCTAAGTCTATCAATGGCTATAACTTACTAGATATGTCTGAATCCGTTGCCTTAATGAAAGAAGTAAGAAACTTGCAGGAGTTCACAGTAGTGGTTGAGCGAGATGGTCAGCTCGTATCTATATCTGTGGATTTTGCACAAAACTAAATAGAGAATTGTAGTCAAATGAAAATTAAGACAATAAAAAAGAGAATGTATGCGTCAGCGCTGTTGAGTTTAATTTTGGCTCACTCAGATGCTCTATATGCTGATGATCATGTTGCTTCAGCAACAACTGAAGGTGAGCAGTTTTCTGCTAATTTCAAAGAAACAGATATTAAAGAGTTTATTAATACTGTTGCCAAGAACTTAGAAAGAACGGTCGTATTCGATCCTTCTGTACGTGGTAAAATCACGGTGCGTAGTTATGAAATGGTCGATGATGAAAGTTATTACCATATGTTTGAGAGCGTGCTTGAGGTGTACGGCTATGCTGTAGTCGAGCAACCAAGTGGTCTGCTGAAAATTATAAAAAGTAAAAAAGCCAAGTCTGCCGCTATTCGCTTAGCTCATGATGGTGAGCCGGGCACCGGAGATGAAATGGTGACGCGTATTGTGCCTGTATACAATGTCAATGTGCGTCAGCTGGCTCCAATTTTGCGTCAGTTAAGTGATAATGCCGGTGGCGGAAATGTCTCACCTTATGAGCCATCAAATGTTCTCATGATTACAGGCCGCGCTGCAGCGGTTGAGCGCTTAGTCAATATCGTTAAACGTGTTGACTTGCAAGGCGATATTGCTATCCAAGTTGTCAAGCTCAAATATGCTTCAGCAAGTGAGCTTGTGCGTATTATCGAGTCGTTGAACCGTAATAAAAGATCATCTCGAACTTCAAGTAAACAAGTTAAAGTTGTTGCTGATGAACGTACCAATTCTATTATTGTCACAGCAGGTGGAAAAGAGAGAGCGCGTACTATTCGCCTGATTCATCGTTTAGATGGTGAACTAGAAACACAAGGCAATACCCAAGTGCGTTATATGAAGTATGGCAAAGCTGAAGAAATAGCAGATGTGCTTGCTGGTTATGCAAAAGCTCTAACAGATAAAAGCAGTAAAGGTAAATCTACTAAATCTAAGAGTTCAGGCAAATCTGATGTTAAAATCACCTTTCACAAGGCAACGAATTCCCTCGTGATGACAGCTGAGCCCAGTGAGATGGCGCAGCTCAACTCTGTGATAGATAAGCTCGATATTCCTCGAATGCAAGTTCATATTGAAGCCATTATTGTGGAAGTGGAAGAGAGTGATGGTTTTGCTTTTGGTATAGATGCCGTCGCTGATCCTGCTTCAAATCAGTTTGGTCTGGTGCAACATAAGACGGATAATACACCTCAAATATCCCAAATTGGAGCCGGTGTGTGGGGTGAGAGAGGTGATGATGCTGCTGGGGCGTTAGCTGGTGCCGCGAAAGATCTGAATGTTACTATGCTGGCTCTTAAGTATAAAGATTGGGCTTTTCTATTGAAAGCGCATTCATTAAAGAGTAATTCTAATGTTCTCTCTACGCCACATATTACGACCTTGGATAACCAAGAAGCTGTGTTTTCTGTGGGGCAATCGGTGTCTGTTCAATCACAAACATCAGGCTCTGGTAGTAGCGCTGATGTATTTAAAACAAATTATGAGCAAAAGGATGCCGCTACGACACTTAAAGTCACTCCGCAGGTTAATGCGGGTGGTTCGATGGTTAACCTGACCATCGAGCAAACGTCTGATGAATTAGGCACCGTTGATGGGAATGGTCAGCCAACTTTTACGAAGCGTAAGTTAACAAGCTCTATAGATGCGCGTACAGGAGAGATTATTGTCGTGGGTGGTTTAATCAAAGAGAAAACTATCGAAACGCAGTCTAAAGTTCCTTTCCTAGGTGATATTCCTATTTTAGGAGAGCTATTTAAATCAACGTCGACTTCAAATAAAAAAACCAATCTCATTATCTTTATTAAACCGACCATTATTCAAGACAGTGAGACTATGTATGCCTTATCTGGCCGCAAGTATAACTATATGCGTGCGATGCAATTACATAATAATGATGAGGGCGTAGAGTCGTTGTTAGCACCTTCTTATACGACGACTTTAAAACCTTGGCAATCACAGGCCCTGCATTCGGAAGAGGTGCAGAAGATTCTAGATAAGTACCCACAGCGTTTTCCTCTAGAAAATACGCCGGCATCTCAGTATATTAAGCCGAGCATGCCACAGCCTGAAGTTGTACCTGAGGCAGAGCAAGAGATGTCTGAAGAAGAGGTTATGTACGAGCCAGCTCCTTTATCTGTACCACAGGAAGTCATTGAGCCAAGGCAAGAGATGAAACCTGAAGAGATGAAACCCGAAGAGATGGAGGTTGAGCCTCCAGTATCTGACGAAGAGGTCATAGAAGCTGCTGCAAGCTCATCAGGAGCAAAATCCGGAGCGGTAAAGACAAAGCCTGAATCAATAAAAGTGACTCCCGCAATTACTCAGCCTGAAGCAGCACCTGCTTTGAGCCAATCAGAAGTGAAGCCTGAGCCAAAGCGTGAGTCTGCAACGGTTGAGGCTAAGCCTGAAGTGAATACGGTTGAAGCTGAAATCACCAAGCCTGAAGCGGCATCTGCTTTGAGTCAATCAGAAGTGAAGCCTGAGCCAAAGCTTGAGTCTGCAACAGTTGAGGCTAAGCCTGAAGTGAATACGGTTGAAGCTGAATTCACCAAGCCTGAAGCAGCGCCTGCTTTGAGCCAATCAGAAGTGAAGCCAGAGCCAGAGCTTGACTCTGCAATGGTTGAAACTCAGCCTGAAGTTAAACCTGCTTTGAGTCAGTCCGACATGACACAAGAGGTGCAATTGCAACCTGTTGTTGAGACAGAGACTCCAGCTGTACCATCTCAACCTGAAACGACTATGCCTTTGTTTGATTCTGAGGGTAACATACAGACGCAACCTTCAGAGGCTCGGTTCTAATGTACGAAGAACAAGATTTATCTGATGAAAAAAAAGCTGAATTGAATCAGCCTGAATCGGATGCGGTCGATGATGCAATGGAGGTGAGCACGTTTTCTCGCTTGCCTTTTTCTTTTGCAAAACGTCATTCCTTATGCTTAAGCCATCCATTATTACCTTTACCAGAAGGGGACACCCACTCTGAGCGTACTTTTGATGATGCGCAGCCTTTGTCTTTGTTTTACACCGAGCAAACCAGCTTAGATCAGCTTTTAGAGGTGCGTCGCCACTTTGAAAGTCAATTGCCCACTGTGTTGTTAAGCAATGAAGATTTTGATGAAATTCTCATGCTGCGTTATCAGCAAAATTCATCAGAAGCACAACAAATGATGGAAGATATAGGCAATGAGATGGATTTGTTTTCTTTAGCAGAAGAGCTACCTAAAACAGAAGACTTGCTTGATACTGAAGACGATGCACCCATCATTAAATTGATCAATGCTTTGTTATCAGAAGCCATCAAAGATGATGCGTCCGATATTCACATTGAAACCTATGAAACACAATTGGTTGTGCGTTTCCGTATTGATGGTGTGTTAAAAGAAGTTTTAAAACCCAATCGCAAACTCTCTTCTGTTTTGGTGTCTCGTATTAAAGTTATGGCGCGTCTTGATATTGCCGAGAAACGTATACCGCAAGATGGTCGTATTTCATTACGTATTGGTGGTCGCGCTGTGGATGTGCGCGTGTCAACCATGCCTGCAAGTCATGGAGAGCGCGTGGTATTGCGTCTTCTTGATAAAAGTGCAGGCCGTTTAACTTTGCAGCAGCTGGGAATGACTCCTTCTATTCGCGAAAAGTTTGAAGTCATCATCCGTCGTCCGCACGGTATTATTTTGGTTACAGGTCCAACAGGTTCAGGTAAAAGTACTACTTTATATGCTGGACTTAATGCGATTAACTCAAGTGATCGAAATATCTTAACAGTTGAAGATCCTGTGGAGTATGAATTAGAAGGTGTAGGCCAAACTCAAGTCAACCCAAAAGTAGATATGACCTTTGCGCGAGGCTTGCGTGCTATTTTGCGTCAAGATCCGGATGTGGTCATGATTGGTGAGATCCGTGATTTAGAAACAGCGCAAATAGGTGTACAAGCTTCTTTAACAGGGCACTTAGTTTTGTCTACATTGCATACGAATACAGCAATTGGCGCTATTACACGTTTGCAAGATATGGGAATGGAACCATTTTTAGTCTCTTCGAGTTTGTTAGGTGTCATCGCACAGCGCTTAATTAGAACTTTATGCGGTGATTGTAAAGCAGAGCACTCGCCTACAGATCAAGAACGTAGACTTTTAGGTGTTGATGATGACTTTTCTGGGCATGTTTATCGCTCTGTAGGGTGTGAAGCTTGTGGTCAAAGTGGTTATCGCGGTCGAACAGGTATTCATGAAATCTTAGTGGTTACAGATGAAGTGCAAGAGTTAATTCATACAGGTGCTGGTGAAATTGCTATTGAACGTGTGATTCGCCACAGTACGCCGAGTATCCGTGAAGATGGATTTAGTAAAGTCTTAAATGGTGAAACGACATTTGAAGAAGTTCTGCGTGTAACGAGAGAGGATTAGTTATGCCTGCTTTTGAATATAAAGCCCTAGATAAACAAGGAAAAAATAAAAAAGGGGTCGTTGAAGCAGATAGTATGCGTCAAGCTCGTTCTTTATTACGTGAACAAGGCCTTTTCCCTACGGATGTTGAAGCTGTTGTAGAGAAAGAGAAGAAAGAATCAAAAAATACGTCAGGTTTTACCCTCTTCAAACCGAAAATCTCGGTCTCTGAACTGGCTTTGATGACTCGACAACTCTCTACGCTTGTTGCTGCTTCGTTACCTATTGAAGAGGCACTCAAAGCGGTAGCTCAGCAAACAGAAAAACCGCGTATTGCAGGTATGTTAGCTGCGGTGCGCTCGCGTGTTGTTGAAGGCTATACGCTTGCTGAATCCATGGCTGAATATCCTCATATTTTTGATGAGCTGTTTGTGGCTATGGTTGCTTCAGGAGAAAAATCAGGTTATCTTGATGTTGTGCTCAATCGTTTAGCTGACTACACAGAGCGTAGTCAACAAATGTCGTCTAAAATCACGCAGGCTATGATTTATCCAATTATGTTGACGTTGGTCGCTATTGGGGTGATCAGTATCCTGCTGGTTTCTGTTGTTCCACAAGTGGTCGGGCAGTTTGAACATATGGGGCAATCTTTACCCGCATCCACTCAATTTTTAATTGCGGCGTCAGACTTTCTTGCGGCTTATGGTGTTTTTATCGTGGCGCTGATTCTTGTAGGCATCATGACGCTTAATCGGCTTTTAATGAAGCCTGATTTTCGAATGCGCTATGATACCTTTATCTTGACTTTACCTGTTTTAGGTAAAGTCACACGTAGTTTAAATACATCAAGATTTGCGCGTACGCTTAGTATTTTAACAGCCAGTGCTGTGCCTTTACTTGAAGCGATGCGTATTGCTTCAGATGTATTGATTAATCGCCAAATTAAGTATGCTGTGGTTGAGGCATCTAACCGAGTTCGAGAAGGTGCTAGTTTGTATGCATCTTTACAGCAAACTAAACTTTTTCCGCCTATGATGCTCTATATGATTGCTTCAGGTGAGAAAAGTGGTGAGCTTGAACAAATGTTAGAGCGTGCAGCAGATACGCAAGATAAAGATTTTGAAGCAAAAGTAACACTGGCACTAGGTATTTTTGAGCCGATGCTCGTTGTGTCTATGGCAAGTATTGTCTTATTTATTGTCATGGCAATTTTACAGCCCATTATGGCTATGAATGAGATGTTTTAGTTAAATAAGAGGAATTTTAATATGCAGTATTCACGTACAAACCAAGGTTTTACCTTACTAGAGATTATGGTTGTTATTGTGATTTTAGGTTTACTTGCTTCTATGGTAGTACCTAATTTAATGGGTAACAAAGAGCAAGCAGATACGCAAAAAGCAGTTTCTGATATCACAGCTCTGGAAAACTCTCTCGATATGTATAAATTAAATAACAGACGTTACCCTACAACAGAACAAGGTTTAGCAGCTTTGGTAGAACAGCCCTCAGCAGAGCCTATACCACGTAACTATCCAGACAAAGGTTATATTCGTCGCTTGCCGACCGATCCATGGGGAAATGACTATCTATATGAAAGTCCAGGCCAGCATGAAAAAAGAGACGTGTACTCTATGGGTCCTGATATGGAAGCGCAAACAGAAGATGATATCGGTAACTGGAACTTAGCAGATTATCAAAATTAATGTATAAGCATCGATTGGCCGCTCGGGGTTTTACTTTACTTGAAATTATCCTGGTTGTGTTTGTGATCAGCATGACTGCATTTTTCATTGTGCCCTCTGGTTCAGCCGAAAACCCTTATACTAAGTTAGAGCAAGAAGCCGCACGTTTTATACGTGTGGTTGAGCTTTCTCAGCAAGAAGCCCTACTTTCAGGACAGTTTCTTGCTTTGGTAGTTGAGTCTGATCATTATCAAGTGTTTCAGGTTAAATCTTTACAAAACTCGATATCAGGTATGACAAGCCAGCAGCGAAATCAGCTTTCAGACGACGATGTTTTGCAGATCGATTTAGAAAAATCAGTTGTTGGATTTGAGTGGGAAGAGCTTCAGCGTAAAGAGTTTCTTAAATACGAGGCTAAAGAAGAGCTTGTTTTTGCTACAGAAGTAGATGGGTTACGTTTAATTGATCAGGAAGAAGATCCTTCTGATTCGGTTAAAGATCAGTTGGGCCGTAAAGCAAAAAATGAGAGTTTTGATGTGCAGTTTGATAAAGTTCCACCTGCACAAATTTTATTTTTTCCAAGTGGTGAGATGTCGCCTTTTACTTTAACGATGCAATGGCAAGAAGACAAACAGTACTACACCATGTACGTTAAAGGCGACATGATGGGACGTGTACAGTTACTTGATGAACAAAAGCAAGAGATTGATCCCTAATGAAGAACAAGCACTCAAAACAGTCGGGTATGACCTTGCTTGAGGTGATGGTTGCTTTGTCTATTTTTTCTATTGCAGCGATGGCTATAATGAACAGTTTGACTCAGCAAATCAGAAACTTACCTTATGTGGAAGAGTCTCTCCTCGCGGGTTGGGCTGCAAACAATCGTATGGTTGAAGAGCAGTTTAAAAAGAAGCATTCAGGCGGCAAAACTAAAGGTAAGTTTGAAAAAGAAATGATGGGACGTCAGTTTTATTGGCAAACAGATGTAAAAAGTTCAGGTGAAGGATACCGTGTTATTACTGTAAGTATAAGTGATACAGAAGAGTTCGAGCGTACGCTTGCGGAGTTACAGTTTTATGAATGGTAGAACGAGCACGCGAGGTTTTACTCTACTTGAGGTGTTGATTGCAATGACCATTTTTGCCTTCATCGGTATGGCTTGTAATGCTGTTTTACAATCTGTAATGAGGAATGATGAGGTCACTCGTAAGTATGATAAACATCTTAAATACTTGTCCCAAGGTATGAGTCTTGTTGAGCGTGACTTATCTCAGCTCGTTGACCGAGACATGTATGCAGATCAAAAGAGTACTAAACAGTATATCAGTCACGAAAGTGGTGGAACACGAAGTGTTATTGATGCTGATGCGCAAGGAGAGACACTGATATTTACCCGTTCAGGATGGCTAAACCCCCAAGGTATGTTACCAAGAGGGCAAATTCAGATGGTGGCTTATTTAGTTAAAGAAAACAAATTAGAAAGACGCAGCTATATTTATCCTGAAAGTGTTCTAGGTGAAGAGCCAGATAAAACGATTTTATATGAGGGTGTTCAGGAAGTTCATTTTCGGTTTCGTGAAAACGGGAGCTGGAAAAACACCACATCAGGTGAAAAAATGCCACAAGCGATTGAGCTGGAAATTCTATTTGAAGATGAAACGAGCATTGTGCGTAAATTTGTTGTTGCGAAAGGCGTATAAGACCATAGAGATCTGATGTATGACCTTTTGATTAAAAGCGCAAACTATAGGCAATAATTATACATGTATAACCGAAACCAAAAAAATGTGACAGAACAATCAGGCGTTGCTTTAATTGTGGTATTGATGATGGTTGCCATTATTTCTTCAGTAGCGGTACAAATTTCATCGCGAACACAGTTTGCGATGGCACGTAGTATGAATCAAACTGCTTATGATCAGTCTTACTGGTATGCTTTAAGTGCAGAAAGGCAAATTGTGAATTTACTTTTAATGGAGCTCAAGCGAAGTGAAGTGGTGCACCTTGGCCAAGTTTGGGCTGAAGGTCGCAATGAACCCATACCTTTACCTATGTATAGTGCAGAAGGGATTACGGTGAGTGTTCAGTTGTCTGACTTGCAAAGCTTTTTTAATGTTAACGTGTTCGCGAAAAAAGCGCAGGGCTCAACCTCGGGCACTTCGACTCCTCAAAGTAATTCAAGTTTAGATAAAAAAAGTGATTTTGATAAGATATATGCACACTTACTCATGGCGCTAGGTTTAGATCAAACTGATGCGGAGCGACTTAGAGATTTATTGGCTGATTTTATTGATGCAGATGGTCAGATGCGTGATGCTGGAGCAGAAAGTGAAAACTATGCAGCAAAGCCTGTACCTTATAAAGCGCGAAATGGATTACTTTCAGAGATTAGCGAGCTTCGCTCAGTTATAGGTTATAATCAAAGAGTTTTTCAAGGTGTAAAACCTTTTGTATATGCTTTACCTACAGCAGACAGTAAGATCAATGTGAACACCATTGATAAAATGCACGCACCTTTACTGCGAGCTATTCTTGCAAAGGATCTCCTAGATGATGTAGGTTTATCTGATGTGTTGAATCTTATCGAGAAAAGACCAGAAAAAGGCTGGCAAAAGGTAGATGACTTTATAAAGGATATGAAAGATAAGCTTGACACTACAACAGTAAGAGATGATGCATCATTGAAGAAAATAGTGGACGTGAAAAGTGAGTATTTTTTGTTGCGTATTCAAGTGCTCACATATGAGAGAAGCTTTATTTTAAATAGTTTATTGCACTATAAGAATAAAAAGTCAATAGACGTTTTAAGGCGCCAGTTTGGTGGCTAGGTAATTAAATGGCGGTATAGAAAAAGAATGAGCGAACAATTATTTATTCGGTTAGGCTGGCGCGCAGAACAAGCCTGTCAATGGCTTGTTTATTCAGACACGCATCAGCAAACGATTGCATCGGGTACAGTGCCTGCTGCATTAGAGCTTGATAAACTTCAAGAATATGCTGAAGGGCGTACGGTGACTGCGCTTGTTTCAGCGTCTGCGATGCAACTGACATCAGTTGAGATGCCGGAAAAAGCGCAAAGGCAGGCTCTAAAAACGATTCCTTTCCTTTTAGAAGATCAAGTTGTTGCTGAAATTTCAAGCTTGCATTTTGTGGTGGGTGCTCGAAATGAAAATGATGTTCAGGTGGGTATTGTCGCTGACGATCAGATGGAAGCTTGGGTTCAATGGCTTGCAGCTGCCGGCTTGAAAGTTAAGGCTATTTTACCGGATTGCTTAGCTGTACCTTTAGCTCAACACGAGTGGGCAGCATTGCAAATTGAAGAGCAGTGGCTTTTTCGTATGGGTCCTGATAAAGGAATGACCGTTGATAAACCCTGGTTATCCCTCGTTGCAGAGAGAGTGAAAAAAGAATGGGCCGATGATGAGCGATATTTACCGGAAATCACAGCTTATACGCCTGTACAAGAAGATTTCCCTTGGCAAGCGCATGAGAGCTTGCAAGAGCAACCTATGCTTACGTTAGCAAAAGGTGCTCCTACTGTATCTATGAATTTATTAACCGGACAATATCTACCCAAAAGAGAACTTGGAAAAAATTGGCTTATATGGCGTAATCCTTTGATATTTTTGGGTGTGTTTTTGCTCGTGAGTATGCTCAGTAAAGCCGTAAATATCGTATATAATGATGCTGCAACTGAAGAGATCAAGCAGCAAATTATGTCTGTATATAATAAAGTCAAGCCTGACTCCAAAATGAATGTTAACTTAGTGAAGAAGGATATGACTGCCGAGCTAGCGCGTCTAGAAAGTGCGGGACAGGGTGGACTTTTCTTTGATATGTTAGAGGGCATTCAAAAATCATTACATCAATTTGCCGCGATTCAGGTTGATTCAATGAAGTTTGATGCGAATCGACGTGAATTTGTTTTACAGATTCAATCGGTTGATTATGCGACGATTGAGAGCTTTGAAAATCAGTTAAGTCAAAAGCTTGATGTAAAAAGTGGTGCTATGAACACAGAAGGCAGTGTTGTAAGCGGTAAGCTTGTGATAAAGGAGCTGTAGAGATGCGCATGTGGCTATCTGAACAATATGAACAATCGATGAAGGCATTGCAGCCTTTGCATGATAAATGGTTAGGCTTAGCATACAGAGAGCGCCAGTTTCTCAGCGTTGCTATTGTTGCATTTTTAGTTTCTTCTTTTTATTGGATGATATGGAATCCGCTTCATGTCGCAGCTGAAGAATCGCAGGTGCAGTTAACTAAGCAGCTCAATACTTTGAGTGATGTGAAATCTATGGGAAATCAGATTTTTACTTTAAGTGGGCAAAGTGGTCAGAGACAGTCCAACTTATCCAGTGTTGCTTCTCGCAGCGCGCTAGAATATGGTGTGTCTGTGGTACGTATGCAACCTCGAGGTGAAAGGCTTCAGCTTATGCTTGAACCGATTCCCTTTAATAAGCTGCTGAAATGGTTGGCTTTTTTAGTTGAAAAGCAAGGTGTGTCTATTGATGTCCTTGATATTGCTAGAACTGAAATATCAGGTGTGATTCAAGTCAATAAATTACAGTTATCAAGGTAAGTAACAGAAAGAGTTAGGTCGTGATAAAGATAAAAAAGAAAAGTATATTTATTATAGTGTGCATATATGTGGTGAGTCTGTTGGCTCTGTTACCAGCTCGTTTGCCTTTGTCTTTTGTTCCTGAACAGGTGTCTTTAAAAGGTGTTAGTGGTACCATTTGGAATGGCCGTATTGAAACGGTGCGCTTTCGTGATCTGCAGTTAGAGCAGTTTAAGTGGGATGTTCATGGTTTAGCATTTTTATGGTTATCATTAGATGTAGATGTATCTTTTGGAGGTACGAAAAGTGTAACCAAGGGTAAGGCTAATCTGCTACTTTCTCCTGTAAGTATGAAGGTGGAAGATGCTTCCTTTGATACAGATCTGAGAACTCTGATATCGGGCTTGAAAATTGAAATACCTTATAGCAGTCCCGAGCAATTAAATGGTCACGTTTCTTTGCTGTTACAAGAGTATGCATACGATACGCCTTACTGTAAGTCACTCACAGCACATTTTGAAAGTCGCGATCTTGATTATCGTAGCCAGTTTGGTGATTTTCTATTGGGTGATTTTGCTGTCGATTTAGCCTGTCAAGAAGGTGTTTTACAAATTACAGCAGATAAGAGTCATAACGACTTAGGTCTTAATGCGAAAATTGAGCTTTCACCCGATCAAAACTTCACTATATTAGGTAGTATAGAGCCTACAGAGAAGATGCCTCCTGATTTGAAGTCCATGCTAGGGTTTTTAGGGCAGCCAGATAGTTCGGGGCGTTATCCTCTTGAGTTTCAGGGCAAGCTTCCTTAAATTTTTACAGATTAACTAGGATTTATTATGTTGAAGGATCGTTGTAAGCCTAAGATTTTAGCTACTGATGTTGTCGCTTCAAGCCATGTGTTTGACATTGAGCGTGTACATTTAAAGTTTGGAAATGGTGTCGAGCGTTATTATGAACGCATGAAAGGAAGAAGTACCGGTGCTGTAATGATAGTACCTTTACTTGATGATAAGACGCTTTTGCTAGCAAGTGAGTACGCTGTAGGTACGGAACAATATGAGCTTACTTTTCCCAAAGGTATGGTTGATAGAGGTGAGTCTGCTGTTGATGCAGCTAATAGAGAGTTACAAGAAGAAGTAGGTTATGCTGCAAGAGAGTTGATTCCTTTGAAGCATCTGGCTTTATCGCCTGGTTACTTCCCGAGTCAAATGTCTATTTTTTTAGCGCGTGACTTGTATGAAAGCCACTTGCAAGGAGATGAGCCTGAACCTGTAGAATTAGTCAAGCATCCGCTTGATGACTTGGATGGATTGCTGTCTAACCCACTTTTCTCTGATGCACGTTCAGTTGCTGCATTATTTCTAATGCGAACCTATTTACAGTTAGGTTATTAGTATGAAATGGCATCAAGAACTCTACCATGTTGTGTCTATAGTGCGACAAGCGGGGCAGATTGTTCTTGATATGTATCAGCAGCAAGATGTTAAAACTTGGCTTAAACCCGATCAGTCTCCTGTAACACAGGCAGATATGGCATCTCACGACTACCTGATACAAGAGCTTGCTCAGTTAACTCCGAGTATACCTATTATCTCAGAAGAAGATACGCTAAATGTAGAGCCTGCCGATTGTTATTGGTTGATTGACCCTTTAGATGGTACAAAAGACTTCATTCAAAGGACGGGACATTTTGCTATATCGGTGGCCTTGATTGATCAGCATAGGCCTGTTTTAGGTGTAATTTATGTGCCTGTCACTCAAGACTGTTACTATGCTTTAGAAGGTCTTGGAGCCTATAAAGATATTCAGAATCAAGCACAGTCACCTATTGCTGCGTGCGCTCTTGGTACACAAGATAAGTTGCGTTTAGCGATCAGTCCTCGCGAGTCATCTGAACGGTATTTAGCGAAGCTCAATCCATATTTTCAGTATACTTTTATTAAAAAAGGAAGTTGCTCTCTCAAATGCAGTCTTGTTGCCGATAATTTAGCAGATATTTATATAAGAAAGGGTGGTACAGGATTGTGGGATACGGCGGCTGCGCAATGTATTTTAGAACAAATGGGCGGCGCTATTTTATCTTGGAATTTAGAACCCTTAAGCTATGACGTGAATCAGGGATTAGTTAATCCAGATTTTATTGCCGTGTGTTCAACAAACTTTGATTGGGCACATGTATTACATTCCAAAAAACATGAAAGTAAATAAAGCAGTTGAGCTTTATAATGAGTATAAAAAGGGAGAAATTTATGAAAGTAGCAGTACTTGGTGCAGCAGGTGGTATTGGTCAAGCGTTGTCTTTGCTCTTAAAAAATAGTTTACCTGCGGGAAGTGATTTATCTCTTTATGATGTAGCACCTATTACTCCAGGTGTTGCCGTCGATTTAAGCCATATCCCCACTGCGGTACAGACAAAAGGTTTTGCTGGCGATGATTTGCCTAATGCACTGCAAGGTGCTGATATTGTTTTGATTTCAGCGGGTGTTGCGCGTAAGCCAGGCATGGATCGAGCGGATTTATTCAATACCAATGCTGGTATTGTTCAATCTTTGATTGAAAGCTGTGCTAAAAATTGTCCAAAAGCTTGTATCGGTATTATTACCAATCCTGTCAATACAACCGTGGCGATTGCTGCTGAAGTATTAAAAAAAGCAGGTGTTTACGATAAAAATAAACTGTTTGGCGTGACGACTTTAGATGTTATTCGTTCAGAAACTTTTGTGGCTGAACTTAAAGGGTTGGATGTCGATCAGGTGCAAGTACCTGTCATCGGTGGTCATAGCGGTGTGACGATTTTACCACTTTTATCTCAAGTTGAAAAAGCTCAGTTTAGCGATGATGAAATTGCAGCACTGACCAAAAGAATCCAAAATGCAGGCACAGAAGTTGTCGAAGCTAAAGCTGGTGGAGGTAGCGCAACCTTGTCTATGGGGTTAGCTGCTTGTCGGTTTGGTTTATCCTTGCTGCGTGGACTTCAAGGTGAAAAGGGCGTGGTTGAGTGCGCCTATGTTGAAGGTTCTGGAGAGCATGCCCGCTTTTTTGCCCAACCTGTAGTGTTAGGCACATCAGGTGTCCAAGAGATACTTTCGTATGGCAAAATCTCAGACTTCGAACAAAAATGTTTAGACGACATGTTAGAGACTTTAAAACAAGATATCACTAAAGGTGAAGAGTTTGTGGGTTAAAGAGATAAGTTAAAGCGTTTAATCTACGGCAAAGCCTTATGCTCTATGGAAGATAAGGCTTTCTTTTTGCTCAGTATTTGCGCTCAATGGATATGCGTGCTAACGCTTGTAGAGCTTGTTTAGCAGGAGAGTTAGGTACTATACTAAGTGCTTCTAGAGCAAGTTCTGCCTCTTGTTTCGCTTGCTGCTTGGTATAAGCCAAAGCGCCTGTTTTATGCAAAATAGAAGTGATCGCTTCTATTTCGTCGGATTGACCTTGCTCTATGGCTGTATGAATGATGTGGCGTTCATTTGCAGATGCTTGAGTCAGTGCATAGATAATGGGTAATGTCACTTTGCCCTCAGCAAGATCATCTCCCACATTTTTGCCCAGAATCGCGTCGTCTGCTGAGTAATCTAAGAGGTCATCGGTGATTTGAAAAGCCATACCTAGATGACGACCATAATCTTTGAGTGCTATCTCTTGCTGATAACCCGTTTGTGCAAGCATGGCTCCAAGCTGTGTAACAGCCTCGAATAAAGATGCTGTTTTACAGTAGATAGTTTGTCTGTAAGAAGCTTCATTGATCTCGCAGTTACGGCTGTTGGTCAGTTGCAGCACTTCACCTTCGGCTAGAGATTTAGTTGTGCTTGCTAAAACCTTGATAACAGATAAATGTTCCATTTCTGCCATAAGTTGGAAAGCTTGACTGTAAAGAAAATCACCCACTAAAACGCTTGCGGCATTACCAAATACGGCGTTAGCAGTTTGTTGTCCACGCCTTAGAACTGAGTGATCGACAACATCATCATGTAAAAGAGTTGAGGTATGAATCAGCTCAACAATCGCCGCAAGTTTGATATGCTGAAATCCTTGATAATCTTGAGATTGTGCTGCTAAAATACTTAAAATTGGGCGGATTTGCTTGCCACCGCTTTGAGTGATATAACCTCCTAATTGAGGTATTAACTTGATTTTAGAGTCTAAAGAATCCCGGATAAGCGTATTCGTTTGTTCTAACTCTACTCTAATGGATGCGCGAATTGTGTTTAAATCCATAAAAGACTCTATTTTTATTTACGATTAAGTGCGATCTGAACGTTAGTTTACCTAAGATGAGATCAAAGGTCACCTATTTCTTCGCTTGAAAAATAAAGCCTCAATATAAGGAAGAGACTTAGAGCGTGCTCTTTTTATCTATACTGTGTATATTTTACTTGATCTACTACGGTCATTCACGTAGAATCCCGAGTCATTGTTATTAATTTTAGGTGTATTTTTGTTTAATTTTATTACATAAGCAAAATACCTCATATTTGTGGAGTTAAATAGCTATGTATGCTGTTTTCCAAAGCGGTGGTAAACAACACCGTGTTGTTGAAGGTCAAATACTTCGACTAGAAAAAATCGATGTTGAGACAGGTTCTGATATTGAATTTGACCAAGTCTTACTTATTGCCGATGATAAAAGAGTTGAAGTCGGTGCGCCTTACGTATCAGGCGGTAAAGTTGTTGCTACTGTGGTTAGCCATGGTCGCGGTGACAAGGTTAAAATCGTTAAATTCCGTCGTCGTAAGCATTCGCGCAAGCAAATGGGACATCGCCAGTGGTTCACTGAAGTGAAGATCACAGGCATCAACGCTTAATTTCTGGGAGATATTATTTATGGCTCATAAGAAGGCTGGTGGTTCTACCCGAAATGGTAGAGATTCAGAAAGTAAACGCCTTGGTGTAAAACGCTTTGGTGGAGAATCAGTTTTAGCTGGTAGCATTATCGTTCGTCAACGTGGTACAAAGTTCCACGCAGGTGACAACGTAGGTTGTGGTAAAGACCACACACTTTTTGCTACAGCAGATGGTCAGGTTAAATTTGAAGTGAAAGGCGCTAAAAACCGTACTTTCGTGAGCATCGTTGCTTAATTCAGATCTGTATCTAAATTTTGAAGAACCCTGTCTTATGGCAGGGTTTTTTGTTTGTATTTGAGCTTTATTATTTATACAATAGAGCTCTATTTTCGTGTGTGAGCTGTGCTCAATAAGCGTTCATTTTTTGTGATGAAAATCACGTTTTATCGTATAATCGGAGTGTTTGATGAAGTTCGTTGATGAAGTAAAGATTCGTGCTGAAGCTGGAGATGGTGGTAGCGGATGCGTGAGTTTTCGTCGAGAAAAGTATATCCCAAGAGGGGGGCCTGATGGCGGCGATGGTGGTGATGGCGGTAGCGTCTACCTTGTTGCAGATGAGAACTTAAATACACTGATTGACTATCGATTTGAGCGCTTCCACCGAGCTGAGCGTGGCAAAAATGGCCAAAGCGCCAACTGTACAGGCCGTAGTGGTGAAGATTTGTATATCCCTGTTCCTGTGGGTACAAGAGCTATAGATGAAGAAACTCAAGAGATATTGGGTGATCTAACTCGCCATGATCAAAAGTTGATGGTCGCTAAAGGTGGCTATCATGGACTGGGTAACACGCGCTTTAAAAGTAGCACAAACCGTGCTCCACGTAAGAAAACTCTAGGTACACCGGGCGAAATTCGTAATTTACAGCTTGAGCTTCTGCTTTTAGCTGATGTAGGTCTACTGGGAATGCCCAATGCAGGTAAATCAACTTTCATTCGTGGTGTTTCAGCAGCTAAACCTAAAGTTGCAGACTATCCTTTTACGACTTTGATTCCTAACTTAGGTGTTGTAAACCCAGAGCCTGGAAAAAGCTTCGTTATTGCTGATATTCCTGGGCTTATTGAAGGTGCAGCTGAGGGTGCAGGTCTAGGTGTTCAATTCTTGAAGCACTTAGAGCGTTGTCGAGTTTTATTGCATATGGTTGATATCGCGCCTTTTGACGGCTCTGATCCAATTGAAAATGCACGAGTGATTATTGATGAGCTCAAGCACTACTCTGAAGAGTTAGCACAAAAGCCGCGCTGGTTGATTTTCAACAAAACAGATTTAATGCTAGAAGAAGAATTGGATGCTTATATTGAACATTTCATGCAATCTTTAGGCTGGGATTTACCTTTTTACAAGATAGCTGCAATTAACCGTCAAGGTACTTCTGTTGTAACTCATGAACTTATGGAGTTTTTAGATAGCTTACCTAAGGCGTTTGCAGAGTCGCAAGCAGCGGAAAAGGTTGAGTTCAAGTGGAAAAGCTATCACGATTCTGTCATGAAGCAAGAACAGGTTGAAGTTGAAGATGATTTGGATGATGACTTCGATTTTGATGATGAAGATGACGATGGCGTACAAGTTTTTTATGAGCGCTAAGAAGGTATATTGATGAAGCTTGCTCTGATTGTTGCTGTAGCCAAAAACGATGTGATAGGTTATCAAGGCCAGATCCCTTGGCATATCTCTGAAGATTTGAAGTATTTTAAACGTGTGACTTCAGGCCATCCTGTGGTGATGGGTCGTAAAACATTTGAGTCCATTGGCCGCCCTTTACCGAACCGTCGTAATATCGTCGTGACACGCCAGCTTGATTATCATGCAGAAGGTATTGAGGTTGTGCACAGCTTGGCAGAAGCGACCTCAAAGATACAGCAGGATGAGCAGGTCTTCGTGATTGGTGGTCAAAGCTTATATGAAGAAGCACTACCTCTTGCTCAAGCTTTGTATGTCACAGAAGTTGATATGCAAGTTGAGGGAGATACTTTTTTCCCTCACTGGGCGAAGCATGAGTGGTCCTTGATGCACCAAGAAACACATCAAACTCAGGACGGTATTGGTTTTAGTTTCTTACAGTATCAAAGAGTTTAATTTCAGATTCATTTTATGGCGTTTTCAAAGATATATTCATCTTTTTCTAAGTGCCATAAAGTGAGTTTTTCTCCCCAAACACATCCTGTATCCAAAGCATAGACTTCAGGTACATCGACCTGACCTAATAGCGATGCCCAGTGCCCAAAAATAACTTTGTGTGTGGTAAAAATCTCACAATCTAATTCAAACCAAGGCTTTAAGCCCTGTTTTTGTGTGCTAGCGTTAGGTGCACCTTTTTCTGTGAAATTCATACTTGTATCTTGGTGAACAAAGCGCATACGTGTTAACCCATTGATTGTATAGTGCATTTGCTCTTCTGTCGTGAGCTCGTCATGCCAAAGTACAGGTCCTTGGCCATACATAGTGCGCAGCAAGTGTTGATATGTCTGGGGGTTGGTGAGATGTTGTTGTACTTGGTTGCACTGTGATTTGAGTACATCCACATCCCACGCGGGAGGTACTCCTGCATGGCACAATATCAGTTTTTGCGCACTGAACTCGTATATTAAAGGCTGCTCTCGGAGCCAATGCATCAATGCTGCGCTCTCTTTCCCATGGAGTAGAGCATCTATTTTATCTTTAGGATTGGGAGAGTGAATGCCTTCAGAGACAGCGAGCAAATGTAGGTCATGATTACCTAAAACCATGCGACAGCTTGCTTGGTTTTGATAAAAAAATTCAAGAGCAGCATAAGAATCGGGTCCTCTGGCAACGACATCACCGCAACTCCAGAGCGTATCTATTGCTGGATTAAAGCTCACCTGAGCAAGGAGCTTTTGTAGCTCATTGAAACAGCCTTGAATGTCGCCGACGAAGTAGTTTGCCATAGGAGTTGTCTATATGTTTTTCTTCCGATAGATATAATTGGCTATTGCTACATAATGCTGAACACTAATTTGCTCTGCACGCCATGTAGGATCGATGTTAAGTTGCTGGTAATCTTCATCGCTTAGCATGCCTTTGAAATTGTTACGTAAGGTTTTGCGGCGCATATGAAATGCACGAGTGGTCACTTGTTGTAAAGTTTCTATATGATCACAAGGGAAAGGATGCTCTTTGTAAGGTGTGAGACAAACAATAGCTGATTCAACTTTAGGTGGCGGCACAAATGATTCCGGTGGCACTTCAAGTACAGGCACAGCTTGGCAGTAATATTGCGCCATGACAGAAAGACGACCATAGTTTTTATGATTAGGGCCTGCACAAAGTCGCAATACAACTTCTCTTTGCAGCATAAAATACATGCTATCTATGTGCTCAACAAAATTGAATAAATGAAACATCAAAGGTGTTGAGATATTATAAGGCAAGTTACCAAAAATTCTCATTTTCTTGTTTGCTTCAATGAGTTGAGAGAAATCAAATTTGAGGGCATCGCCTTGATGGATACTCAGCTTATTTTGCAAGACGGGATGGCTTTCTAAACGCTCGACTAGATCGCGATCGAGTTCAACGACGTGAAGCTTGTGAATCTGCTCACAAACTGGCTCTGTTAATGCCCCAAGTCCTGGACCAATTTCAACCATAGTATGCTTGTTACTGGGTGCAATCGAGGTCACGATCTTATTGATAATATAATCATCATTGAGAAAGTTTTGCCCAAATCGTTTGCGGGCTTGATGCCCTAAATGTTTCTTATTGCTCATAATGTATTTGACTTAATTCAATTGCGCTTTGTATTGCGCAGATAAAGCTACTTACTTCAGCCTTTCCTGTACCCGCAAGATCTAATGCTGTTCCATGATCGACAGATGTACGAATGTAAGGTAATCCTAAAGTAATGTTAATAGAGGCTCCAAACCCTTGCGACTTGAGTACGGGTAATCCTTGATCGTGATACATAGCTAATACTGCATCTGCATGCTGGAGGTATTTAGGTTGAAACAAGGTATCTGCAGACAGAGGTCCTTTTAGGTTGAAGCCTTTTTGCCTGAGCGCCTCAAGTGTAGGCTCTATGATTTCTATCTCTTCAAGCCCTAAGTGGCCTTGTTCACCGGCATGTGGGTTGAGTCCACACACATAAATACAAGGTTGCTTGATACCATATTTTTGGATTAAGTCCCGATGTAAAATCTCAATGACTTCGGTTAAGCTCTCAGGTGTAATGGCATCAGCAACTTGGCGCAGTGGTAAGTGTGTGGTCGCCAAAGCAACACGCAATGTTGATGTAGCAAGCATCATCACAACGCGTTGGCATTGAGCTTGTTGGGCAAAAAATTCAGTATGACCGCTAAATGCGATACCTGCGTCATTGATGACACTTTTTTGCACAGGTCCTGTTACCAATGCATCAAAGTTTTTTTGCAGCATCTGCTCCCCCGCGAAAGTCAGAATCTCAACCACATAATGACCATGACGCTTATCAAGCTGGCCTGCTTGTACACTCGATGTAAGTTTTATCGGTGCGACGACCAGATGTCCTGGTTGATGTGGTGTGTTACGCTCTGCATTATAGAGTTCAATGCAAAGAGGCAAGCCTAGTTGTTTTGCTCTTTGCTTCAGCAAGTCAGGATCGGCACACACAACAAGTTGTGCGTGCCACGTTTTTTGTGCGACTTGAATCACCAAGTCAGGCCCAATACCAGCAGGTTCACCTGCGGTGATGATGATCTGAGGTAGTCGTGCCATTTATTTTATATTCTGCGGTAATGTGTAACGTACATGAGCGCGATTTCGTATTTCATTCAGCCAAATTTGTAGCTCTTCGTTGAACTTACGACGGTAAAGAATATTTCTGGCTTTTTGCGTATTAATTTTTTGTTGCGCATTCATACGGCGACGTTCAAGAAGCTGTACCACATGCCAGCCAAAAGCCGTTTTAAAAGGCTGACTATATTCGCCTATTTTGAGTTGTTCTAAAGCGGCTTTAAATTCAGGTGCATAAACCTGAGGATCGCTCCATCCTAAATCACCACCTTGCGTAGCGGAAATAGTGTCTTCTGAATATTTGCGCGCAAAATCACCAAAAGCATCACTATTTTGCTTAGATTGAGCAACAAACTTTTTCAACATACTTTTTGCTTTTTTGTCAGACAAAATAGGAGATGTTTTGAGTAAAATATGACGACTCCGTACTTCTTGTACAAAAAGTTGATCTTGGCTTTGCAGATCGACGATTTTTAAGATGTGGAAGCCAATTCCACTTTTAAGTGGCCCGATGATATCATCAGGTTTTTTACCTTCAACGGCTTCTGCAAATAGACTTGGCATTTCATCGAGCGTCATAGCACCCATGTCGCCTCCTTTGAGAGCAGCTTGACCATCAGATTGAGACATGGCTAGATTCTTAAAACTCATGCCTGCATTTAAATCTTTGACCATTTTCTGCGCCTTTGCTTGCAGTTTTTCAGCTTGCTTGGCAGATGCTTGCTGTGGGACAGTGAGAAGGATGTGTTGTAAGTGGTAGCGTGTTGTTTTCATACCTTCTTTGGCAATAAATTTAACTAACCCTTCTATTTCCTGAGGTGAAATTTGGATACGTTGATGCATATGCGCACTTTGAATTTCTTGTATCGTTAAGTCGGTTCTTAGTTGTTCACGATACATAGCATAAGGCATATTTTGAGATTTAGCTTGCTGCTTGATGAAATCAATGGCCTGCTCTTGAGTCAGGCTGGATTGACCCTTGAGATTGTTTTGAGCGATTTGAAGTATCGCTTGATCAAGCTGTAGATCACCGATTTTGAGCCCGACTCGGTTGGCAATCTCCATTTGGATACGGATAAGAATGAGGTGCTCAATAATCTGTGATTTCAGGTCGCGATCAACTTCTTTGATATTTCTTTTTTGTTTGATCGAGTCCATCATCATACTAATTTCACTTTCTAATATCACGCTTTCATTTACGAGAACAGCGATACGATCTAGTGGCTGAGCTTGGCCTAATGTACAGGCTATCCACAATATAAAGCATAAAGACATTCGTAAAAACATAAACTTTCCTAGAGTTATTTTCCTGTTGGTTACTAAAACCAATATATTTTATCTCGTTGAGTATATAGGCGTACGGTAGTTGTATATACTGTTTTGAAGCATTTTGTGTGTATAGGATTTTTTCGAGCCTATATTGGGTATAAAGAAATAGATTCCAAATTTATTTTCTTTTGCGCCATAGGGTTTTAACTTATTGGTGTAATCATCCATTTGGCTTTTCAGATAAGAACCATAATTAACACCTACGCCCCAACAACAAGAAGTGTATTGTAAGCCTATAACACTTTCGATATGACGATTGATATTTAAATCGTAATAATGCGTACCTGCTATACTCACACGATCGGTGATGCTCCATAACATACGTGTTCCAGTTTGTTGTACAACCTGCGTCTTATCTTCCGAGGGTTTATACCGGTAGCTCAATTGTATTGCGTTAGCTTCATCTAAACGATAATCGATATGTGTATAGACTTGCTGAATATTTTCATATTTAGAATCTAAGACAACGCTACTGCTCCAATACCAGTTTCGTATCGGATTCATAGAGTATTCTATCACAAAAGAAGACTTTGACTTATCTTTTACTACTGATTGCTTGGTTTCGTTTTCGATTAAACTGACTTTCTTTTGTTTAAAATAAAAGATCTGACCTACGCTTAACCTCGCTTTTTCTTGCGATCTTTGATTAAAAAAAGCAGAGCTTAAACCCACTGTGAGTTGATTCTTATTAGAGATACGATCTAACCCAGAAAAGTCTCGTTCTTGGAAGAGAAATTTTGAGCTATCTGACAAGTAGTCTGTGTCATAAATACCTATATCCTTTTGGTCGACATAGGGACGATATAAGTATTGTACTTTAGGCTCTAATGTTTGACGATAAGGTATATCTAAAAATTTATCATAGCGCTCAAAATCAAGTTTGCCAGAGAGCTTGATTTGAGGTATCAGCCTTTGTTGCGACTTATGATCTTGCTGTGGCTGATCGTAGAAAGTATAAAAGAGTTTTGTTTCGGAGATCCATGAACCTTGAGGTGAAATAATAGGTAAAGTCAGCGCAGGCTCAAGGTGTAAACGTGTTACCTTTTCGGTTTCTTTGTGTTTTTCATCTCTCACAAAAAGTGTACTATTTGTATGTAAATCAAAGTCAATATTACTATTTTGGATATCATAAATTCGATAGTTATATATCATTTCAGGGTACACTTGATAAGGCTTGTTATCCGTTCTTAGAAGCTTAATATTTTGTACACGTAGTCCGAGATCCCAGGTTTCAGCATAATAACCGACTTGTCCGGAACGATTGAGCTGTGATGTAGAGTGAGGTTTGATATTTGAATTATAATCCTTAAAAAACAGCGGATCAGAGACTTGCGCATACTCAATAGAACTACGCAGATGTTGAGTTGAGTGGCTCTTACTATTTAACTCTAGAGCATAACGCCTTCTTTGGTTCAGGTAAACTCTCTTATCATGGATGCCTTCTAGTTTAAGGCTGCCCTGATGATAAGGCCAGAGATAGCGGAATTCGGTTTTTAAGAATAGACTTGTATTTTTTACGTAGACAGGTGTAAGTGTTGCATCATAGTTAGGTGCAATGTTCCAGTAATAAGGTGCTGTAATGTTCCAACCATCATTACTACTACTTCCTATCTCAGCGGGTAAGAAGCCTGATTTTCTTTTTCTGGAAGTGGGTATAGAAAGGTAGGGTAGATACAATACAGGTACATCGTACAATTTCAGGCTTGAAAACCATATGTCAGCCCAACCATCATCCTGATCAAGATTGATTTCGCGTGCACTTAAGCTCCAAGTTTTGTTATTTTCGGGACACGAGGTAATACTTGCATCCATCATATTAATTTGCTTGTTTTTTACATCGATAATTTGTGCTTGACCATGAATGTTTTTACTGTTGAGCCAATAGTGTGAGTTCTCAATTTCAGCATGTTTGGTCTCTGTATTACCTGAAAAAGAATCTGCTTTGACGGTAAGATCTTTATCTTGGTATAAAATACTTCCTGTTGCTTCAACTTGTTGATTTTTTTTATTGTAAGTAATTTCATCAGCTTGTATTTTTTTATCTCGCTGGGTGAAAGAGACTTTACCTTGGAACTTCGCCTTATGGTCCATGCTGACCACAGTCTTTTGTGATTGAATCTTAATGGTGTCTTTTTCTAATATTTTTTTTGATGGCTTATACGGTTCTACAGGTGCTACAACATAACAATCATCAGATTTTGTTTTATCTATGTTTGGAGACTGTTGCGCAAAAGAGAAAAAAGGTAAGCAACATGCAAAACTCACAAATTTAAATGTGCTCATTGCCTGCTATGCACCTTATATGTTGGTTTTATGTTATGAAACATGGCAGCCAGATAACAAATTGTTTTTATTTTCAACACTACTATTTTCTTTTTAGACTAAATTAAAAGTATCATAATTGAAATTTCATAAAAGTTCTAGAGCTAGGTGAATTGTGAGTGATATAAGAAGAAAAGGTCTAGAGTTTTGGCTTTCACAACAGTTAGGTGAGACCTGTTTTATGGAGCCTATCTCTGGTGATGCCAGTGCGCGTCGCTACTTCAGATTTACCTTTGAAAAGAAGACTTATATCGCTGTAGATGCTCCACCTGATACAGAAAATAGTTACTTGTTCTCTGCCGTATCTAAAGCTTATGCAGAACATCAGCTCATTGTACCTATTGTCAAAGCCATAGATACCGATCAGGGTTTTATGTGGCTTACAGATTTAGGTGATCAGCAATTATTCGATTTTATTCATGAACATGATGCGCAGTCTTATTACGAGGCTTCTATGACCTGCCTTCATGCAGTACGTCATGTGCAAAAAACAATTTTAGGCCCTCTACCTGAATATGACGCTGCGATGTTGAGGGCAGAGCTGGACTTGATGGAAGAATGGTTTCTTTTGCAGTTGTTAAAATTCGATCTGACTGAAGATGAAGTGACGATGATCAAAGAAGTCAAAACTTATTTGGTCGATTGTGCAGTACAGCAACCGCAAGTAGGCGTGCACAGAGACTTTCATGCTCGAAATATTATGTGGCATGAAGGGCAGCCCGCTATTATTGATTTTCAAGGTGCTGTAGTAGGACCTGTAACCTATGATCTCGTTTCGTTACTCAAAGACTGTTATGTCTGTTGGGACAAAGATTTCATTGATACACTATTGAAAAATGCTTATCAAGAGCTCATTCAAGCAGGTTGGGTAGATCAAGAGACAAATTGGTCTACATTTAAACTTTGGTTTGACATGATGGGAATGCAAAGACATATCAAGGTCTTAGGCATTTTTTCTCGTTTATCTTTGCGTGATGGCAAAGATACTTATTTAAAAGATATTCCGTTAACACTGAAGTATGTCATGCAAGTGGCCGATGCATATGGTGAATTGCAGTCTTTTTCAATATGGCTGCACGATAAAGTTGAACCCGCATGGGAGAAGGTATGCATAGTGCAATGATTTTAGCAGCTGGTCGAGGGGAGCGATTGCGACCGATAACCGATGAACGTCCCAAACCTATGGTCTCTATTTCAGGCAAACCATTGATGCAGTTTCATTTAGAGAAACTGGTTCAAGCTGGTTTTAAGCGTGTTATCATCAATCACGCTTGGCTTGGAGCACAAATTGAATCTTATTTTGGCGATGGCAAAAAGTTTGGTATTGAGATTTTGTATTCACCAGAGGACATGGCTCTTGAAACTGGCGGTGGAATCGCTAAAGCCTTACCACTTTTAGGCAACGATCCATTTTTTGTCGTCAATGGTGACATTTATTGTGAGATGCCTTTTGATCGATTACCACAGTTAAAAGAGATTGACGTGGGACATTTGTTTTTAGTACCTAACCCTAAACATAATCCTGAAGGTGATTACTCTCTTGATGGTGATCGTATCATGAATAAGCAAGAGCAGTCTTTTACTTTTAGTGGCATGGGGATTTATGATCCTAAAATGTTTCAAGATGCACCTATGGGCGCATTTCCCATACCACAGATTTGGCGAGGCTGGATCGAGCATCAACAGATATCAGGAGAAGTCATTCAAGACTATTGGTCTGATATTGGTACAGTGGAACGTTTAGATGAGTTAAAGTCTCGTTTGGCTTAAGGCTCAAGGTAAGTACTCATTTCTTTTAGGCTTTCTTGAATACGTGTTGTATTTTCGGGCCCCATTCGGATCATCAGCTTTTGAATCGGTGATAAGCTCTCTAGTTCAGGTTGAACAAATTTGTAATTTTCTTGCTCGTGTTTGACTACGATAGGTTGATGAATAACAGGTGCTTTCATGATTTCATCGATTGCTTTTAGCAAAGTACTATGGAACTGATTTTCTTGATAACCTAACTCGATAAAAGCCTCATTAAGTAAAGGCTGTACCATAGTATAAATTTGCGACAAATTTTTAAGGTTAATGTTTGCCAAAGCATGCGCATAAAAGTCGTAGCGATGAAAATTTTCAGGATCTAAATAAAGTTTACCATCAATGGTGTGTGGTTTAAATTTTTCTTGTGGTCGTAAAGTAGGGCTGGTTGAGTGGTGTAATTGCCCTTGTGCTATATGGTCAATAAAGTTTACAAGTCTACGGATGAAGTTATCTCTGTTGAGGTAAGGCGAGAGATTCATGCCATTACTGATGTTGAAAATAAGGCTGGTGATATATGAATCGCTTTGACTCAACGGAATATGCGGTAACTCTGTAATATCGACTTGAGGTGCCGGCTTATACTGTGGCTCTGGTAAGTTGACGGATGTTTTCAAAGGATAAGTCGGTGCATTGAGATCATTGGGAACAGGTTGTTGTGTTTCATAAAATAGACTGAAAAGGATCACGAGCAGTGCTAGACCCAGACAGGTTAGAGCGCTCAATGCAAATTTATTTTTGGAGTATTTATCCATAGTATGGATTCACTTCTACCTTCATCAATCTAGACCTCTTTTATAAAGTTTAGTCGTTAAATATATGAGAGTGTATTAACTTTGATGATAAATATGTTTCATACCTAGCCATCTTTTGATCAATGCTGCGCTTTGCTCAGGCGCGTGCTGGCAGACATAATCAGCAAGCTGTTTCACTTGATCAATATAGAGATGATCATGTGTTAAACTTGCAACCCGCATCTCGAGTGCTCCGGTTTGCTTTAGACCAAAAACTTCGCCGGGACCTCTTAATTCTAAATCGCGCTGTGCAATGATAAAGCCATCGTTGCTTTCTCGAAGAATATTGAGTCTCTGCTGCGCTTGCTGTGATAAAGGTGATTTATAAAGTAAAACACAATGACTCTCAATAGAGCCACGACCTACGCGTCCTCTAAGTTGATGCAGCTGTGCGAGTCCAAGACGTTCTGGGTTTTCTATGATCATAAGGCTTGCATTAGGTACATCGACACCGACCTCAATCACAGTGGTCGCCACTAAAAGATCGATCTTTCCTTGTTTGAATTGATCCATAGTCCGCTGCTTGTCTTGGCTATTCATACGACCATGCACTAAGCCTACTGTGAGACCTTGTAGTTGCTCACTGAGCATCATGGCTGTATCTTCAGCGGCTTGGCACTCGAGCACATCAGAGGTTTCGATTAAAGTGCACACCCAATAGACCTGTCTTTTATCTTGTGAAACCGCATTTTGAATGCGTTGTAATATAGCGTCGCGACGTGTTTCGGGGATTGCAACGGTTGTGATAGGCGTACGTCCGGGTGGAAGCTCATCAATAACAGATGTATCTAAATTTGCATAGGCAGTCATGGCCAATGTTCTGGGAATAGGTGTCGCTGTCATAATGAGTTGATGTGGCTGATAGGCTAAGCTGTCACCTTTTTTCTTTAACGAGAGACGTTGCTGAACGCCAAAGCGATGTTGTTCGTCAATAATAATCAAAGCGAGGTTATGGTAGATCACAGCTTCTTGGAATATCGCATGCGTGCCTACAATCAGTTTTGCTTGGCCTTGAGCTATGGCGTCTAAGGTGTGCTGACGTGCTTTACCTTTGAGCTTACCCGAGAGCCAAGCCACTTCAATCTCTAAGGGTGTAAACCATTTGGAAAAATTAAAGAGATGTTGTTCAGCAAGCAGCTCTGTTGGAGCAAGAAAAGCAATCTGATACCCTTGGCTGATAGCACAGAGCGCAGCTACAGCACCGACGAGTGTTTTGCCTGAACCTACATCGCCTTGAACGAGTCGCATCATAGGGTAGCTTTGAGTCAGATCCTGCTGAATCTCAGTGCACACACGTTGCTGAGCTTGTGTCATGGAAAAGGGGAGCTGAGACAAAAAGGTGTCGATCAACTGTTGTGCTTGAGCTTGATCAGGCATGGGGTAAGCTTGCTGTTGGGTATTTTTTTGTTTGAGTTTTCTTAAGCTTAAGCTGTGTGCCAGTAACTCTTCTATAATCAGTCTTTGCTGCGCTGGATGACGTCTTGCTTCAAGTAAAGAGATCGACATATCAGCAGGAGGCTGGTGGAGCAACATAAGTGCTTCTTGCAAACTTAAAGCATGAGGCTGAGCACCTTTGGGTAAGAGCTCTGGTAAAGGATTTATCGTAAGCCAAGTGAGGGCTTGCTCGATAAGTTTGCGTAAACTCAGTTGCTTCAAACCATCTGTCGTGGCATAAATAGGTGTGAGGTAAGCTTCTAGAGGCAAGGGTTGTGTATCGGTATCTAGATGATACTCTGGGTGGATCAATTCTAAACCTTGGTGACCATAACGCACTTCTCCAAAAGCACGAAGCCGTCGCCCTCTTTGAAAAGATTGGTGTTGTTGCATAGAAAAATGAAAGAAACGCAAAGTTGCTTGACCTGAATCATCTTGCACTTGAACACATAACATAGGTCGGCGGCCTTGAATCACAGAAGCGGATATAATTGTTGCTTCTATACTCACATGTTGCCCTACAGTGAGATGCGCAATAGGTGTAATACGCGTTCTATCTTGGTAGCGTTTAGGCAAGTGAAAAATAAGATCTTCAATGGTGTAAATATTTAATTTCTGTAGCCTTTGAGCGACTTTATCACCTACACCTTTGAGCTGCGTAATGTTATGATTTTCAATAGCTAACACATGATTACCTTCACTTTTCTTTTTTTTTATCTTAGCAGGTTTATCTTCTGTGATTCAATATATGATGCGTCTAAGTTCAAGAAGCTTCTATAAATCATAAGTAAAGTGCTCGATAAGCTTGATTTGATTGAGATAAAGTATACAAAAGTGCATGAAAAGATAAAAAAATGAGGTGGAGGACTTGATATGACGCACACCTACATGTCTTCTTCCCAAACGATAGTCCAACCGCGTAAATGCTCAACGCGCTTGAGGTAACGCTTTTCTAAGACGTGGCGTTTAATCTTGAGTGTGGGTGTGAGTGCGTCGTTGTCGATGTCCCACTTCTCTTTAACAATCATGATGCCACCTAAAATCTCATGCGATTCAAGCTCATTGTTAATGTGCTCCAATGTGCTTTTAAGAGAAAGTCTTACATCTTCTTTACGCCCCTTTTCAGCGGCTTCGGTCAATTGCACTAAAGATATAGGATAATTAAGTCCTGTGCCAATGACACAGGTTAATTCAATGTGATCATTTTTGAGCAGTTGCTTTTCAATCGCTACAGGCGCTACATATTTGCCTTTAGAGGTTTTAAAGTTATCTTTAATGCGACCTGTAATATAAACATATTGTTCATTATCGATTTTGGCACAATCTCCAGTGCGGAAGAAGCCTTGATCATCAAAGCAAGCGGAGGTTGCTTCAGGTTGTTTATAGTATCCCATCATCAAGCCTAAACTACGAAATAACAGCTCACCTTCAACAACTTTGATTTCACAGCCGATGCCAGCATGTCCAACAGATCCGATTTTACTCGACTTGAAAGGGTGATTAATGATGGCGTAAGCACTATTTTCTGTCATACCCCAAGCTTCAGAAATATTTAAACCTATTCTTTGGTACCACTTGAGTGTTGAAGGCGCAATAGGTGCCGAGCCACACCCTACAATGCGGGCTTCACTGAGACCGAGTTCAGCACGTATTTTTCGGGCAACAAAAAAGCGCACAATAGGTATAGATAAAAGAAGGTTAAGTTTACTCAAACCTACTTGCTCTATGGTGTTTTTCTGGAACAGTGTCCATAGTCTGGGTACAGAAACAAAAAGAGTAGGAGAAGCTCTTTTTAAATCGGTAATAAAAGTTTTAGGTGTTTCCGTAAAACAGACCGTACATCCTGAATAGATAGAAGTGCCTTCTATATAAACTCGCTCGGTAATGTGAGACAGAGGTAAATAAGACAAAAACCTATCTTCTTCTAGTGTATTTAAATCTTGGGTAATGGCTGTTGCAGCCCAGCTATAGCTGCTATAACTGTGCACAGCACCTTTAGGTGATCCTGTGCTACCTGAGGTATAAATAATGGTCATGATGCTTTCCATTGAAGGCATCGCATAATTGGTTAAAGGCTGTCCAAGATTGATCAATTGCGGCCAGTGATACTGACTTTCCATGGTTTCATAAGGCATAGATAAGCGCATGACTTCACTGCCAATAGCTGTTGCTTGTTCTTTCCAGCTATCGAGCTTGCCTACAAAAATAGCACGGGATTCGCTGTGCTCTAAAATATATTGAATGGTATTAGCATTGGCTGTGGGATAGATAGGCACGCTCACGTATCCGCCCATCATCAGTGCAAGGTCAGTAATAAACCACTCAGCACAGTTTTTTGAGAGAATAGCAATATTCTCACCGGGTCTAAAACCCAAGTGCCTAAGTGCTCCAGCAATTTGCTCTGCTTGCTGCTTGACTTGGCGCCAAGTGAAATTTATGTAAACACCATTGATCGGCTGACGCAAATAAATCTCACTACCTTTATGCTTCACCCAGTGGTTAAGCATATGTAGCGGAGATTTGATGTTTTCGTCCATACTATGAACCTCATTGTATGACTTCATATTTGCTTTGATTGCAATGAGTCAATTTAAGTATAGTATGACTTCGAATAAGAATGAGGAAATCTGATGTGAAACTTCACCTTTATTTAAGGGGGTATTTCACCGCTTTATAAGCTTATTTAGCTTGTTGTAATGCTTGCCACCAACTTTCCGGTGCTTGAATCTGTCCTGTCTCATCAATAAGAGGATAAGGAAGTTTCTTTCTGCGGCAGACTTCGGAAAAAATAGGGTAGCCGCCTTCAAAAAGTATACGTTGGCAGGTTGCCTCATTGAGCTGACATGCACCGTACATCTGTGCCTTTTTTCTCTGCTGTTGCGCTTCATATAAGATCAGTGCTGTAGCAACAGAGACATTCAAAGATTGCACCATACCCACCATAGGAATGATCACCTGATGATCAGCTTGCTCAAGTGCTTCTTCTGTAATGCCGTGTTTTTCTTGTCCCATTAAAATAGCCGTCGGCTTGGTATAATCAATAGAGCGGTAATCAACGGATGCATCAGATAGATGAGTGACGACAATTTGCATATTTTGCGTACGTAACTGAGCAATGGCTTCATCTGTCGATGTGTGGGCTTGGATATCGACCCATTTTTGGCTACCTGTTGCAGTATGGCCCGAAATACGCATTTTTTTTTGTGGCCAAATCGTATGCACTTGATGCACGCCTACAGCATCTGCTGTTCTTACGATAGCAGCTAAGTTGTTTGATTTATGCACCATTTCTAAGCAGACGGTGAGATCGACTTGTCTATTGTTTAGCATGGCTGTAATGCGCTCAAAGCGTTCAGGAGACATAATATACCTGCAACCAACATAAAGGGTTAAAAAAGTTGAATAAAGTTCAATTATATCACGGTTAAATGCTCAAGTACTTTATTTTGTTAAGTATTGTTATGCTTCAAACCTTTATTTATATCTCAGTATAATCAAAGCGTATCAATTATTTATTGAATGCTTATCAAAAGTATATTGCAATAGATTTAAAATAGAGCGGTAATGCCTTGTGCTATTCAGTTAAAAAGTGTTTGAAAATCAAGGAATATGATGTGTAGAGATGCATTATCTTGGTGTCATGATAAGCAGACTCAATTTCATTTTTTTAAATAAAATATCTATATTCTTTTGAAGTGGAGACATCACTTATATTTATTTAATTATGCGGTTGAATCATACATGATATATATTTTTGTGTATATCATTGAATTAGAAAAGAAGAGACTTAGCAAACCTATAAGCAGGCTTTAGCTTTTAATGCGAGCGACTTTTAAAATTTCAGATAATATCTTAATCCGCTTGATAATTTGCGCTAAGTGAATGCGGTTACGCACACTGATGAGCAAATGAATCACATACACACGACCTTCTTTCTCTTCAGTACTGAGACTATGGATATTGGCTTTACTATCAGAAATCACTTTCGTGATTTTAGCCAATGCGCCTTGATGGTTCATCAATTCAATTCTGAGATTGGTTTGATATTCAGCTTCTTTATCCGAATCTTGCCACTGTACTTGAATATACTTGCTGGGTTCAGTTTGGTAGCCTCGGATATTCGCACAGCTTTCCATGTGTACCACTAAACCTTTACCAGGACTTACGTGAGCAATAATGGTATCGCCGCGTATAGGACGACAACATTTGGCAAAGCTCACCAGCAAACCTTCGGCACCGAGAATAGGTAAACTTTGTTCCGTAGAGGTCACCAGCGTGTCGTTGAGCAGTCGCTGTGCAATGAGCATGCTCATGATATTACCTAGACCGATATGAATCAGTAAATCATCAAAGCTTTCGTGCTGCGTATCTTCAACCATTTTCTGAATTTGTTCTTGAGCAAAGTCAGTAATTTTTCTTGGATTTAAAGCATGGTTGAGTAAGCGAGTACCCAAAGCGAGCGCATCACTGTTCTCAAGGGTTTTGAGCATGCTGCGGATACGAGAACGTGCTTTAGCTGTGACAACAAAGTTCATCCATGCAGCATTAGGGCGCGCTCCTTTTGTCGTCATAATCTCGACTGTTTGCCCTGAAACCAAAGCCTGACTCAAAGGGTAGGCTTGTCTATCTACGCGAGCACCAATACAGCTGTGGCCTATGTCGGTATGCACATGGTAGGCAAAGTCTACAGGCGTTGCACCTACAGGCAGTTCCAAAATGCGACCTTCAGGTGTAAACACATAAATTTCTTCTGGAAAGAGATCGCTTTTTACATTCTCTATAAATTCAAAAGTACTGCCGGCGCTTTGTTGCAGCTCGAGCAAGGTTTGCATCCACTTTTGTGCGCGCAATTGAGAGGTCGTGCTAATTTGTTTGGATTCTCCGTTTTTATAGAGCCAATGTGCAGCTACGCCTTCGTCGGCCATTTTGTTCATGTCATAGGTGCGAATTTGAATTTCAATCGGTACGCCATGCGGTCCAATCAATGAAGTATGTAAAGATTGATAGCCGTTTGTTTTGGGAATGGCAATATAATCTTTAAATCGACCAGGTTTAGGGTTGTACAAGCTATGCATTGCACCTAAGGCGCGGTAACACAAATCGATATCGTCTACGATGATCCGAAAGGCATAAATATCCATGACATCTTGAAACTGAATTTCTTTTTTGCGCATTTTGTTGTAGATGGAGTAGAGATTTTTCTCTCGTCCAAAAACTGCGGCATCAATTTTGGCGAGCTGTAAATGCTCTTTGATATGATGCAAAATATTTTCAGTGAGTTCGGTTTTGTTGCCTTTAGACTGATGAATTACTTTTTTGAGCACGCCATAACGCATTGGATAATAAGCTTGAAAACCTAAATCTTCTAACTCATTTTTAATGTTATGAATACCTAAGCGGTTGGCAATTGGTGCATAAATCTCAAGGGTTTCACGAGCAATACGCCGTCTTTTTTCAGGCTTGAGTGACTCGAGTGTCCGCATGTTGTGCGTGCGATCAGCAAGCTTAATTAAGATCACGCGGATATCTTTCGCCATAGCTAAAATGACTTTGCGAAAGTTTTCTGCTTGAGCTTCTTGTTTGTCTTTGAAGGTTAACTTGTCGAGTTTCGATACACCTTCAACCAGCATGGCAACGACTTCGCCAAATTGCTCTTGTAGATCTTCTGCTGTGGCTTCTGTGTCTTCAATCACATCATGGAGTAAAGCCGCCATAATGGTTTCATGGTCAAGGCGCATATCAGCGAGGATATGAGCAACAGCAACTGGATGGGTAATGTAAGGGTCGCCGCTAGAGCGCGTTTGCCCGTCATGAGCATGACGAGCAACGATATAGGCTTCTTGAATTTTTTCTACCTGTTGAGTCGGTAAGTAGCTTGCTACTGACTTTTTTAGGGTTTCAAACAGGTACAAAGCTGAAGTCCTCTCGTCTTACAGGCCTCTTTGCCTTTCCATAAGAACAGTTTCAGCTTCAATTTGAGCAACTTCTTTTTGTCTCATTGCGATACGATCATCGTGATCAAGCGTTTCTTGAGTGACTAAGCCTTCTTCAATTTCTCGCAGAGCAATCACGGTTGGTTTATCGTTTTGCTCTTCTACGAGGGGTTCCTTGCCTTCAGTGCTGATTTGACGCGCACGACGAGCAGCAACAAGTACAAGGTTGAAACGATTTCCTATTTTTTTAACTGCATCTTCTACTGTGACACGTGCCATAAGACAACTCCCAAATAATTTAACAAAATGACTTAAATTTTACCTTATAAATTCTATTCTTCCAACAACTTTTTGATCAAATCATGGTGTTTTTCGATCTGATAAGGACGTTGTAGTCTTTTACTCATAACAATGCTTTGAATTTCAAGCTTTGCTTGCTCTAGATCATCGTTGATGATGACGTAATCATATTCAGTATGATGCGACATTTCTTTAACCGCTTCATCCATACGATGCTCAACCACATCGGTTGCATCTAAATCGCGTCCTTGTAAACGACTATATAAGACGGTCTTAGAAGGCGGGAGAATATAGATAGTGGTCACATTAGGGATAACTTTCTTGAGCTGCTGCGCACCTTGCCAGTCAATATCTAAAAAGACATCTTTACCTTGAAGCAGAATTTTTTCAATGGCTGTTTTAGAGGTGCCATAATAGTTGCCAAAAACCTCAGCCCATTCAACAAACTCGCTTTTTTCAATCCGCTCTTTAAAGTCTTCAGCAGAGATAAAGTAATATTCTACACCGTGTTGTTCACCTTTACGGGCTTCTCTTGATGTGTGAGAAACAGAAAGCATGCGTTTTTGTGGATTAAGACCAATGACGTGGGTCAGTAGAGTACTTTTGCCGGTACCGCTTGGCGCAGAGATAATAAAAAGAGTGCCTGTTCTGGACATGGGATATTCTCGGAAATATGTTTTTCATTAATTTTAACACATTTTGTTTTTAGAGTGTAACTTTCAACGAGTTAGCTTTGATTTTATTCAATATCAATCATATGAAGCCCTATCACCACATTAATTTTTCAATGATTTTTTAGTTCAAGCCGATACCTGAACATAGAGCAAGCTAAATGAGAGCGCTGTGGTGTCAGACTTTATTCCTGTTGCAATACGTGTAAGCAAGATTGTTTTCAAAAGTGTGGCAAAAGATAACCTGAAAATACGCTCTGGTTATTTGGCTTATGTAACCTTGTTATCTATTGTACCTTTGCTTTCGGTGGTGATCTCGGTTTTATCTGTTTTTCCTATATTTCAAGAGATTTACTCCAATTTTGAATCTTTGGTGTACAAAACCTTTGTGCCTAATGCTAGTGAAGTGGTGCAGCATCATCTAGAGGTTTTTTTAAGCAATGCATCCAAGCTGAGCATATGGGGTTTAGTGGTGCTGATGCTGTTATCTTTTATTCTGATGTCTGCGGTGGATAATGCGCTCAATGATATCTTTGAGGTCAAAGCGCCCCGCAGATTTATTGTTAAATTTATGACGTACTGGACGGTTTTGACTCTAGGGCCAATTTTAATTGCAAGCAGTATTGTAATCAGTAACACCTTTTTGGCCTCAGCAGGCGATGAGATGCACTTTTTAGATTCACTCCAGTTTATTCTGTTTGATCTACTGTCCATTGTTTTTGCTTTTATTATCTTTGTGATTTTGTATATGTTTGTGCCAAATAAAAGTGTGCCATTTCGCTATGCTGCGATCGGCGCTTTGGGTGCAAGCCTCGTGTTTGAAGCCACGCAATATATATTCAATATTTATGTGCTTTACATTCCTATGTATTGGGTGGTGTACGGTACATTAGGTGTGATCCCGCTGCTTTTTATTTGGATTTATATCATGTGGTACATTATTTTGTCGGGCGCAGAAGTCAGCAAGGCCTTAATGGAAATCTTTGAGCCGCAAAGCGACACCACAGAACCCCTAACTGCTTTACCTACTCAACCCACTTTAGAAGAACTTATTCTTGAAGAGCTTAAATTAGAAGAACTAAAGCTCGACCGATCTACTTTAGATCTGCCCACGCAGCAAGAAACCGAAAAACAAATCAGAAAAAAATTAAAGAAAGAATTAAAAAAAGAAAGTAAAAAAGAGAGTAAAAAAGAAAGTAAGCAAAAAGCATTTGATCAAGATCTGGATCAAGAGCTAGATCTTGAAAAAGATACCGATAAAAATCTTGAGCAAGAAAATAAAAAAGAAAGCAAAAAAGTATCAAAAAAAGTTGCTAAAAAAGAGACTAAAAAAGAGAGTAAGAAAAAAAGTACAAAAGCAAGCACAAAAAAAAGTGAAGAAGAAAGTGAAGAAGAAAGTGAAGAAGAAACTAAAAAAGGAAATAAAAAAGAAAGCAAAGAAGAAAGCAAAGAAGAAAGCAAAGAAGAACAGACCCAAGAGCGTAACCAAGACACACTCACTCCGGCCGAAAAACTGCTAAACGCCGTAGTGCATAAGAAAAAACGCGAACTCAAAAAACGCGACGCCAACAGAAAATCGACGAAGAAAAACAACAAAGACGACACTTCAGATTAAGAAAAAACTTACGCACCTGTGTAAGGTGCGACAACCGCTGAATATCATCTTTCAAATAATCTATGTGTTTCAATCCACGCACCTGTGTAAGGTGCGACATCTTCCAACGCTGCTGCCGACCTTATAAGGGGTGTTTCAATCCACGCACCTGTGTAAGGTGCGACCGCCGATATGCTAGAAATGTGTGAAAGACCGACTGTTTCAATCCACGCACCTGTGTAAGGTGCGACGTGCCATATTAGTTCCCGTTACTGAGCTTGATAGTTTCAATCCACGCACCTGTGTAAGGTGCGACTTTCTGATACCGCATTATCAAGTATGTTTCTATAGTTTCAATCCACGCACCTGTGTAAGGTGCGACATCCTGTCAATTTCGGGCGATACAATCAGGGCGGGTTTCAATCCACGCACCTATGTAAGGTGCGACATGCCAGCAAATTGTGGAGGATCATAACCACAATGTTTCAATCCACGCACCTATGTAAGGGGCGACTGCACCCATTCATTAGCGACAAATGCCTATGCGGTTTCAATCCACGCACCTATGTAAGGTGCGACACCAACGACTAAACGAATGGTACCTGGTAGTTTGCGTTTCAATCCACGCACCTATGTAAGGTGCGACGAGCAGCGGTGCTATACGCATGCGTGCCTTGCATGTTTCAATCCACGCACCTGTGTAAGGTGCGACACAAAGCCGAGGACGATATAAACTCAACTCCACGTTTCAATCCACGCACCTGTGTAAGGTGCGACAAAGAAGCGGCGCAGTTCAAAGGCGGCACTTTAGTTTCAATCCACGCACCTGTG